>PDWI01003563.1_pt1 | contig 21860 bp, 22 predicted proteins | sample 1430891 | NCBI WGS metagenome assembly PDWI01 (sample SAMN01162508, study PRJNA174530) | Oral metagenome, whole genome shotgun sequencing project. | biome: Marine environment; feature: Marine mammal; material: Swab sample of the gingival sulcus; isolation source: swab sample of gingival sulcus... | reverse complement strand
CAATGTTTCAGATGTAATTTTATTAGATACTAAGTCTAATGAAACTGCACCAAGTGAATAAAAATATAGGGGGAGGAATCCCCCATATTTTTAAAATTATTTTTTCAAAACTGACATTTTGTCCGTATTAGTTTTTTTAACTACTTTTATTTTTTTCGTCAAAAAATCCGAAAAAAATCCAGAAAAGGAATAAAATTAATAAGACACTAAAAAAACCTTTTTTCAAAAGTCATTTTTAGTACCTTATCAATTTTATATCACATTATTTTTTCGTTCCGAAAAAGAAACCAATAAGGTAGTTTTTATAAAAAATTTACTTCGCAAAATTTTTTATAAAAACTCATTTTACTTATCGCTTACATTTCATTTCAGCGATAAAAAAATAGGTATTTTTTCGTTAAGTTATTATCTCCATTTCATTTCGATAATAATTTTAAAAAGGAATATGATTAAAAAAAATAATGCTAAAAAACCTTTTTTCAAAAGTCATTTTTAGCATTATTTTTTTTAATCATCGTCAATATTTTTTCGTTCCGAAAAAGAAACCAATAAGGTAGTTTTATAAAAAATTTACTTCGCAAAATTTTTTTATAAAACTCTTTTTTTGTTTATTATCTCTATTTCATTTCGATAATAATTCCTAAGATGTATAAAGCCAAAAATAACGCTAAAAAACATTTTTTCAAAAGCCTTTTTTAGCATTATTTTCGACTTTATTTCATTCTGTCATTACCTCCGTTTCACTTTGGTAATGTTTTTTTTTACACTAACTCTCAAAATAATATAAGTTCTAAAGAACCTATATTATTTTATCGTTTATAGTGCAGCGAGAGGAAACTGGGTAACCCCTGTTCTGAAAAAATTAAAGTACTGATTATTAGTGTTTAAAAAAAAGTTAGCAAGAATTTGGTTCTTGCTATAATTTTTTATATATTTGTATTTCAAATTGTTAGTTTTAATTTAAGCAAGAATTTAAGCAAGAATTATGAAAAATATAAAGATTTCAGAGCAGGCTCATAAGGTAATTGTAGAGTTTAAAAAAAAATATAAATTCGACACTTATAGCGACCTAATTTTACAAATAAGTGAGTTTTTTGATAAAACAACTTTTCACCCAAAAACAACCGAAAATGAATCTTTCACATTATTGATAAAAAAACTCGATGAAAGGCAAAATCAAAGGTTTGATGAGATACTAAAAAACTATAAAAAAGAGGAAGAAAAAACAAGAGGTTGGATAAGAAAGTTTGAGGATAATTATATGAAAGGTATAGCAGTAGATATCGCTGTGCTAAAACAAAAATCGGAGGATGAAGATTATAAAAATAACGCTATAAGTTCTGATGAAAAAAAAGAAAATAAACCTAATGATGAAGTTTTAAAACTTCAAAGAAAACTTGATAATGCTATTGAAAGTTTAAAAGAAAAAGACGAATATATAAAACAGATTAGCAGTAAAAATCAAGATATAAAAGGAATAGACGAACACAAAAAAATACTTAATCTTATCCAAGAAAAATATAAATTTGAAAGTAATTCTTTCGGAAAAGAAAGAGTAGTTTTAAATATGAAAGTTGATGATTTTTTGAAAATTTTTGAAATTTTGTAAGATGTATTTAAACGTAAAATCACATAGTCTTTCACAGGGAATAAGTTCATTTGGATTAATAGAATATTTAGAAAAGGAAAATGAAATTCAAGAAGAAACAGACAAAATGTCAGATGATAAAAAAGAGGAAGTAAAGGATGCAAACGAATATTTTTTTGACAATAATTTTGATGAAAATAATTCTGAACAAAAGATAAAAAAAGATGAAGTAACTCGAAAAATTGATAACAATAAAAGTTCTAAAAGAAGTATAAAAGAGGCTAATTTTTATATGTTAAATGTTGCCCCCTCAAAAAAAGAACAAGAGCATATGGAAAATATCGCAGAGGAGGAACTCAAAAAAAGAGGATTGATTAATAATAAAGAAAATGAGAAAATCTACAAAGAGCAAAAAGACCAATTAATGAAAATGCAGATGAAATTTTATGTTAAAGATTTAATGAAAGAGTATGCAGAAAATTTTAACAGAGAAATTCCAGTAGATGAATCAAAATTACCAAAAGGAAAAGATAAAAAAGAAATATTAAAAGAAACAGAGGAAAGGTTTAATATGATGTTGAAAGCAAAAGGGATTGATGTTGAAACTAAAAAACCGAAAGAACGTGACAAGGAATGGATTGAAGTAGATAATTTAAAAATTAAAGGAGAAAAAGGAAATTCCTATTTAGTAAATGTTAGTTTAAATGACAATCTGAATGCTGATGTTTATATGCCTAAAAAAATGGTTTACGAGCAAGTCGATGATAAATTTAAAATACCTAAAAATTTATACGAAGAAAAACATAAGGAAGTTGTAAATAAATTAACAGATGTTTCCATAGGTCAAAATGGATATGTTAAAGGCGAGGATAAAACTTTAAAAAATGGGGATAAGGTTTTAAATTTTAGTAAAGAAGATGAAAGGTTTAATAATGACTTAAAAATTTCATTTAATGAGAAAGATGTTAAAATCGTAAATGGAGAATATTTAGTGTCTAAACATCTTTACGAACAACGAATAAAAAAAGCCCAAGAAAGAGCCATTGAGGAAACTTACGGAAATCAAAAAGAGGAAATGTATAAAGACGTTGCAAAGGAAAAAGGATTTAATGCTGACACTCGAAAAGTAACAGTCGATGACATTATGTGGTATGGTAAAATAGAAACTCAAAGAACATATAAGCATAGTGAAAAAGTTGTTATGCAAAATAAAGTAATACTAAAACAAATTGAAGATTTAAAAAAAGACAATTCCAAAAAAGTATCAAAGGAGATTAAAGAATTAGAAACCAAACTTAAATGTAATGAAAGAGGCGAAGTTATAAAAGAGGGTATGAAAAAAGACGGAAATCAATATCACGCTCATATAGTTGTTTCAAGGCACGATAAAACAATGAAAGATAAAGATAATAAAATTTCATTGTCGCCTTTTGCTAATCAAAAAGATAGTAAAATGCCTAATGGAAAACAAGTTGGGTTCGATAGAGATAATTTTTATCAAAAAGCAGAAACTATCTTTGATGAAAAATTTTCGTATGACAGGAAAGAAAACGAAAAATACAAGAATTATAAAAGTAAAAGTAAAGCCAATGAAATCGTAAATGCAGGAAAAAGTACAGGAAATTATATTGGTAGTAAAGTTAAAGGAGAAGTCAAACAATTTATTTATAAAAACACAGGATTAGCACAAATAAAATCTGAATTATCTCCAATATCAAAAATAAAATCACAAATAGGAGTGTCGAGTATTCCTACTTCATTGCCTAAAAGTCCAGTTGAAATGGCTTATAAAGGAGTGAAGAAAATAATCGATAAAGGATTAGGTTATTAATTAAAATTAAAAAAGTATGATTTATTTAGGTATTAATTTAAAAGGGGTTATGATAATTCTCATAATCGTATTACTTCTAACAGCAATGGTGTCACTTGCTTTTAGAAACAAAGAGAAATGGTATATTTTTGCAGGAATTTATTTATTCTCATTAAGTGGGTTGATTGTGGTCTATAAAAGTTTTATGATAAAAATACTTTTATGGATTGGTCTGCCAAGTTTATTATTAGGTGCTATGTTAGGACTTTTACTTGTTCCAGAGAAAATAGACGAGTTATGGGATATTGAATTTTTGACAAACAAAGGAAAAAAAATTATTAAAAATGTAAAACGTGGTGTTTTAATTTTTGGTTCTGCTGGTAGTGGAAAAACAGAAAGTCCAATTTATGTTTTACTTCGATTTTTTGCTCAAAAACTTTTTACAGGAGTTGTTTATGACTACAAAGACGGAGAACTTACAGAGATAGCAAAACCCTTATTTAAAGATAGGCTTAAAATAATTTGTGTTCATAATCCGAGATTAGGAGGGCGAATTAATCCTTTTGCAGAAGAATATATAAAAGATATAGAAATTGATATTAATGAAGTTGTATCAGTTTTAATAATGAATTTAAGTGGAGAGGGAACTAAAACTGACTTTTTCAAAGAAAATGCAACAGCGTTACTATCAGGAGTTTTTTTAAAACTCTTTTTAGAACACAGACGATATTGTACAATTCCTCACGTAATTGCATTGTTATTAGCAATTGATTTAAACAAAAAAGAGTATGAGGATGACGTAAGTTTTAAATCGTTAAGAAATTTCTTAAAAAGTAATCAACGTGCATCTATTCAAGCATCTGCTTTTTTAATGGGGTTGGATAGTGAAAGACAGACTGCCGCTGTCTTATCGACTTTGGCTAATTCACTTCGTAAATTGGCTTTTCCAAATGCTTTTTGGGTATTGAGTGGAAATGATGTTAAACTGAATGTAAACGACCAAAAAGTGAATACAGTTTTATCTGTTATCAATCAACCAAAAAATGATAACTTCCTAACTCCAGTAGTTGCCACATTGATACATACTGCAACTAAACAAATGATGCAAAGGGGTAAATTACAAAGTTTCTTATTACTTGATGAAGCACCAACTATAAAACTTTTAAATATGGCTAAAATTCCTGCTACAATGCGTAGTTTTGGAGTTGCTGTAATATATTGTGCTCAAGATATTGTACAAGGTGTCGTAAAATACACAAGGGACGGATTCAAGGAAATTATGGCAAATTTAGGAACTCAAATTTTTGGAAAAGCCAACGACCCTGATACAGCAAAATTTTATGAGGGTTATTTTGAATTAATTGAAAAAGACCAAAAAAGTATCTCTAAAAAAGGAGGAGGAGGATTTTTTGACGGAGGAACAACAGGAACTACGACTTCAAAAAGGGAAGTTGCTAAAATTCGTGCTCAAGAATTTATGAAACTTAAAGCAGGAGAATTCGCTTTTATTTCAAATGGAGAATCTGAAATGATAAAATTTAATCGACTTCAAATAGAAAGAGAGAAACTAACAGAAGATGAATCACATAGTGATAGCGATTATTTATCTAACTTCAATAAAATAATTAGCGATATGGAAAAATTAATAGTAGAATATGAGTAAAAAATTCTAATATATTAGAATTTTTTCATTATATTTGTAGCATAGAAATTTAAATTTTATATATATGTTTTTAAAAATTGATTTAGTCGGTCCAGTAAGAGAACTAATGCAACAAGCAAAAGAGATTTTTCCTTATATTGCTGTTATTATTTTTATAATAGTGATTTTATCACAATTAGGAGAATTCACAAAAGACGGAGGAGATTGGAAAAAAGGGTTGTTTAAAATAATCATCTTTGCAATTATCATAGGTGCAGTTACAGCCTTAATAGCAAGTGTGGAAAGCATCAAGTTGTAATTTTAACTCCCCTAAAAATGAAAGAAATAAAAAACTACAAAAACATTAGAAAAAAAGCATATTTGTATGGATTTGACAAGATACCTTTTTTTGTTTTTGTTGCAAGTTTTGTAGTAGCATTATTAACGTTTTTAGGGGGATTCTCTTTAATGAAAGTGATATTTGTATGCACATTCATAGGAGTATCTTACCTATTATGTAGAAACATTTTTTCAAATGAAAAATTATTAAATTCTTTTTTAGATAATAAATTGCCTAAAAAATATAGTGATTATGAATAAATACATACATATAAAAAATAATGAGAGTGTTTTTAATAATGGGGCTTATTGTCTGTCTTATAAATTAGATTTGCCCGAAAAATTTTCTTTGGGTAAAGAAGATTACAGCGAGTTGAATAATCATTGGCATAAGGCAATAAAAAATTTACCAATAGGAACTATATTTTATAAACAAGATTTTTTCGACTATAAAGGCTATGATACAAAAAACTTTCCGTCAGAAAATTTTTTACAACGATTTACTAAAAAACATTTTCAAGGAAAATATTATTTAGAACATCAAGCCTATCTATTTTTTATTTTGCCAAGTAATGACTTACTAAATAGTAATTTGGCAAATCCATTTAAAAAAATTAAAAAAGACGTTTTCTTTGAATTTGACAGAAAAATAGAAAACTTCAAACAAAGTGTAAAAGATGTTGTCGCATCTTTACAAAATATAAAATTACAAGGAGGGAATACTATAAATTTAACTCCATTTACAGAAAAAGAAGTATCAAATTATTACGATTTATATTTTAATCTATTTAATGATAAATATTTATCTGATAGATTTTTTGAAGATGACTATATAAAAATAGGTAAAAAATACGCAGGTTTAGTTTGTCAATTAGACGAAACTAAATTTCCCGAAACACTTCGTGTTGCACAAAAAGACACTCAATATTCAGACGATAAAAGTATCTTTTTTAAGAATTACGCAGAAAATTTTACGTTTGATATAGAATGTACACACATCTATAATCAAATTTGCTTTGTTGATGATAACAAAGAGCATTTAAACCAGTTGAAAAGTCGAAATGATGATATGAAAAAATCATCAAAATTCGATAAATCAAATGAAAGGTTCGCTAAAATAACAGGAAAAATAATTGATGACATCATTGATAAAGGCGATGAAATAAGATTAATAAGAGGGCATAATAACATTATAGTTGTTGCAGATACACTTGATGAATTAGATAATAACATAAACAAGTGTACAGAGCAATTTAGAGCAATAGATATAAAAGCCTATGTTCCAAAAGGGAACTATTTAAACGCTATTTTTAATTATTCTTTTCCTTTCTTCGCCCAATATTTTACAAATAGACAACTTTACTTATCATCATTAGAAATATTTTGTACATTTATTAATAACACAGGTAATTATAAAAGTGACGAAAAAGGAGTATTATTTAATTCAAGATTATTTAATACACCAGTGAGAGTTGATACGTGGGATGAAGAAAAAAAATATATGTACGCTCGTAATTTTGGAATTTTTGCACCAACAGGAAGTGGAAAATCTGTTATTGCGAATCACTTAATATCTGATTATTACGCACAAGGTGTTAAAAGTGTTATTATAGATTTAGGAGGAAGTTACAGAAAATTAGCCAACTTATTTCCTAATGATACTGCATATATAACTTACGAACAAGGGCAATCTTTAAAAATAAATCCTTTTGAACTGAATGAAAATGATATAAGTAATAACAAACTGAATTCAGATAAATTAGATGAATTAGTAGAATTCATAGGAGTACATTATAAAAGAGATAGTGTACTTACGGATGTAGAAATAACATCACTTCGTAAAATTATAGAATACTATTATCAAAATAGTTTTAGTGAAGATTATTCTTTACCTAAATTTATTTTATTTATAAAAGAAAATGAAAGTATTTTAAAAGAATTGGAAATTGAGGAGGAATTTTTTAATCGTAAAGAGTTCCTACACTTAATGGTTGAATTTTTAGAGGGGGGAATATTTGAATATCTGTATAAAGAAACTGAAAATAATTTTGATGATTTAAAGAATAAATCAATTATTGTTTTTGAATTAGATAAAGTCAGAGAAAATAAGTTTTTACTTACCATTATGTTACAACTTATTTCAACGATAATCAATAAAGTTATTTGGGAAGATAAAAAAACTCGAGGAGTTATTTTATTTGACGAAGTTGCAGAACAATTAAAATGGAATGGTGTTTTAGGACGGATTCAATTTTACTATCAAGCCATTAGAAAACAAAATGGGTCTGTAGGAATGATTTTACAATCAATAAACCAGTTGCCTGATAATCCATTATCAAAAGCCATAATTGAAAATATGCAAATGGTCTATGTTTTAGGGGCTAAAAACTATAAACCATTACAGGAACGATTTAATATGAGTGAACACGCATTTTATCAAATGCAATCTATTAAATCTGACTTTTCTGCAAAAAGACCATTTTCGGAGTTATTTCATTTAAGAGAAAAACACCACCGAATTTTACGTTTAGAACTTCCAAAAGAGGTTTTTTGGGCGTATCAAACAGAGGGGGCGAAAAACGAAGAATTATTAGAAGATTATAAACGTATAGGTAATATGGAACAGGCTATACAAGAATTTATTTTAAAACAATAATAAACACAAGAAATATGAAAGCAATAAATTTATTTTTAATGGTAATGTTATATAGTTTTATAACGTACGGGCAAGGTATGGCTACTTATGATGTTAAGGCTAATTTGACATTAGTAGAGCAATTAAAAAAATCTGCTGAACAATTAAGACAATCAGAAAGAACATACGAAACAATTAAAAAAACTGCTGAAAAAGTAGAAAAAGTAAATAAACAACTAAAAACTATAAAAGACGTTCAAAGTATCTTTAAATTACAAAAGGAAACTTTGAGTAATATCAAATATATTTTAGATAATGCAGGAAATGGAAAAGAAAAAGATAATGTAGTAAATCAGTTAACTATGATAACAAATACTGTTACTGGATTAATTACTGCAACTTCTAAAATAACGACAAGTGGTATTTTCAATATGACTGATAAAGAACGGATAGACAAAATCAAAGAAATAAGAGATAAAATGTTTTATAACGCCATTCAAACAAGAAAGTATGTTATGCGTTTAAAAATAAATCAAAAACTAAAAAAACATATAAATAAAGCAAGAAATGGAAGACAGGGGTTTTAATTTCATATTCAATATAGAAAGTGAGTTAAGCGATACTAATATTTTTCAATATACTATTTTGGGGGCAAAATCAGTAGCAATGTCACTACTGATATTTAAAATTATAAATAATTTTTTACAAAACACAGAAAATCCATTAGATAGAAAAGGTTGGATAAATATTGGAGTAATGATGTTACTTGTGTTAGGGTCTGATTATATTATAATAACAATAGAAAATATTTTTAATGGGGTTGGAAGAGATTTGAATTTAGCATCAACAGGCGAATTTTTTGAAAGTTTTGGAAAGGTTATAGGAACTGAAATGGATATTATGTTTGAGGGTTGTGAAGATACTTGGGATAGAATAGGGACTTTTATTTCAAATATAGGAGATATAATGACAATTTTTCTTACAACAATTGCTTTACAATTGATTAGAATTGGAGATATGAGTTTGTGTGCAGGGCATTTGTTATCAAGGATATTTTTTATACAAATGATGAAATTCATTTTTCCAATAGTGGTCGCCTTATCGACATTAGAAATTACAAAAAATTTGATATGGAAATGGGCAAAAATTTATTTTGGAGTTTTACTTTTAGGAGTTATTTATTTAGGAGTAATAAGGTTTTCAAATTTACTTTTTGATAAAATTCTACTCGAATATATGCAGGTGGATAACACAGGTTTAAATTTAAAAGTCGCTTGTTTTGGGGCACTTTTAGGAGGAGTGATGACATTCACAACAAAAAGTTATTTGTTTAGAAGAACAACAGATTTTATAATAACATTTTTTAGTTAATTAATATGGATTTAGGAAAAAATATTTATGCTAATTTAAGACGAAACAACTTAATAGTTATTAGTTTGATTGTTTTTGTCACTGTCGTAGTTTTTTCAGCGTTTTATTTTGCTATGCAGGTTAATTATGATGCGAAAGAAAATATTTATGCGATAACTGAAAGAGGGTTACTTGTTCCATTAAAGCGATTGGAACAGAAAGAAGATAAAATAAAACAAGTTAAGGCAAATTGTGATTTGTTCATTAACTATTATTATGATTTGGACGGATATACAATGAAAGATAAAAAAGAGAAATTATTGTGGTTAGTAGGAAAACAACCAACTTCAATAATTCAAGATAGAGATAACAAAGGTTATTTTAATTCTTTTTTAGCAATAAATGGTTTAGTTCAACACGCACAAATATTGCAAAATACGTGGAAATGGACGAGTATAGATGAGCCTTATCAAGTGTCTTTTGATGTTATTATTGTTCGCATAAATGAAGAAAAGAAGAACTATTATAAAAGTTCAGTAGAATTGAAAATAGTGAAAGTTGATAGGAATTACCCTTATAATCCTTATGGATTATTAATAACACAATTAAAAGAATCATATAAAAAATTAGATGATTCAGAAATGTTTGAAATAAGAAAAATTAACGAAAAAGAAAACAATCAAAATGAATAGTGAAGAACATAAAAAACGAGCAGAACAGGAAAAGTTAAAACTAAAACAAGAGCAAGAGAAAAAACGAAAAATGATTGCTTATGGTATTGTTGGTTTTATAGGTATTGTATTGATAGGTGGATTATCTTTATTTAAGAAAGATAAAGACCCAAAAGTTATTACAGAAAATTTAGAAGTTCCCGAAACTGAAAAAAATAAATACAATAGTAAGTTAGATGCTTTAAATCAAAAAAAAGATACTTATGTACAAAAAGACCAGTCTATTTTTGATATGTTTGAAGATACCGAAGATAAAGATACAAACGAAGAAGAAAAGGCTTTACAAAGAAAACTTGACAGCCTTGCTAATTTAGAAAAACAAAAAAAAGTAAGACAAACAAGGAGGGTAAGACCTAAAAGGAAAACAAAGGAAGTTTACGGAAATTATGAAATGTGGGAAGATGATAAAAAAGAAGAAGTTGTCGAAGTCCAAAAACCAAAGGAAGAACCTAAAAAATACAAACCAAAAGGAAAATATGATTTTAACGCTTTAAATCCTATCGAAAAACGTAGAGTGTTACTTAAAACAGGATTATCACAATACCAAGAAAGCGAACAGGTTTTAGCGTCCGTTTTATCAAGTGGAACAATAAGGCAGGGGCAAACTATTACTTTAATTACAAAGGAACAATCTGTGTTATCATTAGAGAAAGTCCCACGAGGAACAACCATTAGTGGTATTGTGAGTTTTAGTGATAACCGATTAAATGTAAGATTTTCAACCATTCGCCTAAAACGAAAAAAAATTATTAAAGTAAATTTAGAATTGTACGGATTAGACGGACTTAAAGGATTAGCCATTGACGGAGATGAATTTTTACAGGAACAGGAACAAACAGGAGTTGATGAAGTGACAAACAGAACAGGAAAATTAGGAAAGGTCGGAGAACTTTTAGGAGGAGTTATAAGAAGTCGTAGAAAACACAAAAGTAAATCAGTTTCATTGGGTCGTGACATTCAATGTATATTAGTTAATAAAAATAAAAACCGATAATTATGAAAAAATCAATTTTAATTTTTACCTATTTTATCACAACTATTTTAGTTGCTCAAAAGAAAATAGCAATTAATACAGAAATGTTTGTACAGATTATTTTTGAAACATCTATACAAAGTGTTAAAACAGGTGCTCCTGATTTAGTTTTAACCGATTTTGAGGATAATTCTCTGAATATACAGAGTTTAAAGGGATATACAGAATTAGATGAAAACGGAGAATTGAATAATAATAATTTTAAAACAAACATTTCAGTTAAAACGACAGATGGATTATTTTTTTCTTTCATTGTCGAAAATAAACCAAATATTGATAAATTATTTTACAATGTAGAGAGAAAACAGGCAATGAATTTTAAAAATAAAATTTATACACCTAATAAATCAACATCGTCTAAAAAAAATAACTCAAAACAAGTAATTACTAATAAAACTATTGTAGATAAAATTATTGAGGAAAAAGGTTATATAAGAAATAGAAATACTAAAAAATATAAAAAGATATTTTTTTCAATTCGTGGAGTTTATGTCGAAAAAGAAAAACTATATTTTCTTTTTAACATAAAGAATAAAAGTAATATCAATTACAAAATAGATAATATTTCTTTTGTGTCAGTTCCTATAAGTAATGCCAAACGAAAAGTAAATTCAGAGGGTAAAGAATGCAGACCTTTATTCTTTTATAAAAGTTTAGACAATATAGCTTCAAAAACAAATAAAAACATTGTAGCAGTATTTAATAAATTCACAATTAACAACGAAAAAAAATTAGAAGTAACATTGAGTGAAGTAAACGGAGAAAGAACTATAAAACTAATTATAAACTCAAAATTTATTTCTGATGCAAGAAAAATTTAACATCAAAAACTTTATATTATGCGTAAATTAACATTTTTATTTTTAATTATAACAACATTCGCTTTTGCTCAAAGAAATTCAAACGGATATTCTGTTTTTGCAAAAGGAGGAATGATAAGCAGTTCCAAATTATTCGGTAAATTCGGAGGAAGTGCAGGAGTGTCCTATGTTATAGGCACAAAAGGGTTTTTAACCGATGTACAGGTTAATTATCATTTATCAGATATTGATTACAATGAAAGTACATTGCCTTATCAATTACTTTCATTAGAATTTTTGGGAGGATATTCAATCGAAAAAGAAAGTTTATACCCTTTCTATTTCAATTTTAAAGGAGGTTTTTTTATGGGATATGAACGTATCAATAAAGATAGTGAATATGAAGATTTATATTCAACAAAATTACCTTATGAAACTTCTAATTTTAGTTATGGGGTTTCTGTATCGCCAGAGGTAGAAATTATCGCTTATGACAATATTTCTGCTATATTAAGTTTTACTCAATATTTTAATTTAAAATCAGACTATAATAAAAGTTATTATACTGCTTTTGTAGGTCTAAAATACTATTTATAATTATGAAAAATTTTAAAAAATACATAGGAACAGGGTTGATATTCCTTTTGGGAGTATTTACATTTTTATCTTGTAATGAAGATAAAGAAATGCCAAATTATTCGTTCAAATTTGAAACTAAAATAGAACAGGATAAAAAAATTACTTACGTTAATGAGGTTAAAAAAATAACTTATGTTATTGAAAGTGAATATTTATTTGACAAGGTAGGTATGAAATTTAAAGTATCATCAAATAAGAAAGGAAAATTTATTTTAGGCGATGATACTTTGGAAATAGGAAAAGAATATGCTATTACCAAAAACACAGGAACTTTAAAATATATAGGTTTAGAAAATGATGTACATAAATTGTCATTTGAGTTTGAAAACGAACATAAAGAGAAACGTAAAAATGATATTGAGGTTAATTTTTCAAAACGTGATTTTGATGTTGAAGTTGAGGGCGATTTTGAAGATTTAGTACAAGGTACAGAAAATGAGTATATACTAAAAATTATTACTGATAATTTTGACAAAGACAAATACGAAATAAAGTTCGATTCTTATGATGAAAAAGATTTAGAATTAAAAAAAACTAAAATAACTTTTAATGATAAGGGTGTTAAATTTAATAAATGGTATGATGTTTTAAAAATTAATAAGTTATTGCTAAAAACAGATTATATAGGGGCTAAAAAATTAAAATATACTATCCGTAATTCTTCTAATCAAAGGAAATTTATTATCCAACAGAATATAGGTAAATCAGATTTTGAGATGAATTTAATGTCAAAACCTAGTGAAACTTTTTATCAGGGAGAACAGGTTACGCATACTTATAAAATAGAGAATGAAACAATAGAAAGTGAGTATAAAATCAAATTCGATTCAAATGATAGCAATTTGAAACTATTTTTAAATGGTACTGAAATAAGTTTAAATAAAGAGGTTAAAATTCCGAGTAAGAATAATATTAAGATTAGTTTTATTTCTAAATTATCAGGTACACTAACCATACCTTATAAATTAACAAATGATTTTGGTGTTCAAAAAGATGGCGAATTAACACAGACATTTAAAAAGAGAAAATTTACTATTTCTGTTAAAGAGTATAGTAATAATATTTATCAAGGAATGGACAATCAATATGATTTCTCTATCAATAATCGTAATACATACGAATCTGAATCATATTATTTTAGAATTGTTGAATATGATAACAATATTAAGTCTTATGTAAAGATAAATGGAGCAAATGCAGAAAAAATGGAAGAGGACGGAGATGAAATGGCAGAAGAACAGAGTTGGGTTAGTATAAAAAAATATAATAATAAATTGATTTTGAATAGTTTTAATTCAGGTTCAAAAACGTTAGAATTTGAAATCAAAAATGATTTTGGAACAATTGAAAAGAAATCAATAAAACAAGAAGTATTAAAACAAGAAATAAAGTTAGAGAAGTTTGATATTACAGGTAATTTTATTATTGGAGGTAAAGGACAAATAAATCTTAAATTTATAACGACTCCTTATAAGTTATTAAAAAGCATTAAATATAGAGTATGGGCAAGTGAAAGTGGGGCTATTTCGTTTGAGGATGAAAAAAATGTTGATGAAACTGAAATTACTGATCAAGAAAGTAAGTGGTTTAGTACAGATTTAGTTAAAAATAAAAAGGATTTAAATTTAAAGTTTTTGAATGCTAAAAATGTTAAATTTAATATTCAATTTATGGATGAATTTGGAAATGAATCTGAAATTTTTTCAAAAAATATTAATGTAGATTATGATTCAGGGGTAGTTATTAAAACTGATGATTATAATTGGGAGTATAAGATTATTAATGATGGAAAAAACTCAAAATACTATATAGATGATTATTTTAAAAATAAAATAAAATTTTCTTTGAATAAAGGATATACAATTAAAAAGGTTATTTATAAATATTATTTTAAAAATGGCTTTATATTAGAACATCCTGAAAGTGATAAAAAGAGACAAGGAGTTAGTGGTATGATAGTTGATTTTTACACAACAATTTCAAACGATTTTTTTAGTTACAATCTTAATATTTATCAATATGGGCACAGATATTCTCCTAATGAACCTATTGATGTAAAAAATATATTAAAAACAACTTTGACTGTTGTTTCTAAATACAAAGACGGAACAGAAAAAGTAGATACATTTACAAAACGTTATAAATAAACTACACAACCTTTCGGAACATAATTAGTTTTTAGTTGAGGGTTAGCAAATCTTATCAAATTTTCATTTATTTGATATTGATTTGCTAACTTTTTTATTGTTGTAGGCTTTTTTATTCTGATTGTTTTTAAGTCCGTAAAAACGTACTTAAATCGCTTTCTTTTTGGAAAGTAAATATCTTTATTCTCTACTAAATATTTTACTACCAAAAATCGCTTTATATAGGCTTTTGTTTCCTTGGGAAAGTATTTATACACTTCGTTAAAATCCTTTGTTCTTGCCTTGCTTATAGTTCTATTGACGTTTCCGTGTCCGTAATTATATGAACATAAAGCAAATTTCCAATCTCCATACATTCTATGAAGTTCCTTAAAATATCGCATTGCACAATCCGTATTTGCCACCACATCGTGAAATAAATTAATGTATTTATTTTTACGAAGTCCGTACATCTTCCCTGTACTTTCCATAAATTGAAATAGACCTGTTGCCCCTGCTTTTGAGGTTATTTTTGGACGTAAGCCACTCTCTATCACAGCAATATATTTTAAGTCCCCCGGTACTTTGTATCGCTCTATTTTTTTGTCAAACAAAGGAAAATAATAATCCGTCATCGATACTGCCTTTTCAAACCAACTTAAAGACATCATCTCTCGCATTATTTTTTTAAATTCAGGCGTATATCTCGCCTTAATTATACAAGGACGATGATTACTCTCGGCTATCTTTTCTTTTATAAATTTCGGACTAAAAACGTCTTGACCGAACCCCTTTATTATCGTGGTTAAAATGATGATGAATATTATTTTTTTCATATTTTTTTTGTATGTTTGAAAATATTTTAAATTAAAAATGAAAGTAATACCTACTGGAATAGATAAGTTAATTACATTAACTTTTGATGAAACATATTATGTTTTTAAACTTTTACTTGAACAAAGTAAACAAATTTTTAAACAAGTAAAAAATAATGGAGAAAGAAAATAATAAACCCTTTAAAGGATTAAGGAAAAAACACAATATAGAAATTGAGAAAATGACCAGTTTTCTAAATTCTGCAAAATCAACTGTTTATTATTTAGAAAACAATTTTATGAATAATAAAATGTTTAGATATTTACTTTCTTTGAGAAGAAAGGGAGTAAATATCAATAAAATTTTAGATAATATTGAAAAAGAATAATATATTTGCAATAGTAAATCATTTTTTAATGTTAATGTTTTACTAATTCCTATAAAAAACCAGTTTTATAACTGGTTTTTTTATGTAGAAGTTTAATTAAATAAAACTTGCATAAAAACAATAAAATGTATATATTTGCATAGGGATTAAAAACATTAATTATTATGAAAAATAGAGTTTTAAATAATTTTTGCAATTTACGAGTAGATAAAAATTTAGGACATCAAATAACCAACCTCAAAGATTTAGAAAGAGATGATGAATTATTAATAAAAAACTTAATAATTTATATGAGCCTTACTTTTCAAAAAAACCTTTTTGGTACTATTAATATTGACCCCACTGATTTCGCAAAAACAATGAAATTAGATAGAGCAAATTTATTTAGGAAACACAATAACCCTCTATTTTTTAAAATTAGTGATAAAACCAAAGAAGAATTGTTAGAGTTAGAACAAAAATTAGGTAATTTATCTGAATATAGATGTTGGGATAATAATATAGAAAATGCCTTGTTATCTTTGCAATATAAAAAAGTAATTTCATCATACAAAGTAAATCAACCTAACGGAGAAGGAGTAATTTTAAAAGATTTTAGTTTTATAAAAGATGTTCAAATTTTATATAAAAAAGTAGGAAAAACAAACAAAACTAAAATAATCTATCAATATAGACCAACAGAAGAATTTGAAAATAGTTTATTAAAATTTTTTTACTTGATTAATGTAAAAAGTTATGTTAAATTAAGAAGTAAAAATTTAGAAGATTTTTACTTAAACATATTAAACAGAATACAAGTTGAAAACTTAAAAAATAACAACATAATATTTTTTAATTTTGTAGAGTTAGCACAACTTTTAAATATTAAAGTTCCCGATGAATATAAATTTTCTGATATAAAGAAAAAAATTAATCAAAAAATAAAAAGAGTTTTAGAAGTCTTAAAATTAGAAATTCAAGGTATAGAGTTTGAATGGAGAAAAGGACAAAATTCAAGGTATTTTAATTTACCTCTTATAACTTGGAGTAATCCAAATGAAGAAACTTTAAAAGAAAGACAAAACATAGTATATGAAGATTTATTTTGGACGGAATTTGTAAAATCCTTATCAGAATATTATGAAGAAAAATTATCAAATTTTGAGGTGGATTATGATAAAAAACTTTTGAACTTCATCAAATGGGTTTTGGCTTATAATAGCCCCAGTGAACACGATTATAAAGTTAGTCTTTTTATTACTACTTATGCTAAATTAAATGGCGATATTGTAAATGTAAAGAGTAAAGGAAATCAATTTTTTACTAAATTAATTCTTTATAATGATTTTATAAAAAATGATAATGATTTTATAAAATGTGTAAACGGAACCATTTATGTTAAAGACTATGGGGAAAAAAAATATATTGAATTTCATTCAGTAAAAGATTTACTTGTTAGTTTTTTTAAAGGTGTAGAATATTTTGAACAATTAAAACCAAATGTTATTAAAAATAAATAATCTGTGTAAAAGTTGCCATAGTAGGTCGTTAATCTGTGTAAAAGTTGCCATAGTAGGTCGTTAATCTGTGTAAAAGTTGCCATAGTAGGTCGATAATCTGTGTAAAAGTTGCCATAGTAGGTCGATAATCTGTGTAAAAGTTGCCATAGTATAATTTTGTAGATATATATATTGTTGATTTACAATATCTTAAAATCTAATCTGTGTAAAAGTTGCCATCTTATAACTAATTGAATAATAATATATATAATAATAACGATATTCTTTCTGCTAAAATGATATTTCTTCCTGTTTTGACAAAAAAAGGAAAAGTTAAAAAAAGTTGAATTAAAAAAAATAAAAAATATTATTTTAAACTTGCATAGAAACAATAAAATATATATATTTGCATAGGAATTAAAAAACATTAAAACAATGGTTATTACAATAGTAAATCAAAAAGGAGGAGTAGGAAAAACAACTACGACTATACATCTTGCATCTGCTTTGGCTAAAAAAAATAAAAAAGTTTTAGTCATTGATTTAGATAGTCAATGTAATTTATCAGAGGGGTTAAATGCTACCTATACAGATGATAATTACAATATTATCAATCTTTTAGAAAATACAGGAAATTTCAATTTGTGGCAAAATTCTAATTCTCTATTTTTATTAAGAGGTAGTCAAAATTTTAACCCTAACTTATATAAAATCAATAGTTTAGATAAGGCTTTAAAACAAGATTTAGGAGGAATCAATATTAGAGATTACTTCGACTATATCTTTATAGATACACCACCAGCAAAAATATATTTAGAAGAAAAACAAAAATATTTTTCAGAAACAGAAATGGCATTATACGCATCAGATTATTTCCTAATCCCTTTAAAATCATATTTGAGTGTAAAAAATGCAGATTTATTTTTAGGACGAGTAATGGAGTTTTTAAGTAAAAATAACATTAACATCGTTTTTTTAGGGTTTTTCTTCAATAATGTACTATCAATAAAGAAGTTATTTAAAAAGTATTATAAATTGCTTAAAGAACAAGCAGGAGATTTATTATTTAATACTTACATAAGAGGAGATACAGAGGTAGAAAATGCAGTTGAAGTTGGAAAAACAATTTTTCAATACAACACTAATTGCAGGGCATCACAAGATTATATAGATTTTTCAAAAGAATTTTTAAAAAAGATAAAATTAAAAAGTAATGGCAAAAAGTAAAAAACAAGAAGTCGTCAATAAAGATTTTAGTTTCAATAACATTAAAAAGGCTAATAAAAGCGAAAACTTTGTAGGTAAAAAAACAGAAGATAAACCTAAAAAGAAATTAAAAGGTCGCACAGTTTGGCTAAATTTCGGAGTTCACAAAGAATGTAAATATAAATTCTTATCAATGTATTTAGATTATAAAGAACTTAACGAATTTTATTCATTAGATGTTATGGATTTTTTCTCCTTATCGTGTAATTTTCTTATAAAAAAATATAAAGAAGAAAATGTATTTGAAGAAAGTACTATTTCTTTTGAAAAATTCGCTTTTAGGGCAGGAAAAAGAGGTAAAACAGACAGAAGTCCTAATCAAGATGAAAAAGAAAATATTAGAATATCGATTAGCCAAGAAGTCTATAAAAAATTTAAAAATTTAACATACACATTTGTTAAACTTTTCCATAACTCAAACTATACCAATGATTGTTATAGTAAAGGATTTTTCTTTTATGATTTTGTAGATGAATTGCACAAAAACAAAAAAGAATTTATGAAATATAAAGATGATGAAATACAAAAATAAAAGTATATTTTATATATTATAAATTGTATTAAAACATTAAAAACTATAAATTATGAAACTTATTATTGCTGAAAAACCAAATCAAGCCAAAGAATATGCCGACGCTCTGAATGATAATTTTGAACGTAAAGACGGATATTTTCAAGGAAAAAACTATTTTATTACGTGGTGTTTCGGGCATCTTATAGAGTTAGAACGTGATACTGCTTATCGTGAGGGCGAAAAATGGGATAAATCCTATCTTCCCTTAATTCCTACACAATTTCAATATTGTATAGGTAAAGATAACAAGGGAAAAGAAGATACAGGGAAGAAAAAGCAATTAAATATCATTAAAAATTTAATGAGTAAATCAGATGCTTTAATTAATGGAACTGATGCCGATAGAGAGGGAGAATTGATATTTATGTATGTTTACAATTATCTTAATTGTAAATTACCTTATAAACGATTGTGGGTGTCTTCTTTGACAAAAGAAGAAATTAGAAATGCTTTTAATAATTTAAAATCCAGTCAAGAGGTTTTAAATTTAGGAAATAGTGGCTATGCAAGAGCAATCACAGATTGGCTTGTAGGAATTAACGCTACTCAATCAGCAACTTTGCATTTAGGAAATGGGGCGTTACTTTCTATTGGTAGGGTGCAAACCACTATTTTAAAAATCATTTGTGAACGTTATTTAAAAAATACATCACATCAAAAAACATATAAATATCAATTAGTTGCTGAACATAATTACAAAAATATCGAGTTTGAATCTTCGGCAGATATTGTAGAAACTGAAAATGAGGTTAATTTATTGCTTGAAAAAGTAAATGAAGATGAACACCTATTTAATAAATTAAATAGTCGTAAAGAGCGTAAAAATCCTCCTTTATTACATTCTATTGATACGCTTATTGTAGAATCAAATAAAAGATTTTCCTTATCCAGTAAAGATACACTCTCAATCGCTCAATCTTTGTATGAAAAAAAATTGACAACTTATCCAAGAACCGATAGCCAATATATTAATGATGAAGGATTTGTAAAACTTAAAAAAGTTATTCCAAATCTTTCAAAAACTATACTGGATTTAGATTTTTCTTTCTCTGCCGAGAAACCTAAATCTGTAAATGCTGAAAAAATTACAGGTAGTCACGATGCAATCGTGCCAACAGGTAATTTAGATGCGTTAAATAAATTAAATCAAGATGAATTAAACGTTTATAAACTCGTTTTATCCAAATGTTTAGAAAGTTTTTCAACTCCTGCTATTTATGAAAAAAAGGAATACATATTTGTCAATAATGGTATAGAATTTAATACAAATAGCAGTCAATTATTAGAAGTTGGATTTTTATATTACACCCTTGATAGTAAATATAGAAATGAAATAGAAAAAACAGGAATAGACATTGATTTTTCTCCAAATGAGAAAGTACCAAGTAAAATTCATATTCATAAAATAGAGAGTAAACCCCCTCCATTATTTACGGATGCAACATTGACACCAAGTCTTACAAAAATTGGTAAATTTTTGAAAGAGGAAAATCCTCAATTATTAGAGGAATTGAAAGGAAAAATTGATTTATCAGAAATCCAAGTCGGAACACAAGCGACCAGACCAATGATAATTGAAAAACTTATCTCCGTTGGTTTTGTCGAAAAAAATAAAAATAAGTTTGTTCCTACTAAAAAAGGTTTAGAATTTTACCAAGCCATTAAAGATTTAAAGGTGTCAAATGTTGCCTATACAGCAATACTTGAAAAGGAATTAAACGACATCGCTAACGGAAAATTAACTAATGAAAAATATTACAATAGATTACATTCATTTGTGAAGTTAATCGTTTCAGATATTTTTTCTATTGAAAGTAAAATGACATTTAACGAACGGAAATCTTTTGGAACTTGCCCTAAATGTAAAAAAGGAAATATCGTTTTAGGTAAAACAAAAAAATCGTATGGGTGCGACCAGTTTAAACAAGGGTGCGACTTTATTTTTAATAGTACAATAGCACATAAAAAACTTACTGAAAAAAATGTAAAAGATTTATTAGAGAAAGGAAAAACAGATTTAATAAAAGGGTTTAAAAATAAAAAAGGTAAAAAATTTGATGCCTACATTTGTCTAAATGATAAATTCGATACAACCTTTGATTTTCCCGATAAAAAATAATTAGTGTATATACATAAGTGTATATACAATTTTGTTTAATATGTACAAAATAAAGCCTAAAATAAAACAGAAAAAAAGACGATATGAGGGGTTAAAATCTAAAATCATTCATCTCGAACCAAAAGTATTCGAAATACTTGATACTGTTGCTAAAATGAAAAATTCTAACTTAAAAGAATACATAGAAACACTTTGTCTTGAACAAGCAAAGTATGAGGCAAAAGAATTTTTAAAACAATATGAAGAAAATAAAAAAGTAAAGAAATGAATAAATTAGAAACAAAATATTTGTTGTGGTATTATGAAAAAACTCCTAAAAATAAATTATTAAATTGTTTAGGAAATTACTTAAACAGGAAATTGATTAAAGAACAAGAAAGTGAAAGCAAATAAAACTTAAATAATTTTTTTAATTAGGACGCACCTATTCCAGTTTCCAATCTATTTAGTGAAATGGTTATTTTTCAATCAAACGAGGAACTTCCTTTGGTCGTTCTCGTTTTTCAGAAAAATATACCTTTTCACT
>PDWI01004069.1_pt1 | contig 21863 bp, 13 predicted proteins | sample 1430891 | NCBI WGS metagenome assembly PDWI01 (sample SAMN01162508, study PRJNA174530) | Oral metagenome, whole genome shotgun sequencing project. | biome: Marine environment; feature: Marine mammal; material: Swab sample of the gingival sulcus; isolation source: swab sample of gingival sulcus... | reverse complement strand
CATTCAAAGGTCGCACTCTTCTTTTTTGACGATTTACTTTTGCCAAAATTTGATGATTTCCATTTGCGAAAATTTGATGATTGCAAGTTACTGCTTACACCTATCGAGACATTATAGCCTTAACGACTTCACTATGTGTCATATGCCTGAACACACCACAAACAAAAGGCAACAGGCCTTGGAGAATTAATAATTAGTGTCTGTCCATAAAGTCAGCGTTTTGAGAAGAGACTGTATAGAAAGTTCGAATTCGAGGCTTGCGAAGGCTGAAAAATGGGAGTTTACTAGGGTAAATGACCATTTTGAAGACAAGCGTAACGAAGAAGTCGGACTTTACAGACAGCCTCTAGTTAGGAATTAATTACATATTTTTCAGGTGATTACTGATTTTTCAGCGCGTTGAAATTCCCCATTAATCCTTACCTTTGTTCCGAGATTGATCTTCGAAATTTGAAAAGTCGGCTGATGCTCTTTGACATCTTGATAATCAGGCAGAAATAAAAAAAGAGGGATTTTTCTACTTTTCGAAAATGAAAAAATTCGCCATTGGTAATCTTTTATTTTCGAAAAAACAAAAAAACAGTCCTTACCATCCCTACTGATGGACAAGGGATTACACACACGAAAAACAGCAAATCTCGAAAATGAAAGAAATGGGCAGAATATCCGCTCTATTTTCGAAATTTCAGAATAGCTGTAACCAACTATAACGCAATAGGATACCACAAATTTATGGCATAAAATGATCTTACCAGCCCTTTTTTGGGGTAGCATTTTCGAACTTTTTCAACATGCACCTATTCAACCTAATAGCGATCACGGTAACGCGTAATATACAGATACACAGCTCACACACTACAAACAAAAGGCAACAGGCCTATCGAGACTCTTCATTCTCTTGTTCCTTTTCTTCTTGATACTTCTTACACACTACAAACAAAAGGCAACAGGCCTATCGAGACCCTAATTAGCGCCCGATCCGTTAACACGGCATTATTACACACTACAAACAAAAGGCAACAGGCCTATCGAGACTTTGCAAGTTCTGCTAATTTTTCTAGGAATTCTGATAACACACTACAAACAAAAGGCAACAGGCCTATCGAGACTCGGTATCATAAAGTGGAGCACCCCATAAAGTGAAGTTTTTACCACACCACAAACAAAAGGCAACAGGCCTTAGAGAATTAATAATTAGGAATTAGTAATTAAGAATTAATTGCATATATTTCAGGTGATTACTGATTTCTCAGCGCGTTGAATGGCTTTAGATGACAGAAGGTGTTGGGTATTGCGTTTGGGTATTTGTCCATGCGTAGAGAAGGTTAATTCTGCGGTTGGATGTGGGCCTTAAGAATTATAAATGCATTACGAACATAATCACACCACCTCATTGTCACATTAAACATATTATCTTTGAGAACGCATTGCAGGGCGACCCGATGCCACACTGTAACCAACAAAGAACAGTCCTATGAACAACATCCCCCTATTTATAAAGAATTTTAGCTGCTTTCAGTTGCGCATACGATTTAGAGCCACACAAGCTGTTCATTTTACCAAGCCCTGGTATTTTGAACCACGTTTTGCATTGGGCAACACCCTAAAAAGGGGGGCTCATCCCTATTTGTACGATACTTTATTTAAACCCAAAACCGTCGCGTCAGCCCGGAAGAAACAGATCAATCCCCCCAACCCCTTAGTGTTGAGAGTGGCCAACACCCAACGAAAAGCCTTCAAAAAGGGGGAGTACCTCGACATCTACCTAACGGTGGTCACCCCATCACCACAAACCATTACTCATTTGTGCGAAGTACTACCACAATTGCAGGAGAGCGAATTCTTTACCACGCATCAGTTCAAATTTCATAGCATATCGCTATTGGATCCCGAAAGCCATCGATTCCGGACAGCGTTATCCCCCGAGAAATCCCTATTGGATTTCCAATTCTTCTCTCACAGACTTGTAGCCTGGCAATCACACGTAAGTATCCGTTTTTTAACGCCAACCACACTTAAAGTAAACGAATTACTCACCCAGCAGCTCCCCTATGAAGTGGTAGTCAACCGCATCAGTAAAAGAGTATACGACTTGTCAGAGGAGGTATTACGGGTGCCGGTGGGAGAGAAATACATGGTAGCCCCCTCCCCGGGCAAATGTTTATCACAGGTAAAATTACCACGAGAAGATACGCTAAGAGCAGGCAAGAAGTACAGCATGTCGGGAATCATGGGAGAAATCACCTATGAACGCCCCTACCATCTGGTGGACGACTACTTGCTTACCATTGCCCATTTTATCCATGTTGGAAACTTCACACAAATGGGTAATGGCTTTTGCCAAGCCTTGGCAGCTCAAAGCAACCTGTTTGAACGCTTTTTACAAGAGATTTATCAGACCGACGAGATTACGGATAACGACGAAAAGGAGGCTCTTGCCCATCAGGTGAAAAACTTCTTATATGTACCGGAAGCCTATATGGTAGTACAAATCCCCAAATCCGACGGTTCGTTCAGAGAGTTAAACATCCCTCATACCAACGATTTACTGCTACAACGTTTGGCTGCCAATATATTACAAAAGCGATTAAACCCTATCTTCCTCCCCCAGAACTACGCCTACAGAAAGGGGAAAGGAGCTTATGGTGCCATTCTTCAGGTGCAAGAATGGAAGCGTCGGTATAGTGATAGCCATTACATTATCCGTTGTGATATCGATAACTTCTTTGATAGTATTGCCATCAATAAATTGATACGAAAGGTACAACAAGCCATAAATGAACCTTTCCTGCTCTACTACATCCGTCTATGGCTGGAGTCGGGGATGGTCAATCACAAGAATGAGTATGAACTTAATCGTTTGGGCATCCCCCAAGGAAGTGCCATCTCTCCGCTGTTGGCCAATGTTTATATGCATGCTTTCGACAAGTTTATACAGGAAGAGATCACGCCCCATTTCGTACGCTACGCCGACGATATTATCTTATTAGTTCCCAAGGAAGAGAGTCCCATTACCATCTTACAAAGCCTAACGGATCATTTAATATTCCATCTGCATTTAACATTAAACCGTGAATTTCAGGTATGCGAAATGGCCGACACCTTTTCGTTTTTGGGTATCGAATTTTCGGACAAAGCGCATTTGGGCATCTGCAAAGACAAAATTGATCGGTTACCCCAAAAGATCATCTATTCATTGGATGTGTGGCCGGTGAAACCCGAAAAAATCACACAAACCATCGGGGGCTTGAAGCGATATTATGGTAGGTTACTGCGTAAAAATGATCTGCAAGAGCTTGATCACCTGCTAAAACAAACTTATATCCGCTATTTTTCCAAACAAAAAAAGCCCGATACACGCCTCTTGGAACAGATAAGCCGTGAAGGCTTTATCTCCGATGATCATGCGAACTCCGTGGATTGGCAAAAGGAGATCCAACAAGAACAGGCTCAAGGCGACATACAATTGGTCACGGTAAAGAGTGTAACACAGAAGCTAAAACAACAGAAACGACAATACCTGAAGGGATTTGCAGATGCTTATGAGTTGGTGGTTACCGAGGCCGGCAGTTTCATCGGCACATCAAGGGGAAAAATAGTGGTCAAACAACATGGAAAGGTCATACAGAAGGTCGCCGCCGGAAGGATCCGACAAATCAGCATCCACAGCCAGGGCGTAGGAACCAGTAGTAACCTCACCAAGGTTTGTCTCAAAAATAATATCCATATTATCTACTACAACCATTTAGGAGAGGCCTATGCCTCTACACAATCGGTAAACGATATAAAACCCGAAAGAATGGTATTACAGTTAGAACTCTCCCCAAAGCGCAAGCTCCTTTTTATCCATAGGTTGGCCCAAAATAAGGTTAAGAACCAAATAAAAACCATCAAATACTACCGGAAATACCATAAAGAGAGAGCCCTGGGCAGTGCATTGCAACGGCAGATAACCCAAATGGAAGAGACATTAAAGGAACAACCCTCATCTAAAGACCTTACAATAGAGGAATTTAAAAATAAAACCTTCCTTTGGGAGGCGCGTTGTGCCTCCATTTATTGGAAAGCCTTTGGACTCATTTGCCACTATCACCATCTGGATTTTGAAAAGAGGGAACATCAGGGCACACACAGTTTGATTAATCAGATGCTTAATTACGGGTATGCCATCTTGGAGAGCAAGGTAATGCAAGCGATATATCTCTGGCAATTAAGCCCCTATATCAGTTATTACCATAGCTCAGCACAACATGACCCCGGCCTCTGTTTCGACCTGATGGAACAATATCGTTCGGCACTGGTGGATAGGGCAATATTGTCACTACTGGGGAAAAAAGAAAAAGTAGCACAGAATACGCAAGGATTATTGGATTTGGAGACCCGAAAAAAGATTATTGCAAAGATTAATGAGAAATTATTTGCCACACAACAACACAGGGGCAAGGAGAAAAGCATCTATGAAATCATGCAGTGGCAAACCAAACAATATTTAGCTTTCTTGAAGGGAGAAACCGCTACCCCCTATTTCTTTAATTCAATTTGGTAATAAGGATGAACTATCTGGTAGCTTACGACATCACCTCCAACAAACAGCGGAAAAAAGTGGCTGATTATTTGGAGCGCATCGGAGTACGTGTTAACAAATCGGTATTTATTTGTCGCCATGCAGACAGGGAAAAAGAGGTCTTAACAAAAGAGTTGCAATCCTACCTAAGAAAGGGTGATGACGTATTCATTGTACCTCTATGTAAGAAGTGCGAAGAGAACATGATTTTTTTAAACCGACAAAAGATATCGAAACGAAATGCTCTTACCTCTTTTGTGTAGGATTCAACGCCCCCTCCCCCAACTCAGCCACACGACACAAGGGGGAAGCTGCAGAGAGCATCTCCGGAGGTTGGCGAGCGGGGGGAATAAAAAAAGCTGCCCTCGTTGAGGGCAGCTTCTTATAGGTTAGGAAAACAGGAAGATTCTACTCCTCTGTTTTGGTCTCCACATCCGGATTCTTAGGCGTCTCTTCCTGGCTGATCTTCTTCTCCTCTTTCTCCATATCCGACTTCAAAGAAGCTAACGCTTCAAGATCACCAAGTGTCGTCTTCTCAAGACCCTCGTTGAGTTTCTTGATGGTCTTACGTGCGCTACGCTCTTTGGTGGATTTCTGCTCATACTGCTTGGCTTTCTCTGCCATAAGCGTATCCTGGAAGATGCGAGAGTGCGAAAGAATAATCTTCTTACCATCCTTGTTAAACTCAATCACTTTAAAGTCATTGGTCTCATCCACGCGGAGGTTCGAGCCATCCTCCTTCTGCATGTGACGGTTGGGACAGAATCCCTCTACGCCATAAGGAAGGGTTACCACAGCCCCTTTATCGTTGGCACTATTAACGGTTCCTTTATGGACGGAACCTACGGTAAATACAGACTCAAAGACTTCCCAGGGATTCTCTTCCAACTGCTTGTGTCCAAGGCTTAAGCGACGGTTATCCACATCCACATCGAGCACAACCACTTCTATGTCCTCACCGATCTTTGTAAATTCGGCAGGGTGCTTAATTTTCTTGGACCAGCTAAGGTCGGAGATATGGATCAATCCATCTACGCCCTCTTCCAGCTCCACAAAGATTCCGAAGTTGGTGAAGTTACGCACCACGGCGGTATGCCTGGAGTTAGCAGGATACTTCTCGGTAATATTAGCCCATGGATCGGGAATCAGTTGTTTGATACCCAAGGACATCTTACGTGACTCTCTGTCAAGGGTAAGGATAACAGCTTCCACTTCATCCCCCACTTTCATAAAGTCCTGGGCTGTTCTCAGGTGCTGAGACCAACTCATTTCAGAAACGTGGATCAAGCCCTCCACACCGGGAGCAATCTCAATAAAGGCACCGTAGTCAGCGATAACCACCACTTTTCCTTTCACCTTATCGTCCACTTTGAGGCTTTGGTCAAGCGCATCCCACGGATGAGGAGTAAGTTGTTTCAAGCCCAGGGCAATACGTTTCTTATTATCATCGAAGTCGAGGATTACCACCTTAATCTTCTCATCTAAGGTTACGATCTCTTCCGGATGGTTAATACGTCCCCATGAAAGGTCGGTGATATGGATCAATCCATCCACGCCTCCCAGATCGATAAAGACCCCATAAGAGGTAATATTCTTCACGATACCTTCGAGAATCTGTCCCTTTTCCAGTTTGGCAATGATCTCTGCCTTTTGTGCTTCGAGTTCATCTTCGATGAGGGCTTTGTGCGATACCACTACGTTTTTGTATTCTTGGTTGATTTTCACCACCTTGAACTCCATGGTCTTATCCACAAAGACATCGTAATCACGAATGGGCTTCACATCAATTTGAGAACCGGGGAGGAAGGCTTCAATACCGAAGACATCCACGATAAGACCACCTTTGGTGCGGCACTTCACGTAACCGTTGATAATCTCATCTTCTGCGTAAGCTGTATTGATACGCTCCCATGACTTGAGGACTCTGGCTTTTTTGTGGGAAAGCAGCAGCTGTCCATTGGGGTCTTCCTGGCTCTCCACGTAAACCTCTACCACATCACCCGATTTCAAATCAGGGTTGTAACGAAATTCGTTTACGGGTACGATACCATCGGATTTGAACCCAATGTTAATCACTACTTCACGGTTTGTTTTTGCCACAACAGTACCTTCAACAACCTCATGTTCAGAAACCTGACTAAGCGTTTTATCGTAAAGATCCACGAGTTTGTCGCGCTCATCTTCCGTGTAAACCTCTTTTTTCTTATCCACAGACTCCCAGTTGAAGTCGGGACGATCATTTTTGTCAAATTTCTTTGCTTCTTCAGCCTCTTTTTTCTCTGTTGCTTTCTCCTCAACAACCTTTGCAGTTTCGGGAGTTGCTACAGCTTCCTTCTGGGGTTGGGCTTGTTGTGCCTCTTCACCTTGGGGAACATTTACATTTTCTTCTGCCATTTAACATGGTTTTTACTGTGGTCACGGCAAGGACCGGGTTAAACAATTAATTATCACCCTTTTATAGAATTTCCCTTTGCCGTATTTTCTTATTCCGGGAATCCGTTACAAAAAGGAGTGCAAAATTAGAATTTAATTTCCTATAAAACAATAGGATAGCCATCTTTTGTGAAAGAACCTCACAAAATGGTTCTAACGCCGCATTATAAAGGGATGTTGAGCCCATGCCCCCAAAGCCACAAAAACGGGGAGAGACGTTAACAACACGACGCCCCCACTTTTCCGCTCATGTTCCATCATGCTCAGCGGCAGGAGGCTCAGAAACTACAGCATACGCACAGCCTTCACCGGGTAGTAGGAGTTCTCGTCGTTAATATCATAAATTTCCACTACCCCCTTATCGCGTAGGGAGTTGATAAGCGCATAGGTGGGACCAAAAGAGTATCCCTTAGGCCCCAACACTTTGGTCACAAAGGATTTCAAGCCCACATAGGTAAGGCGTGAAAAGTTCAACGACTCCTCTGCCTGTTTCAACTCCTCCACAAGGATCTCTTCTGTAATGGTCTTTTTCTGGTCTCCTTCGTGGGATTCAAAATCGTCCAGGGGAATACGGCCCAAGATCTTCAAAGAGGCTGACTCCTCTTCAGGAACCTCCTCCCCTTCCTCATCCATGGCCCGGTGGGTAGTAGGATTTTGCTCCTTTCTTTGTGGCTGCTCAAACGAGAAGCGAGCATCTTCAATCCGATGCTCCGCACGCAAGATCACCTGCTTAAGCTCTTTATGCAGCGACTCGGCCTCCTCAACATCCTTGTAGGAAAGCATCACGTTGAGCATCATCTTCTCACGGATAAAAGAGAGGTCTTTCCACTTTGTATCAAAATTATAATCGTCGAAATTTTCTTTTAAAAACTGGTTGTAATTACTATTTATGTCGGCTTGTAATTTTTTTAACTCCTCCTCATTCTGAATAGACATCACCCGTTCTATGAGGTTCTCCAGACGGTTAAGTCCGGGGTTGTGGCTATATATTAATTTACCAAGCTCCTGAAATCCCACATAAACCATATCCGTGGCCACCACATCCGACCAGGGAAGCTCTTCCTTCACCGGACTATGGGCTTTTTCAATCCTCTTATCCGAAACCACCTTTTGACACCAGTTCATCCCGATTCGCTCGGTAAAGAACTTAGCCACATAACGACGTAAAATTACTTCAAGTTCATTGACCAACGGATAAAGGCGATTGGAGAGGATCATGGAGACATCATCGGTCAGGATCCGGATATGATCAAAACGCAACCTGTTTTTCAGGTGTAAGACCAGGGGTTCTCTAAATTTCTCCAACAGGTCAAAATCATCGGAAAGCACTTTCACTCGAAAGGCAGCCTCCGGCGAATCATCGCTCATTCTATCGGTATCTACGGAGACCACACTAACCAGAATCCCCTCATCTTCTACATAATAACTATCTTCATTGCTGCCTTCCACGGGGTTATTCCACATCTTTCCCGCCGAAAGCAATCCATAAATCAGGCTTTTAGGAGACTCCATTTCGCTCTTCCCACTAGAGTCCATGACAAATAATTCAAAATACATTTTTTTAATAGTTCATTAATGGTTAATAATTGTACTTTTACACGCTATGAAAACGCATAGTTCACTTTTTATTGCTTTTTATTTATTTCTACTATCCGCCTCGGCACAATCAACAAATAAGCTATGGTATAGTTCACCCGCTCGCTATTTTGAGGAGGCTTTGGTGCTGGGAAATGGGAGCATGGGAGCAGTCTTGTACGGGGGCACAGAAACAGAAACCATTGCCCTTAACGAGATTACGTTGTGGTCGGGAGAACCCGTAGACCCTCGCATGAACCCTGAAGCTCACCGCTACGTACCCCTGATCCGCCAAGCTTTGGCCGACGAAGCGTATGCCAGGGCCGACTCGTTGAACCGTTTCTTACAGGGCTCTTATTCACAGTCATACGCTCCCATGGGCACCCTAACCATCACGTTTCAGCACGGCCTCGACACCACTACGTACAGGAGGGAGCTCGACTTGAACAGGGCCACTGCCACCGTTTCTTACGAAGTTCAAGGGGTCTCCTACCAACGGGAATGCTTCGTCTCTCACCCCGATCGGGTAATGGCCATCAAGCTATCTGCCAGCCGGCAACAACGCCTATCCTGTACCCTCTCCTTCGAGAGCCTGCTACGATACACCACACAGCAAAAAGGATCCTCGTGGGAGATCCACGGGTATGCGCCCTACCATGCGGAGCCCCAATACCGCACCGATATCGCCGACCCGGTTCGGTTTGACCGGGAGAGGGGTACGCGGTTTGCCGTCGCCATTGGCGTAAAACAGCAGGGAGGCGAGGTCTCCTATTCCGATGCGGGCATTACCATCAAAGGGTGTGACGAGGTGGAGATCTACCTCACCGCAGCCACCAGCTTCAACGGTTTTGACAAGGATCCGGCTCAGGAGGGCCTGGATTGTCAACAGATCGCCGCGGAAAACTTGCGCCGGGCACGACAATCCTCTTATACCCAGCTCAAAGAGAGGCACCTTGCCGACTACCAATCCCTTTTCAACCGGCTCACGCTAACGTTGGGCCAAACACCAGTGCCGGATCTCCCCACCGACCAGCGGTTACGCCGCTATTCTATGGGTGCGGAAGATCAAAACTTAGAGGCGCTCTATTTCCAGTACGGCCGCTACCTGTTGATCAGTAGTTCACGTACACCCAACGTTCCGGCAAACCTTCAAGGGCTGTGGAACACCATGCTAAGACCACCGTGGAGCAGCAACTACACCCTGAATATCAATACGGAGGAGAACTATTGGCTGGCAGAGGTGGGTAACCTAGCGGAGTTACACGAGCCGCTGCTGGGGTTCATTAACAACCTCTCGAAGACCGGAAAGACCACGGCAAAAACCTTTTACGGTTGCAGCGGATGGTGTGCCTGTCACAACTCGGATATCTGGGCCATGAGCAACCCGGTGGGGGCCTTTGGCGAGGGGGATCCTTCGTGGGCCAACTGGAACATGTCGGGCGTGTGGCTCTCCACCCATCTCTGGGAGCACTTTCTCTTCAACCGCGATACGGCCTTTCTCCGAGAGCGGGCCTACCCGCTTATGCAGGGCGCAGCTCAATTCTGTCTCGACTGGTTAGTGCGCAATGAAGAGGGCTTCCTGATCACGGCTCCCTCCACCTCGCCGGAGAACCTCTATAAAACCCCGGAGGGCTATGTGGGCGCCACCCTAAGCGGAGCAACCTGCGACATGGCCATGATTCGGGAGCTCTTTGAAAACATCCTACAAGCGGCAGCCACCTTACACCATCATGACGACTTCACCGAAGAGGTAGCCCGGGCACTGAAAGAGCTGAGGCCCTACACCATCGGAGCCGACGGAAGTTTGCAAGAGTGGTACGAAGAAGCGTGGGAAGATTATGACCCCCAGCATCGGCATCAGACCCATCTCTTTGGGCTCTATCCCGGCCATCACATCACCCCCAGGAAGACACCACAGCTGGCAGCCGCCTGCGAAAAAGCGTTGGAGATCAAAGGGGATCAAACCACCGGCTGGTCGAAGGGGTGGCGCATCAACCTTTGGGCGCGGCTACACGATGGCGCCAGGGCCTACAAGATGTACCGCGAATTGCTCTCCTACGTCCCTCCCCGAGGAGGCCATCAGGGAGGCGGCACCTATCCGAACCTTCTCGATGCCCATCCTCCCTTCCAAATTGACGGTAACTTTGGCGGGGCAGCGGCCGTGTTGGAGATGCTCATCCAATCCACCGCAGACCGGATTCACCTCTTACCGGCACTACCTCCCACATGGGAGACGGGCACATTAACAGGGGTATGTACGCGGTGTGGCGTGGAAGTCGACATGGCGTGGGAGAAGGGAAAAGTCTCCAAGCTCGCCATGTACGCCCAAAGAGATGGTAGCATCAAATGCATCCTCAACAACAAAGAGGTAGAGGTGATCTTACACAAAGGAAAGAAGATCAACCTCCCCACCAACCTTGAAATACCTCTCAACAAAAGAAGCAACAGGAAACGACACCCTTAAGGCTAATTTATGAACGCCATTTCTCCATCAATAAACAGCAACCGAGGAGCACTTTCTGCTAACATACTGACTTCTCGTGGGGGCTAAAGGGCTGGTCCCTACCCATAAAACCTAAGTTTTAAGAAGGTTACGACCGGAGCCTGCAAAGGCTGGAAAAGGGCGTTTACCAGAATAAATACAATGCGCTGAAAAACAACGAAATAACCATTTTTCACAATACCTCAGCAGAATATAAGCAAGCTTACTTTTGCATTCGGTTTGCACTATTTTTGAAGACAGGCGTAACGAAGAAGTGGGACTTTGTGAACAGTTGCTATTCAGTGTCTGTCCATAAAGTCAGGATTTTGAGAAGAGGCTGTATAGAAAGTTCGAATTCGAGGCTTGCGAAGGCTGAAAAATGGGAGTTTACTAAGGTAAATGACCATTTTGAAGACAAGCGTAACGAAGAAGTCGGACTTTATAGACGGACGCTATTTAGGCATCTGCATACCACGCTCCTTAGCCATTGCCTCGAGGCGCTTCTGAAAGGCCGACTTTTTCTTCGTAGAGCGGTTCTTTCGGTTAGCCTGTAGTTTAGCCCGCACTTTATCCTCATCAATAAGTCTCCGGAAGATAAAGATCTGGGTAAAGGTGATTATATTCGCCAAGAAGTAGTAATAGCTCAACCCGGAGGAGTAGTTATTCAAAAAGCCCAGGAACATAATCGGCATAAGGTACATCATATACTTCATTCCGGGCATTTGGTTACTCTGCCCGGTCATGTCGCTGTTAACCTTGGTATAGATGATGGTAGAGATAGTCATCAACAGGGTAAACAGACTCACGTGGTCACCATACATGGGAATGGTAAAGGGCAGATCCAGCACGGAGTCATAGGTGGAGAGATCATGAGCCCATAAGAAGGATTGCTGCCGAAGTTCAATGGCTCCCGGGAAGAAGCGGAACATGGCAAAAAGGATGGGCATCTGCAGGATCATGGGGAGGCACCCCGACATGGGGCTGGCACCGGCCTGTCGGTAAAGCTCCATGGTGGCCTGTTGCTTCTTCATGGCATCCTCTTGCTTGGGATAACGAGCGTTGATCTCGTCAACCTCCGGCTTCAACACCCGCATTTTAGCGGAAGAGGTGTATGTACGATAGGCAATGGGCAGAAGCACCAACTTAAGCAAGATGGTCAGCACGAGGATGATAATTCCATAATTCCAACCAAATCCTTCAAGAAAATTAAATACGGGAATAATGGCAAAGCGGTTGATCCACTGCAGGAGGAAGAAGCCCCACCCCAACTGGATCTGCTGCTCCAAATCCAACTTCATCCGTTTGAGAATACGGTATTTATTGGGACCAAAATAGAAACGCATTCCAAAGGTGTTGTCCTTCATGGGATCGTAGGGTAATCCAACCACAGAGGTCATGGTCTTAAGATACCGAGGATTCTCACTTTCCCGCACAGACTCGGTAACACTCTTTATATCTGCATTATCAAAAAAGCTATCGGCAATCAATGTTGAGGAGAAAAACTGCTGCTTATACGAGAGCCATTTCAACCGTGTGGGAACACGCTCTTCATCGTCCGAGTTGTCTTTCAGGTGATCCACATCGTCGTCGTAGTTTTTATAATAGATGGTCACAGCATTGAGGCGGTTCTCGGCCTGTTGTTCCTGTTGAAGCAGGTCCATATCCCACTGCAAGTCCACAAAATTACCGCGGGTAGCGATCACCTCCTTCATCCCTTGAAAGGAGACATCAAAATCCACCACATAGGAGTCGCCGGTAAAGGTATAGCGGTATTCGATATAGCGGGAAGTGCTGGGATTTCCGGCCTCATCGTCAGCATAAAGCCTCATGACAAGGCTTCTTTGCTCCTCTCCGGCCAGTGTGATGTGCCGGGATCCGGAGCCCCCCTCTTTCCAGTCCGGTTTAAAATAGAAATCGTTGGTATTGATCAGTCTATTTTGGGAGAAGAAGGAGAAGCCGAGTCTGTTCCCCACTCCATCAAAGAGTATCAACGGCAGGGAATCATAGGTTTGATAATTTTTCAACTCCACAAAGAGGGGGCGCCCTCCTTTGGAAGAGATCACCATCTTCATCACCTCGTTCTCCAGGGTATAGTTCACCTCTTCTCCCTCGGAAGCTCCGGCAAAGAGGCCAAACATCTCACGTCGTTGCAACTTTTTAAGATCTTCACTCAACGTGTCGGAGAAGGTTTGCTGCTGAGGTTGAGCGATGGGATTATTCGCAGCCTGTTGTTGTGCCAGCAACTGTTGTGCTAAAGCCACACTATCGTTATGGGCTTGCACCATGGCCATGGAGTCACGGTAACGCTTCATAGCCTCCTGTTCTTCCTGTGAAGGCCTATTCCACCAGGTAAAGAGCGTAATAAGGCCAAAGATCACGATCAGCCCTATGATATTATTCTTATCCATTTTGTATTAATTTCTTTTTCAACGCTTAAAGGGTTTCACTATAATACTCCATAGCGGCTGCCACGAAGGCGGAGAACAGCGGATGAGGTTCGGCCACCGTACTTCTGTACTCCGGGTGGAACTGGACGCCCAGGAACCAAGGATGTTGGGGAATCTCCACGATCTCCACCAGACCGCTCACGTCATTAACCCCACTGGCTATCATCCCGGCCTCTTCGAAAGCTTTTCGATAGGCATCGTTAAACTCATAACGGTGGCGATGACGTTCACGGATGGAGGGCATCCCATAGACCTCTCTGGCTTTGGAGCCCTCCCTAAGAGTGCAGAGGTAGCCTCCCAGGCGCATGGTTCCTCCCATGGCTTCAATCTCCTTCTGTGCCTCCATCAGGTCGATAACCGGATGTTTGGTATTGGAGTCCATCTCGGTACTAAAGGCCTCTTTAAGCCCCAACACATTTCGGGCAAATTCAATGACCGCGCACTGCATGCCTAAGCAGATTCCCAAAAAGGGAATCTTTTGTTCACGGGCATGCCGAATGGCCACGATCTTTCCCTCTATGCCCCGTTCGCCAAATCCCGGCGCCACCAAAATGCCGCTCATTCCCTGCAATACCTCTCCCACATTCTCTCTGGTCACCGCCTCAGCACTGATACGATGCACCGTCACCTGGCATAGATTTACCGTACCGGCATGAATAAACGATTCAAGAATAGACTTATAGGCATCTTTTAGCTCTGTATATTTTCCAATAAGCGCAATATCCACTTTGCGCTTGGGGTTATTCAATTTATAGAGGAAACTCTCCCAACGGGAAAGATCCGGTTCGTTGTTGTAGGCCGTACGCGTCTTGCGCAACACCTCAATATCCAGCTTCTCCTCCCGCATCAACAGAGGCACCTGATAAATGGAAGGCGCATCGATGGACTCTATGACTGACGTTTTATCCACGTTACAGAAGAGGGCGATCTTATTCCGTACCGACTCATTGAGATGCCTCTCTGTCCGACACACAATCACATCCGGTTGAATCCCCGATTCCAGCAGCAGTTTCACCGAGTGCTGGGTAGGCTTTGTCTTCAGCTCCTGGGCTGCGGCGAGGTAGGGCACCAGGGTGAGGTGTACCACCACGCACTGATCCCCGAGCTCTCTCTTCAGCTGACGTACCGATTCAATGTAGGGCAGCGACTCAATATCCCCGACAGTCCCTCCAATTTCGGTAATCACAAAATCGTAATCGCCTGTATTTCCCAACAGCTTCACACGATATTTTATCTCATCGGTAATATGGGGGATCACCTGTACCGTTTTCCCCAGGTAGTCACCCCGACGCTCCTTGTCAATCACCGATCGGTAAACGCGCCCGGTGGTCACATTGTTAGCCTGGGAGGTCAAGCTGTTGAGGTAACGCTCATAATGCCCGAGGTCAAGGTCTGTTTCCGCCCCATCATCGGTCACATAGCACTCCCCATGTTCATAGGGATTCATGGTCCCCGGATCGATATTGATATAGGGATCAAACTTTTGGATGGTTACACTAAACCCTCTTGCCTGAAGCAATTTAGCCAGGCTGGCCGAGATAATCCCTTTTCCCAGAGAGGAGGAAACACCCCCTGTAACGAAGACATATTTTGTTCTAGGCATACCGCTATTCTCTATTTTTTCAGAAAAAACAAAATACAAAGATATAAAAACTCATGGCTCGCCCCCGCTCAAGCCCAAATTTTAGGCGTTAATTTAGGCTACAGATGCACCGAAGAGGCCATGAGGCGGTAAAAGCACCTTAAATGGGGATAATATGACAAACAAGACCCCCTCGCATTTCTACCCCACTGGAGACGTGTACATTGAAGAGGATTCTGCTCATACCATTTGCGTGCCGGCAAATTGTTCCCTACCTTTACCACAGGTTAAGAATAGGCTACTCATCCCTTCTGAAGGCTTAGACACAGAGAGGAAGCTCCCTTTGCTGTGGGAAGCGACATCGGACGAAGCCATAGAAACATTATCACAAACGGATACGATAAAAACCATGAGAACACGAACAGTCATTCCCTTTTTCATCCTAACGCTACTCCTTTTCTCTTGTAATGGCGCAAAAAAAACAGCGCAGAAGGAGGGCAAGGATCCTCTCATAGAGCAAGGGACATCGGCCAATGCCCAACCGCCACTAATTGTCTACAAAACCAGGGCTGATTATACGAAGAATGTACCCGTACTGCTCTCTTGCGACAAAACCCATATCGTCAGTTTTCCCCATCCGAAGGATCTGAAACAGGGAGGGAAGTTTCGCTATCCCAAGCGCTTGTCAAACGGTTATCTATTGGATGAGAAGGGGATCACAAAGGATGTGGCCTTTTTGGAGTACACCTATGAGGCGTATGCAGCGCTCACCACCCCTCCCTCTGCGGACTCTCTCTTTTGGAAGATTCTCGACAAACATCCCCTAACGGCATTCTGCGTATGTGGTTCACGATTGGCGTTCGATGGAGACCTTGAGGCTTTGGCCCAAAGGATCAACAACGGGGAGTGCCATTGCCGTGAATAAGGTAAGAGAAAGAGGATTTCACTTCAATAGCTCTCGAATGAACGCCTCTTGCCACATTGTTCAAAAGAGGTGAAAAGGCTTGACTACAACCATGGCAAATTAGAATGTTGAAATAGGCAAAAGTGGATGAATACTCTCAACTACAACAAATCGTGATCATTTTCGCTGTGAATCAAAAGAGCTTCAAATTCTTGTGAAGATTTTCCGGCGAAAAAGCGTCAGACCAATCATACTTCTCTTTGAATCCATTTTCATTCTCGAATGAGAATACATCAACAGTTGCTACCGGGATCGCGACCGATCCTCATTACTGACCGAGGTAGGCCTTCAGCAGGCGGCTCCGGGAGTTGTGTCGAAGGTGCCGAATGGCCTTCTCTTTAATTTGCCGCACACGTTCACGGGTAAGGTCAAACTTGGTACCGATCTCCTCCAGGGTATAGCCGTGATTCATTCCGATGCCGTAATAGAGCAAGATCACATCCCGCTCTTTTTCAGAAAGCGTCGAAAGGGAGCGTTGGATCTCCTTCGTGAGTGATTCACGAATCAGTCCTGCATCGGTATTCACCTGATCCTTAGGAACGAAAGTATCCAAAAACTTCATATCCTCATCCTGGGGCATGGGGGCATCCATGGAGATGTATTTGGTGCTGATACGAAGGGCTGCATTTACCTTGTAGTCGGGCATATCCATCGCATCCACAATCTCCTCTACGGAAGGGGGACGTTGAAAAATCTGCTCTAAGCGCGAGGTCTCTTTCTTTATTTTACTCAAAGAGCCCACCTGGTTCAAGGGAAGCCTAACGGTACGCGATTGCTCCGCAAGAGCCTGCAGGATAGACTGGCGAATCCACCAAACGGCATAAGAGATGAATTTAAACCCCCGGGTCTCATCAAAACGTCTTGCTGCCTTGATCAGCCCCAGGTTTCCCTCATTGATAAGATCGGGAAGCGAGAGGCCTTGGTTCTGGTACTGTTTAGCCACAGAAACCACAAACCTCAGGTTGGCACACACCAGACGATCGAGGGCAACCTCATCCCCCTGGTGAATACGTTGGGCCAGACGAACCTCCTCATCGGCCGTAATCAACTCCTCCTTGCCAATATCCTGTAGATATTTGTCCAGTGAGGCTGTCTCCCGGTTTGTAATGGATTTTGTAATCTTTAACTGGCGCATTTGGCTTGCTCTTCTTTATTTCCCTTTAACATTAACAGATTTTTCTTAAAAAAGTTACGAAAGATCAGACAAAAAATTCCAAAATCCCCAGAACCCTTCCTTCCCAAGCCATGAGACACTACAATCCCATGCCGTAATAGGCGCGGATACCTCCGGGATAGATCCCTTCTATCAGAACACCTCCCCGCTTTTGGGCAATCATCTTGTAAAAGTGTGCGCTATCCTTTACCTCCTCGCCATCGATATGGGTAATGAGGTAACCCTCTTTTACACCGGCACGCTTCAGCTTTCCATCAAAGACCTCCACCACCTTGACACCGCTCGGCAATCCGGCCTCTCTTTCTTCAGGGGAGAGGTCTTCCAGCAACACGCCCAACTCCGTATTGGAGTCATCTTGCCCGGAGGCCCACTCCTCTCTTCCAAAACCGTTTCGCTCGTTCAGGTTCTGTAGCTGCACCGTGTACCGCCTATTTTTTCCATTCCTGTTAACCAGCACTTGCACCTCATCTCCCGGGCTATGCTGTCCCACCTCTTCCATAAGTTGCGAAGTGCTATTCACCGCCACATCGTCGATGGTCAGGATCACATCTCCAGCCTCTATACCGGCGGCTTTTGCGCCTCCTCTATGGCTCAACCCCACCACATAAACACCATTTAACCCTTCGTGGCCAATCTGTTGAGCCAGTTCGCTGTTCAGTTCCCGAATGGTAACCCCAAGCACCGCGCGCTGCACCTCTCCGTAAGCAATAATATCATTGGCTACTTTTCGCACAATGCTCACGGGGATCGCAAAAGAGTAGCCCGTATAGTAGCCTGTCCCCGAGGCGATGGCCGCATTTACGCCCACCAGTTCGCCCCTACTGTTCACCAGAGCACCCCCGGAATTTCCCGGATTTACGGCCGCATCGGTCTGGATAAAACTCTCCAGCGCAGAACCGCCCTCCGGATCGGGAAGGATATGAATATTTCGCGCCTTGGCACTAACAATCCCGGCGGTAACGGTGGAGGTAAGATTAAAGGGGTTCCCCACCGCGAGGATCCACTCCCCCACCTTCAAAGCATCAGAGTTGCCAAAACGTATGGCCGGAAGTCCCTCCTCCGCAATACGAATAATGGCCAGGTCGGAAGAGGGGTCTGTTCCCACCACCTGCGCCTCATAGGTACGCTTGTCATTGAGCGTCACCTCAATCCTATCGGCATCCTGCACCACATGGTTGTTGGTCACAATATACCCATCATCGGAGATGATGACCCCGGAACCGCTGGCCGTATAGGCACGCCTTTGATCGTAATTGGGGTGTCCGAAGAAATCCCGAAAAAAGTAGTCATACATGCTACCCTTCTGTTCATATTCCGTCAAAATATGAACCACCGCATGCACACTCTTCTCTGCAGCCATGGTCAAATCGGGAAGGGCTGCTGTCTGCGGAGCGGGAACCACATGAGAAACGGGGATAAACGGGGGATCCGGCTCCACCAACACCTTATCCGTAGCGGCCACAGAAGGCCTCTTTCCATTTATCGCGAGGACCACCATGCTTATCACTAAGACAAGCGTCGCAAAAAATACCAATAACTTCTTCATAACACAATTCTATTTTACATTCGTTGCTGTCAGGAGTTAAAACGCAGAGAACAATTCGCTATTTTAAAAGGCCTGTTAAAAATTGTTAAGTGGCGTCTGTATAGAAAATATATCAGAAGCACAAAGATACTGCATATATACAACGATGTGATATAGAAGATAACAAATAACAACCAAAAACGATCTATTTGTCAAATGGAACAGTAAAGGGTTTCTCGCTGTTTTTTTGTTCTTGATGATTAATTGCATATATTTGTGTGTTACCACACATTAGAAAGAACATGAAAGTACACATAATAATATTTGGACTTATTTTGAGTTGGACATCTTTATTTGGACAAACAAATAAGGATTGCAAGTTGATATTAAAAAAGGAAGTCTCACTAAATGACTTGCAAGAAAACATTGACCAATTTGTCATTGATTTTCAGACCCTGATTTTTTGTGAGTTTGACAGTATAGACTATCAAATATTTATGGGACCTCAAGGAAATATGCCTTACTTGTTACAATCTTTTTTAGCATTTGGAATGAATTCTGAGAAAGAAAAGGAAAAATTCACATTCAATGACTTAAAACAAATAATAGGAGAATTTAAACAACAGGCAGAGTATAATCAAGTACGAAAGGTAGTTGAAGCAAAAAATGAAATAGTACAAAGAATCGCAAAAACATCGGATTGGAACACTGATAAAGAACTTTTGATGAAAATGGGATTTACAAAATCTAATCTTGATGATATTTACGCAATTATAAAAGAAAATGAATCAACTTCATATTTAGATATTTTTTTAATTTACTCAGACACATTATTGAAGCGGAAAAAAAGACAAATTGCAGAAAAAGAAGTGAATGATTCTAAAATAAAACTTGAGAACTCTGGTCTTCAAGAATGGATTAAAGGATTATATGCATATAAAGATTATGAAATAGGACTCGAAAAATCAAAAGAGTTAAAAAAACCTTTACTTCTCTATTTTAATGGATATGGTTGTGTTAATTCTCGTATAGTTGAAAGTGAAATATTGTTAAAGGCTGAAATACAAAACTATATCAATGATAATTTGATTTTCGTAAGTTTAGTCGTTGACGAAAGAATAGGGACGTGAAAACTATAGGACAGATTAGACTTGAATTGGAAATGAAGAAATTTAATTCTGATAGACAACCATTATTTGTATTGCTTGATTCAAGGGGTAATGAAATCTCAAGAATTGGTTATACAAAAGACCTTGAAGAATTTGATTTGTTTTTAAAGAGAATAGAGAAATAACGTGTGGTAACAAAAAACATACGTAATGTGGGATAATTTGTTTAATTTGGATATTAAAGCATTTATTAAACAATGTAGTGGTTTGATAGTGATGTGTTTCAGAATCCCACACTACGTATATTCAAACCGATGCTGTACAATTCCCTTCGATCATGCACGGCATCGGCCCGGGGCTTCTCGCCTTATGACGTGTGCAGCCCTTACGGAACTGCACACATCATGGACTTAACGCCATACCCCTCTGGCAGGGGAACGGCGAGAAGCCCCGGGCCGTTGTGCGTCATGCTGAGTAAAAACATAAAACTAAAAAACAATGAAAAAACTATTAATTATTTTTTTGACAATTTCAACAATGATTGGTTTTTCACAGAATTCAATAAATTTTGTTGACCCAAATGCAACCTGGAATGTTGCAAGTACTTATCCAAATGCCAATCCCGAAAATCCAGACTTTGTTGAAACAACAACAACAGTTTTCGGATTCATTGGAGATACTTTAATTGGAAGTGAATCGTGGCTTAAATTTTATTCAACTCCTGATTCAAATTTCATGAATAATTTTACCTATTTAGGGAATTTTAGAGGAGAAAATGGATTTGTTTTCTTCATGGACACTTTAAATTCCATAGACACTATCTATAATTTCAACTTACAAGTTGGTGATTCTGTTTCATACCCGTTCGGTTACGGAAGTCATTATCTGCAAATCGAAAATATTGACAGTATTGAAATAAACGGAGAATTTCATAAAAGATTTTTTATTGAAGAACCACCTTATCCACCCATGATTATGTCCGAAATCTGGATTGAAGGAATTGGAAGTGTACACGGACCATTATTCCCAAAATATCCCAGAGTATTTTCAGACGAAATTCCTGATTCTTTAAATTTAACTTGCTACAAAGTTGATAATTCAATAGTTTGGAACAATCCATTTTATGATGACTGCTATATTAGTATAATTCTATCTTTAAGTGAAATTGAAAAAGGTAAATTCAAAATATTTCCTAATCCTGTGAATGATAGATTAACCGTTGAAATTCCAAAAAAGGAAATAGGAGACTACATGATTTCAATTATTGACATACATGGAAAAATACTAATTAAAGAGAATTATAACCAGTTTGGAAAAATTGAAATTAATACAACCTCATTAAAAAACAGCTTTTACATAATACAAATTGAATTTGGAAACAAAATATACAGACAGAAATTTATAAAAGAATAAAGCACGAACGCACAACACGCGATATAAAAAATCGGGCAGATAGTGCTAAATATGAAGATTTTAACATTAAACAAACTGTGTAGTAAATTGAAAGTTTGGTGTTCCCAAATGCCCAACTTTTCATATTGCCACCGTTGTTCCACATTTAGAAAACAGATTTTGAGCAAGATAGAAAACATAAAAAATGATTGTAGGTATCAAAATCAAGATAAATACCTACAAGGATTAAAAATCCTTTTTATACCCTATAAATCTAAGACTGAAAATGACCATGACCATTGCGAATTTTGTTGGGGGAAATTTTCAAGTGTTATTTTAGGGGCATTTAATGAAGGATGGACGGATGAAAATCAATATAGGTGGATTGGTAATAAATGTTTCCAAGATTTCAAAGTTAAACTAAAATTGGCGAGAAAATGACTGAAAAATTAAATGAGCCCCCAATTTCAGGAGAATACGAAGAAATCCTGTTTGACTTACCAGGACCTTGGCGAGTAAATGTTTGGCATTACGTAAAGTTTACTACTAAAGACGGACTTGAATGGGTTGGCGGTTTTAGAGAAAAGGATAACCATAATTTTTTAGTCGCTGAATT
>PDWI01003561.1_pt1 | contig 21868 bp, 14 predicted proteins | sample 1430891 | NCBI WGS metagenome assembly PDWI01 (sample SAMN01162508, study PRJNA174530) | Oral metagenome, whole genome shotgun sequencing project. | biome: Marine environment; feature: Marine mammal; material: Swab sample of the gingival sulcus; isolation source: swab sample of gingival sulcus... | reverse complement strand
GTGCGCGTTGGCGGGGTGCGCGTTGGCGGGGTGCGCGTTGGCGGGGTGCGCGTTGGCGGGGTGCGCGTTGGAGGGGTGAGCGTTGGCGGGGTGCGCGTTGGAGGCGACTATGGGGCGTCCGTCGCGATCAGGGCGTTGAGCTTCTCGATCGCGAGCTCGCCGGCGTCGGGGCCAGGCGAGACGGTCTCTTCGTAGTCGTCGTTCTTGCCGATCTTCCACTCGTCGGCGCGGATGAAATAGCCCAGCGTGGCGCGGGTCAGGCCGAGGAGCAGCCTGTGATCGCTCTGCATCGTGCCCTTGATCGCCATCCCGGTGCGGGTCAGCGCCTCGCCCGGGAACGTGACCGCTTGCAAGGCGCGCTTGCCTTCGCCGAGGCGGAAATAGGTCGCCGCGATCTGGATCGCCAGCCCGCCGCCGCTCTTGTCGACGTCGAACTCACCGAGGAGCCCGCCCTTCTCGGCCAAGGTGAAGTAGGCGTTGTCGACCGCCTGCGTCCAGCTCGTGTCGCGGACGAGGAGCCCCTCTTCGATGCGGCTCGCCGCGCCCTGCCCCATCAGCGAGCTCGCCTTGGCGGCCATCGCCTCGCCATAGCCGCGAGCCTTGTCAAACTCCGTGTCTTCCGGCTGGCCGCCGCCGTAGGACGGTGAGACGTCACCAACGATGCCGTTGAAATAGACCACGGGCACGCCGAGGCTGGTCTGCAGCGCGTCGACGAAGGGGCCGCAGAAGTCGCGGCTGATCTCTCGGTTCTCGACGCCGAGAAAGACCGGGTGAGCGGCGAAGCTGACCAGCGCTCCGAGGGGGGCGCCCTCCAGCGTCTCGGCCGATAGCAAGGTCATCGTCTTGTCGGTCTCGGGCCAGCCGCGGCGGTTGCGGTTATCGGCCGTGCCTTCGCGGAGCTCGAGCACCGCCGCCACGCGGGCACGCCAGGCCTCGCGCCCGACGGTCGTGACCTGCTCGACGACCCGCGCGCGGTAGTCGTCGGGGATGCCGCCCCAGAGGCCCATCAGATCGGGTGCTGAGTGGGAGTGGGTCGCGCCGATCAGGATCCGCTCCGGGGGCAGGCCCGTGTCGCGCTTCAGCGCCTCGCTGACGTCGCGGATGAAATGCTGGCTCAGCACTGGCGCGTCCAGGGCGATCAAGAGCAGCCCCTCGCCATAGGCGGAGATCGCCATCGCCCGCGCCTGCGTCGCGTCATGAACGCCTTCACCGTAGCGCACCAAGGGTAGACCGTAGGCGCCGAGAAAGACCTTCTCCGAAGCGAGCTCCGCCGGCGTCGGCGCGATGCTCGCCACGGCGAAGCCTACGGCGAGCTTTGGACCCGGATCGTCGTTGCCACAGCCAGCAGCGAAAAGCCCAACTAAGACGAGACTCGAGACGACAGGCAACTTACACATACGCCTAAGATACCCCGTGGCCCTCCCGGCGCATCCAGAGTTTTCTGCTCTCGGCGGCGCTGCTAGGCGTGACAACAACGATTGCCAGTGCCCCCCCAAAAGGAGGGGACTCTAATAGCTCGCGCACCTTCGAGTGCGACAGCGCGGGGGCGGAGCTCTTTGTTACTGCTCGCAAGGGCGACGGCGGCGTCTTCAGTCCGGTGATCGCGGGGCAGAGCGCTTCGGTCAGCCTGGCCGCGATGTGCTTCAGGAGGTTGATCCGTCTCTTGCTGGTTTTCTACGACAGCTCGGTCTCGGGGAGCAGCGCGCGGAGCTCGTCGTCGCGTCCGGCCCAGCTAGAGTGAGAGACGACGAGGCGCTCGAGGGTGGAGAGACGAGCGAGGGCCGGGGGGAGGGTCTCGGGGAGCCGGGCTTCGCGGAGGTCGAGGAGGCGCAGCTGGCCCAGGTCGAAGAGGGCAGCGGGGAGCAGGGAGAGCTCGGTGCGAGCGAGGCGGAGGGTCTCGAGGTCTTGGAGGGCGTCGAGGTCGCCTGGGAGGTTCTGCAGCTTCGGGGAGCTGACGTTGTAGCCCGCCGAGAGGTCGAGCTCGCGCAGCTCTCGGAGCTGGGTGATCACCTGGGGAAAGCAGGTGAAGCGGTTGTGGGCGAGGCGCAGCTCGCGCAGACCTGAGAGGTCGGCGAGCGCGTCGGGGAGCTCTGAGAGCTCGTTGACCGCGAGGTCGAGCTCCTCGAGCTCGGTCAGCGCTAGCACGACCTGGGGGAAGCGCCGCAGGTGGTTGTTGGCCAGGTGTAGTGAGCGCACACCTTCGACCTCAGCGAGCTCGGCGGGGAGCTCCTCGAGCTCGAGCCACCACAACGCGAGGCAGCCGTCGTCTTGGACGCGGCGCTGCAGCGCTGCACGTCGCGTCGCGGGGTCGGCGTCGCGCATCAGGATCTGGAGGCCCATGCCGCAGCGCTGAAAGAGGCGCGTCGCGACCTCGAGGGGCTCGAAGCGGCCGCTGGCGGCGCAGAAGCGATCGATCCGCTCGGTGCGGAGCCGCTCGCCCATCCGCATCTGCAGCAAGGAGACCCCGAGGTGATCGCTGTAGGCCTGCTGGAGCTGGGCTGGAGCCACCAGCTGAAAGAGCTTCTTGGCGCGACGACGGACGCGCGGCGCCGGCAGCGTGTCCTGAGAGAGCAAGAGCAGGTCGAGGAGCAGGCTCTCGGCGAGCTGCACGGCGCCCCCGAGCGTCACGAGCGCCTGCTCCGCTCGATCATCATCGCGGCTGATCAGCGCGGCGGCTAAGGCGTCGCGATCGAGGCCCGCTGCCTCGACCGGGTCGTCTGCCAGCTCGACGAGCGCCTTCTCGGTGAGGAGCGTCGTCTTCGGCGCGACGGCCAGCCGCAGCAGCGCCGCCTCACCCCCCCGATCGCCGACCAAAAGGTGGGTAGCTCTGCCGCTGACCCGGGTCAGCACCTCGGCCCCGGCCCGCTCGAGCTCCTCTCGCAGTCGCCGCTTGTCGCGCCGAAAGCGGCCGACGAGGGCGACCGTCGCGCCACCTAGCGCCACCTGGCTGATCGACTCGGCGAGCTCCTGGTCGAGCGCCACCAGCGCCCGCTCGCGCACCACCGCCAACGAGCTCTCGAGGGCCTCGAGCAGCTGGTATCGTGTCGCAGAGACGGGCCGCTCGAGCAACAGGTCGACCTCGACGCGGCGCTGGGGACCCGAGCTCTGCCGCCGGGTGAAGCCTCGGTAGAGCTGCCCCAGGTGGCCCTGATGAAAGGCCCGCGGCAGCGCGCAGTAGCTCAGATCGACGTGCTCCAAGCTCGGGATCGCCAGCACCTCCGAGGGGACCTCTGCGAGCTCGCGGTTGTAGGCGAGGTTCAGCCAGCGCAGACGCCTCAGGCCCGCCAGCTCCGCCGGCAGGCGCCGTGTCGCGCTGGAGTTGACGTAGAGCTCCTGCAGCTCGGGCAGCGCGAGCAGCGCGGCGACGTTATCGGGCTGATCGAGGCGCAGGTCGTCGTGCGCTAGCACGAAGGCGCGCTCGGGCTGCTCGAGGGCCTCGTCGAGCACGTCGTAGTAGTAGCCCAGGCGTGGCGTCGCGAGCAGCGGCAGGTTGTGACTGGCGAGGCGCTCTTCGAGGGCGATCGCCGCCAACGGGCGATAGCTGGGCTCACGGACGCAGAGCACGCGCAGCTCGCGCAGCAGCCAGGCTACTGGCGCGGCGAACAGGGCCTCGACCCGCTGCAGCGCTCCGCCGAAGTCGTGGTCGCGGATCCAAGCCTGCTCGATGAAGCCCCGACGCCAGCGCAGCTTGATGCTCGCCGCGCCAGTGGGATCGACGCCGTCGCGAGCGAGGGGATCGACCTCGAGACGAGCGAAGAGCTCGCCGACGAGCTCGCTCGAGGCGCGCTTCCACAGCGCACGGAGAGCCTTCTGCGTGCGGGCCACACGAGGCTGGCGCTCGAGGGAGAGCTGCAGCGTGATCAGCTCACCCTGCGCTCTACCAGCGGCCTGCAGCGCGTCGGCGTAGACGGCGTAGGCTTCAGCGTCATCTGGATCGTCGCCGAGCGATTGCAGCAATGCCTCGCAGTTGACCATACGCTCTCGGGGCCTCTGTGATGTCTCCCCACGTCCTACCACGTTGGGGGCAGATCCTCCCTTGCGATCGACACGCTGGCCCTCCAACCTAAGGACGTGAACGCACACGATCGACTGACCGTCGCAGCGGTCGAGCAGTTCCGCGAGGAGGGGCAAGCAGACGCACCTGCGCTAGCGCCGGGGCGCTCGCGATCTCTCTGCGTAGAGGCCGGGAGACCGTATCCCCTCGGCGCGAGCTGTGACGCCGGCGGCGTGAACTTCGCGCTCTACAGTGAGCACGCCACAGGCGTCGAGCTGCTGCTCTTTCGCCACCCCGACGATGAGGAGCCGACGTTCTGCCTCGAGCTACCGACCCGCAGCGGCCCGATCTGGCATGGCCGGGTCGTCGATCTGCAGCCAGGCTGGCTCTATGGCTATCGCGTCGACGGCCCCTTCGCGCCCAAGGTCGGCCACCGCTTCAACCGCGAGAAGGTGCTGCTCGATCCCTATGCGCGCTGCCTCGGCCGACCGCTACGCTGGCACAACAGCCTCTTTGGCTACCGTCTCGAGAGCAGCCGTGACGATCGCGATCTACGCCGGGACGAGAGCGACAGCGCCGCCCACGCGCTGCTGGGGCTGATCGTGGCGGAGGGCTCTACCGGCAAAGAGCCGCGCGATGCCTTCGACTGGCAGGGCGACACGCCGCTACGAACACCGTGGGACGAGACGGTGATCTACGAGGCCCACGTCAAGGGTCTGACGATGCGCCACCCGGAGGTGCCCAAGGCCTGGCGCGGGACCTACCGCGGTCTGAGCCATCCGGCGGTGCTCGAGCACCTCGTCAGCCTCGGGGTCACGGCGGTGGAGCTTTTGCCCATTCAGGCCTTCGTCAACGATCACCACCTGGTGCAGCGTGGACTGAGCAACTACTGGGGCTATCAGCCGCTGGCCTTCTTCGCCCCGGAGCCAAGCTACGTCGCCGGCGCGCCCCATGAGGCGATCACGGAGGTCAAAGAGGCCGTGCGCGCGCTCCATGCGGCAGGCCTCGAGGTGCTCATCGACGTGGTCTACAACCACACCGGTGAGGGCAACCAGCTCGGGCCGACGCTCTGCTATCGCGGCCTCGACAACACAGCCTACTACAAGCTCTCGCCCGAGGCGCCGCGCTACACCATGGACTTCACGGGCACCGGGAACACCCTCGACATGGGCAACCCTTTCGTGCTGCGCCTGGCCCTCGACTCCCTGCGCTACTGGGTGCAAGAGCTCCACGTGGACGGTTTCCGCTTCGATCTCGCCGCCACCCTCGGCCGCGACCACCACGACGTCTATCTCGGCGGCGGCTTCTTCAAGGCGATCGCGCAAGACCCGGTGCTCTCGCAGGTCAAGCTGATCGCCGAGCCTTGGGATGTCGGCCCCAACGGCTACCGCCTCGGTCAGTTCCCCTGGCCCTGGGCCGAGTGGAACGCGGCCTATCGCGACACGATGCGCAAGGTCTGGCGCGGCGATAAGGGGCAGCTTGGCGAGCTCGCGACGCGGCTGTCTGGCTCGCGCGATATCTACGACCACCGGCGTCACCCTCAGGTCTCCTTGAACTTCATCACGGCCCATGACGGCTTCACCCTCGAAGACCTGGTGAGCTACGCTCAGAGGCATAACGAGGCCAACGGTGAAGGGGGTGTGGATGGGCACGACGACAACCACTCGGCCAACTGGGGCGTCGAGGGGCCCACCGACGATCCAGCGATCGTCGCCAGGCGCGAGCTGGTCAAGCGCGGCCTGATCGCCTCGCTGCTGCTCTCGCAGGGCGTCCCCATGCTCCTCGGCGGCGATGAGCTCTCACATACGCAAGAGGGAAACAACAACAGCTATTGTCAGGATAACGAGCTATCGTGGCTCGACTGGGAGCTCGACGAGCGGCGCGAGGACTTCCTCAACTTCGTGCGCGACCTGGTGGCCTTTCGCCGCGCCCATCCATCACTACGTCGTCGGCATTTCCTGAGCGAGCGGCGTGTGGGAACGAGCAAGGGGTGCAGCAAGGAGCTGTCCTGGTGGCATCCTCGTGGTCGCGAGATGCGCCCAGCGGACTGGCATGGTGATCTGCGCGTGCTCGGGATGATGCTCTGCGGCCTGGAGGCGAAGCGCGATGACGCCCCAGGGGGGCCGCTGGATGACGAGACCTTCTTGCTGGTGATCAACGGCGCTCCCGAGCTGACGCGCTTCGTGCTCCCGTGCCCACCCTGGGAGGGGCGATGGCAGCGCAAGTGGAGCGGTTGTGAGGCCTATCATGCTCCCGGGCATCCCGGCGGTAAGCAGCTCCAGGTCCCTAGTAGCTCGCTGCTGATCTTCAGGCTGACGGTGAACGTCGAGCTAGAGCGCTAACCACCTTACTACTGCCCCATCGCAGCTTTACAGGTCTTCTCGTAGAGGTCTCTGAAGATGTTGTCGGGGTCGGTGATGGCCTTGACCTCGCGGAAGTTCGTCTCGTTGAAGATCGTCCAGAACTCGTCTTTGGGATAGTAGTTGTAGGAGATCAGCGTCTTGGCGCCATTGAGCTCCTGCAGCTTCTCCTCCATCAGCCGATAGTAGTTGGTCGAGCCGCGCTGCTTCATCCCGTAGATCGCGATGTCGACCAATAGCTGCTCCTCTTGACCCATTCCCTGCCAGAAGCTATCGGCTAGCCAGTCGTAGTCGTGGACGCGGCGATAGGGTACGCACCAAAGCGGGTAGTGACCGAAGTCCTTCTCGTACCAGAGCAAAAACTCCGCGAGTCGTGAGAAGGGCAAGAAGGTGTCAACGGTGACGTCCGGGCGCTTGTCGTCAAGCACGAACCAGCGCAGCTTCTCGGCGAGGCGCAGGATCTCGGAGCTGCCGACGAACTTGCCGAAGACCAGCCGGCCGAGCCACGACTTGGGGTGCACGTTGGTCACGCCCTTGTCATAGCGATAGAAGTAGTCTGGTGTCTTGAGGTAGTCCTCTTTCCGCTCCGCGGTGCTCTGGTAGTAGATCTTCATCCAGTCGTAGCTGTTGGTGTAGGGCGCCCAGTCGACGAAGTCGCCGACGCAGAGCGACAGCTGGGTGTTGGAGTGGATGATCCCGTCCATGAAGTCGACATCCTGCCGCTCGAAATGGGACCAGATCGAGGCGAGGTAGCTGTCGACGGAGGTATGGTGCTCGTGACGGAGGTGGACGTAGGGCTTGGCTGAGACGAGCTTGAAGACCAGCCGCGTGAGGATCCCAACGGTGCCGAAGGAGCCGTGGATCATCTGAAAGATGAGCTGGTTCTGATTCTCCTTTGTGCAGGTCAGGACCTCGCCCTTGGCGGTCACGACCTCGTACTCGAGGCAGGTGTCGTGAAAGCCGCCGTGCCTGTAGGACATCGACTCGATCGAGCAGCCAGCGACGGCGCCGCCGATAGTGATCGTCTTCAGCTCTGGGACGACGATCGGCACCAGACCATAGGGCAAGGTCTTGTCGACCAGCTCGCAAAAGGGGATCCCAGGCTCGGCGATGCAGATTTGGTTTTCGACGTCGATCTCGATCACCTCGTCGAGATCCGTCAGGTCGATCTTCTCGTCTCGATGCTTGGCGTCGTTGACCTTTGGTACCTGATGAGACACGACGCGCTTTCGTCGCGAGAGCGGCGCCGTGCTCTTGCGCTTGCGCAAGAAGGCGCAGATCCGGTCGATCTTCCGTTCGTGACGCTTCGCGTTGAGCTCTCCTTCAGTGCTACGCGCTGCATAGGGGGTCGTCGTGTTGAGGTCGATGGCGTGGGCTCGAGTCATGATCTGGTACCCTAACGGCCGACGTAGAGCCGCTGCTTGGCGCGGTCGGCGATCGCGTGGAGGAGGCCGGTCTTCTTATGGCGGTGCTTGGCTTCGAAGCGGAGCACGTTATGGGCCAAGACCTCCATACGGGAGATGATGTTTGGTGAATAGGGCTGGCCGTCGTTCTCGAGGGCGAGGACCGGGTAGTCATGGGCTTTGGCCCAGGGCGCGTATACGCCCTCGATCAGCCGGCCTGGGAGGCAGCCGAAGGGGGCGATGATGGCGACCCCAGAGTAGCCTTCGCTCATCGCCGCGGCGCCCACCGCTGGCGAGACGGTGGCCTCACTCTCGAGCTCCGGATCGACGAAGACCTTCTGGCCGTCGCCGATGATCTGGCTCATGTGGTGCGGGACGTGGGGCACGAGCTCGGTCGTGCGGAGGATCGTCGCGATCTTGTCTTCGACGGTGTCCTTCCAGACCTTCTCCACCAGGTAGGCCGCCTCCTCCTTGAGGCCGCCGTCGAGGAGCGTACGCATCAAGCCCTCGCGCTTGCGCTTGCCCTCCATGATGAACTTGCGGGCGAAGTCGGTGTAATGGAACCACTCGGTGATGCCCGTGACCTTGGGGTAGATGCCCTTCGAGATCAGCTTCTCGCAGACCTCGTGCACCGAGAAGTTATCGCGGCGGACGTAGATCTCGCCGACGATCAGCGCCTTGGGCAGCTCCTCGAGGCGTCCCTGGGTTGGGATCGCCGTGAGCTTCTCGGCCGCCAGACGCAGCGCCGGGTGGAGCGCCTTGGGGCCCTCCTTGAACGCCTGCATCACCTCTTGCCAGATCACCTCGAAGCGCCGCTGCGCGCTCTCCGGGTCGACGGCGAGCAGCCGCAGGGAGGTGCGGATATCGTTGAAGTAGTCGCCGAGCACTAGCGCGCGCCAGACGTCGCGGTTGAAGGTCGCGCCGAGCTCGCGGTAGCTGTTCTCGGCGTTGGAGACCAGCAGCACGACGTTCTCCCAGCCGAGCTCCTCGAAGAGCCGGTCGAAAAAGACGTGGTACTGCCCGGTGCGGCAGGGGCCGAGGGTCGAGGGCACGAAGACGAGGTAGATCTCGTCGTCGGAGCGCGGCCTGTCTCGAAAATGCTGCAGGATCGAGCCGAGCACCAAGAGCGCCGGGATGCACTCTTTGCCGGAAGCGACGTTGCGTGCCAGCTGCGTGCTGTAGACGTCGGGCAGCGGCAGGTGCGTGGAGTGGATGCCCTGGCGCAGCGCCGCGGTGTTCATCGCCTCGGTGGAGAGATCGCCCATGGAGGGCCAGATCAGCTTCACCTTCGGGTCGCGGATGTCGACCCGAGCGCCGGTCTTCTTGTCGACGACGTCACAGAACTCCTCTTTCAGCGCCACATGGTAGCGCCGACGGAAGGGCTGCTCGGCAGTTGGCTCGACGTGCAGCCGATAGCTCTCGACGATGTCGAGGAAGGCCTCGATGCGTGTGTCGAGGCCGGCGTCTGCGGTATGAGAGTCGATCTCGAGCACCAGGTAAGGCTTCTGCCCCATCATCCAGCGCACGTAGTGCAACATGAAGGAGTCCGGGGCGCAGGAGAAGTTGGAGATCCAGGCCAGGTAGAGGTTATCGACCTGCTTGACCTTCCGCGCCGCCTTCATGTTTTGCTGGCCGTAGTACCAGTAGTTATTGGGCGGGATGTCGGCGTCTGGCTCGTAGATCATGTCGAAGGGGATCACCGTCACGCCCTGGGAGGTGAACTTGCGCGGGATGCCCATGTTCGCGTCACGGGTGAAGGCGTTGTAGGGGCGCCCCAAGAGCGCGATATAGACGCGGTCTGGGTTCTCCTTGGCCTCGGCGAGGACCTTCTCACCCAGCCGCCGGTAGGCCGCGAGGAAGCGCTGGTAGTGCAGCACGCCCTTATCGTAGGCCTCAGCGCCGCGCTTGCGCGAAAGGCCCAGCTGCTCGGCGACGTCCTCGAAGGCGTGGCGGCTGGCCGTAAAGCCGTTGGCGAAGGAGACCAGCGGCTTGAGCACCTGCTCGTCTTTGAGGCCGAAGGCGTGGCGAGCGAAGAAGGGTAGCCCCTGGGTCAGCGGGCAGACGCAGGCGTGCACCTCCTCGTTGGTCGGCATGTCGCGGAAATGCGGCAAGAAGAGGTAGTCGGCGCCCTTCGAGAGCACGTCCTCGATGGCGCCATGTGCGATCTCGGTGGGGAAGCAGTAGCTGCTCTCCTGCTTGGCGATACCCTCGGGCATCACCTTGTCGGAGAGCACCACGCGCACGCCGAGGCTATGAAAGAACCAAGAGTAGAGCGGCCAGAGCGTGTGCACGGAGAACGCCACCGGGACGCCGACGACCTTCGGCGTCTCGGCGCGTAGGGTCTTTGGATCGGCGGCGAACTCGCTAAAGAGCATCCGCGTGCGCTCTTGCGTGTAGTCGACGACGTCCTCTTTGGCGACGTCGCGCTTCTTGCGCTGGTTGGTGTAGAGCGAGCAGCGCCCGCCGAAGGGATAAGACTTGCCGCCGACCTGCAGGTTGCGGATCGAGCAGAGGTTGTCGCAGCGCTTACAGGCGAACTCCTTCCTGTAGGAGATCTCCTTGGCGATCATCGCGTCGAGATCGAAGTCGCCGGCCTCGAGGAGGCCGTCGTCGCGCTTCTGTACGGCGAGGCGCGCCACGCCGAAGCAGCCCATGAGCTCCGGATCCGGCGGGACGGTGATCTGCTTTTGCGTCATCTGGGCGAAGGCCAGCGGCACGGCGGGGTTCTTCGCAACGCCGCCCTGCAGCACCACGTGCTCGCCGATCGAGCGGTTGCCGACGACGCGGTTGAGGTAGTTGGCCACGATCGAGAAGACCAGCCCCGCGACGATGTCTTCGCGAGCCGCGCCCTGCTGTACGGCCTTGCGAATATCGGAGTTGATGAAGGCCGAGCAATGCTCGCCGAACTTCAGCGGCGCCTTGGCCTCGAGCGCCACCGGCCCGATCTCTGGTGCGCTTTCGATGTTCAGGTCGCCCGCGGCTGACTCCTCGAGGAAGGAGCCCGTACCCGCTGAGCAGGCCTCGTTCATCGCGTAGTCGATCGGCACGCCGTTGTTGATATAGACGTATTTTGCGTCTTGGCCGCCGATCTCGAAGATCGTGTCGACGTCCTTTTGGAAGTACGTCGTGCCGACGGTGTGGGCGATGATCTCGTTGTAGACGCCGGCGGTCTCGATGAACACGCCGAGGAGCTCGCGCGACGAGCCGGTGGTGGCGACGAGCGAGATCTTCGGCGTCTTGCCACCGAGCTGCTCTTTGACCTTGCGCAGACAGTCTTTGAACGCCGCGACGGGATCGCCGTGGGTGCGGCCGTAGTGCTCGGCGACCATCTCCATCGTCTTGGCGTTGACTAGCGCGACCTTGGTCGTCGTCGAGCCGCCGTCGACGCCGAGTACATATTCGGCGTGGGGGTCGAAGGTGCCGCGGCGCGTGGGCGCGTGGGTCACCAGCTCGGCTGACCTCTCGAGGGGCTCGAAGCTGGTAAAGACCAGCGCGGCGCCCTCTTTGACCAGCTTCTTAGAAAGCTCGCCGCTCTTCTCGCGGGCGAGCTGCGCTGCGCCGAAGGCCTCGAAGTAGGGCGCCTGCTTGGGGACGACGAAGTCGATGCCGGGGTTCTTTTCGCGAACGAAGTCGACGAGGAAGCGGTTCTGCGTAACGCCGCCGATCAGCACGACCTGGCCGCTGTCGAGCTTGGCCTTGGTCAGAAACTCGGCGACCTTGTCGGCCATCACCTTCGAGAGCGAGAGCGCGATGTCGCCCTTCGAGGCCTCGCCCTTGTTCAGGCGGTGGGTGCAGTCGGACTTCATGAACACCGAGCAGCGCGCCGAGATGCGATGAACGTTGGCGTCCTGGCAGACCTCGTTGAGGTCGTCCAGCTGCAGGTTCATCCGGCCGAGCTGTTGCCGCAGAAACTCGCCGGTACCCGAGGCGCATTTGTTGCCGGCGTAGGTGTTGGCGATCCGTCCCTGGCTGTCGAGCACGTAGACCACCAGGTCCTCACCGCCCATCGAGACCACGGCCTTGGGCTTCAACGCCAGCGCCGAGAGGCCAGCTTCGACCGCGACGGCAGCGATCACGTCGGGCAGCGCGATGCGATGGCGTCCTTCGGTGCCCGTGACCATGCCGCGGGCGGCGTCTGTGCTGCTCAGCTTCAGCTCCGCGAAGAGCTTGCTCAGTGTGCCGTCGAGATCTCCGTCGTGGGCGAGGAGCGCGTGACGGTGATTGCCGTCAGCTGAAAGCTCACAGACCTTCAGCGTCGTGGATCCGATATCGATTCCGATAGTGTTTGGGCTCATGCTCTGTCTCAATGTCAATGAAAACAGTGGTTTGCGCGAAAAGTCGGGGCGCCTGGTGCACGCAGTTTGGCGCGGTTCTCCGATGAAAAGCAAGGAGTCGAATCCTCAAGGAGTCGAATCCCCAAGGACTCGAATTGCTGATCGAGTCAAGAGCACCCCTACACATTCGGGACCGAGCCGAGTGCTGAGCTGCCGAGCCGATCTCGTCGCCGAAGACATAAGAGCTTCCCCACCCATTCGGGGACGAGCCGGGTGCTGAGCTGCCGCGCCGATCTCGTCGCCGAAGACATGAGCCATATGGGTGGTATGGCGAACGTTCTGAGGCCTAGAAAGCGGCGGCCGTGCTGTGCCCGGCGACGGGAGGCATTTGTAGGGGTGCTCATAAGCCTTACGGGTGGTACGGCGAACGTTCTGAGGCGAAGAAGCGGCCGGCCGCGCGGTGCCCGGCGACGGGAGGAATGCGTATGGGTGCTCTGAAGGTGAGGCGAGCGATCTGAGGCATAGAGAGCGGCTCGGCAGCTCAGCGCTCGGTCCCGAATTGGGAGGGGTGCTCAGGACGTGCTGAGCACCTTGGCGGTGCGAGGAGGGGAAGCGGCCTTATGCGGAGCCGCGGCCCTGGTCCCCTTGACCTCAGGCTTGGCGGCTGGCGCCGACTTCCCTCCACGCGCCAGGCGCAGCGCCTCACGCATCAGCGGCGCCAAGTGGCGGGCGCGCCGCGCCTGCGGACCATCGCCGCCGACCTTGTCGGGCGCCTTCGCGCTGAGATCGGCGCCAGTCAGCGCCGCGGCGGAGGCGACGAGCTGCTTGGCCTCAGGGGTGTTGATTCGACGCAGCGCTCGGAGCGCGGCGACGCGCAGCTGCGGGTGACGACGCTTGAGCATCCGCTTGAGCCGCGGCAGCGCGTCATTGCCATACGCCGGCAGCGCCGGCGCGACCTGCGCCTGGTCCGCCGCAGACAGACGGCTAGTCAGCCACATCACGTCCTTGGTGAAGCGTGGGTGGCCGATCTTTACCAGCGCTTTCAGCGCCGCCGCCGCGTGCTTGGGATCTTTGTAGGCGACGTCGGCCAGCCGGTAGGAGGCTGAGAGCTTGCTCTTGCTGTGGGTGAGGGCCGAGATCGCGGCGAGCTTCAACGCCGAGTTGTCGCCGCGGAGTACGCGGTAGAGATAGCGACTACCGCTGCGCCAGCTGCCGAGCACCGCCAGCGCCTTGATCCGCAGCTTCAATGGCTGGCGATCGCTGATGACCACGGCGCCGACGTTCGTGACCAGCGCTGGGATGGGGCTGCCATGCATCGCGTTGAGGGCCAGCTGCGCCTGCCAGGTCTTGCCCTTCAGCAGCGAACGCAGGGTCGCGATCGCGCTGCGATGACCGCTCTTGGCCAGCCTCGCGGCGAAGGTCGCGCGGACCTTCAGCCGTCGTTCCTTGGCGAACGCTTGGACGAGGAGCCGACGGTCCGAGACCAGAGCGGCGGCGGCGCAAGCCAGGTGCTCGTCGCGGCTCTTGATCGCGCTCTCCAGGGCGGCCGCCGGCGGCGTCAGGCCGATGTGGCGCACGGCGTGTAGGAGCGCGAGCAGGCGGCGGCCGCGCTCGCGGCGCTTGGCCGCGCTGAGCGCAAACAGGGTCGTGCCGGTGTAGTCGCTGACCACGGCGAGCAGCTGGGCCTTCTCTTTGCGGCGCAGCAGGGCGTCGAGCGCCGAGTTCCAGCGCGAGACGGAGGTCTGACGTTCGCGCAGAAGGCTGGCGAGCTGAAAGGCCGGCGCGAGGTCGAGGGCCATGTCCTCGAGGGCGGGGTTGTTGGTCGCCAGCCCGGCCGAGGCCAGCGCGTGGCGTACCCCATCGGCGGGGCCCTGGGCGCGCAAGATCTCGGCAGCGCGCTGCCAATTCCTGCGCTGAAGCGCCCACTCCATCAGCCGCGACGGTGGCAGCGGCTTCGAGTCGAGGTGCGCGTACTTGGCGCTACAGCCAGGCTCGTGGCGAAAGAAATGCCAGCGCAAGGTCACCTCGCGCTCGCGCAGGCTCGGGGGGACGGGAGGGAGCTTTTTGACGTTGCGCATCACCTTCAGCGCGGCGTTGTCGAAGGCCGGGATCCCTGAGCTGCGCGCGACCCGTGCGGGTCGTGGCTGCCCATTGCTATCGAGGGAAAAAGCCACCTCGACGACCAGCCCCTTGGTGTTGATCGGATGATCCGCAGGCAGCCAGGTGTCGAGCAGCTTGCGGACGCCCCGGTTCCAATGGGTGTTCAGCCTGGCCTCCACCTTGGTCAGGTAGTGCGCGATCGCTGGCGTCGGCGCGACCGCCTCGCTGACCTGTAGCGCGAGCGGCGTGCCGATGTACGAGCCCTCGACGTACGTTGGCGCGGCGGGCTTGGCCGTCTGGGTCGCGCAGCTTGCCGACGCGATCGAGAGCAGGAAGCCAACCGTTCGGATACTCGGGCGCAGGGAGAATGCAGTCATGGTGTCCCTCTCATCGACCTCTTCAACCCAGTGTTGAGGAAGACTCTGGCGACGAGTCCAGATGCCGGTGGTATCGGAGGAGTGTTCAGGCTGTCAACGAACAGGCGGTGAAATAATGCCAAGGAGAGAGGAAAAAAGAGCAGAAAGGAGGGAGAGGAGGGTCAGCTAGCTGACATGAGTAGCCGCTGATCTAGTAGCCGTAGTCGTCTTCCCAGGTCGTCTTTGGGGCCTTGGGTGCGGCCTTCTTCGAGGACTCGGCGGGTGTCGTTGCCCGCTCGCCAGGTGGGTTCACCACGGACGAAGGGGCAAAGTACGTCGTCGCAGCCAGGCCCGCGGCTACTGCTACTGGAGCGGCGAGCGCGACCAGGCGACCCAAGAGGGCAAGCGACCAGCTCTTGTGTCGCAAGGCCAGGTGAGCCACGAGCAGCACCAGCGGCGCTCCAAGCAGCAGCAGGAAGCTCAGCGGAGGCATGCTGTCGGTGTAGAAGCGTCCCACCACCAGCTGGCCCACCGCGACCGCCGCGACGACAGGCGCTGCGCTGCGCAGCCGCGCCGGCGCCGGCCATTTCAAGGTCAGCACCCACGCGGCCCCGAGGGTCGAGACCAGCGCCCCGCTGAGCATCGCCGTGGTGGCGTTGCCCGAGAAGAGCACCGTCGCTGCGATACCGCCGCAGAGCAGCGCGAGATAGAGCGCGAGTGTGGGGCCACGGTCCTCGGCGGCGAGCACGTCGATCACGGTCCAGAGCAGCACGATCCCGGCGGCGAGCGCCAAAACCCACATCGGTCGCACGTTGCCGTTGACGATCAGCGGGCGGAGCAGCAGATAGGCCGCGCCGAAGCCAAAGCCGAAGCGGAGCGGCCAGCGCGCGAGCCGTGGCAGCGTCAAGCTCACCTCGACCGAACCCACCGCAGCGGCGGCGAGGGCGAGGTAGATCAGCCATTGGGTGATGTCGCCGCCGATCGGCTGCCAGCCGACCAAGCCTGTCTGTCCGAGCACATAGCCCCCGGCGATGGCCGGGCCCACAGCCCATCGGCCCGCAGCGGGTGCCTGCTCGTTGGTTGTCACCTTCGAGCGACGCCACGGGGCGATGGACAGGAGGAAGATCGTCCCTGCGACCCCAGAGGGCGCCACGATGGCCCAGATCAGCACAGCGATCGGCATTGACGCTGGCTTACTTCATCGCCTCGACGGCGATCGTGAGGGTGATCGTCTTGCTCACCGGGCCGACCAGCTTCTTCATCCCGTAGGCTGTGCGATCGATGGTGAAGCTGCCCTCGAAGCCCACGAGCTTCTTACCGCTCATCTTATTCGTGCCGCTGCCGGTCTTGACCATCTTGACCGAGATCGTCTTGGTCACACCATGGAGGGTCAGCTTGCCGGTGATGGTAAAGGTCTTGCCGCGCTTTCTCACCTTGGTGCTCTTGAAGCTGATCGTGGGGAACTGCTTCACGTTGAGGAAGTCGGGGCCTTTGAGGTGACCGTCGCGCTTGCGCTGGGCGGTGTAAATGCTCGCTGCGTCGACCTCGATCGAGACCGCGCTCTTGTTGCCTGCGACCTCGACAGAGCCAGAGACGCCACGAAAGCGCCCGTAGGTGTAACCGGCGCCAAAGTGCTGAGCCTTGAAGAGGATGGCCGAGTGGCCGGGGTCGATCGTGTAGGTCTCGGCGCTAGCGAGGGAGGGCAACGCGAGCAGCGAGAGGGCCAAGGCGAGAGCGGTCGGACGTGAGATAGTTCGCATAGAACTCTCCTTGTCGCAGCTCCGATCAACGGAGGCGGCGATGCGAAAAGAAAACAAGTCCGCAGCATACGTCATGCTGTGGGTAGGTGGCGGGAGAGTGAGGCCCGAGGCATACGCCCTTGACATAACCTACACTCGAGCCTCGACGCTTCTACGTGATGGTTGGGGGGATGGTTTCGAAAAAAGCGACCGACGTCTCGAGAGCGCTGATCTGCTTACCGGACTGAGCTGCGCGAAGGATGCGGAATCACAGCGTAGGAGCGAGAAGGGCGCCTGCTGGTAGCACGCAACCGACGAGCGACAACCGCGGCGACGGGAGGGGAGTTGGTCAGCGCTCTAGAGCGCGTAGCCAGCACCAACCCAGAAGCGGAGGAAGCTGTCTGAGCCCTCCGAGGGGAGGGCGAGGTCGGCGGTCTTGGCCCGGACATCCGTGGGACTCAACCCGTTGAAAGACATGGAGAAGCTCAAGTACTCGAAGGTGGCAAAGTAGAACAAGCCGCTCTTCAGGCGCCCGTAGGCTCCAGCCTGAAGCGACCAGGCGAACCCTCCAGAGCGCTCTCCGAAGGAGTCGACGGCCTCCTGACCTACCTTGAGCAACGGTCGGATGCTGGCCTCAGCACGAAGCGAGATGAAGGGGCTGCCCAGCGGGATCCGACCACCAGCGCCGAGATGGAGGAATTGATAGCTCATCGAGGTCAGCACGATGTTCTGTGCGAGAGCGAAGCTGCGGATGCCGAAGCCGAAGAAGCCGTAGACCACGGGGCCTGCGAGGTTGTCCTTGATCGCCCAACGGAAGCGAGCGTTGAACATCAACTCATCGGAGGTGGTGTCGACGGCGTTGTCATTGGTGGTCGCGTCCTGGCTCTTGAGCTTGGTGCTGATGCTGATGTGGCGGGTGTAGCTGACGCCGAGGCCAAGGCCACGGGCGATGCTGCGGGTCAGCAACACGAGCGGGTAGGCCTCGAGGGCCACGGTGAACTCCGGGAACATCCCGCCGTCGTATTTGCGATCCTTCGAGCCATCTTGGGGGACGAGGAGCTCGAAGCTGCGGGTCGAGAGCCCGATCGAGGCGCCGATGTCGAAGAGCCCATCGTACTTGCCACCGCGGCGGCGAGAGACTCGGTCATCGTCGTCATCATCATCGCGGTCTCGATCACGGTCTCGATCACGGTCTCGATCACGGTCGCGGTCGCGGTCGCGGTCGCGGTCGCGGTCGCGCCGCGTTAGCGCCCCGTCGAGATCGGGGTCTTGCCGCCCTGACGAGCGCTTGATTGGTGGCTGATCGGGTGGAGCTGGCTTTGGGACCCCCACCGTCTTGCCACCACCACGGTTGTAGTGACCCTTACGGATCAGCCGCAGGCAGGCGCGGGCGATCGCCGCGCCAGCACGACGCAGTCGACGTCGTCCACGGATCGTCGCCGCGCGGCGGCCAATCGGCTTTCCGGTAGCGCCGCTATACACTGTGGCGGTTACAGTGTAGCGCCGGCGCCGCCGACGGCGGACCGTCCCGCGAATCACGGCGTGACAGCGCAGCTTGCTGCATAACGGCACGATCCCTGCTGAGACCCGGCCGTTGACCCCAAGCCGATCGGCGGTTCGCCGATAGCGTTTCATCGAGACGAAGCGCACTCGCCGCTTGAGACCTGCGATGAAACCACCCCGCGCAGTCGCTCCGCCACCTCCACTGAAGGGCAAGACAACAATGCGTTTTTTGGCCAGCGCCTCACTGCCCAGGAGCGCGAGCCCAAGCAGGGTGGCGACAGAGAACGCCAGCGTCCGGGCGTTGCCACGCCTTACTCGAGCTAGATGTGGTGAGGAACGAGCCGCAGTACCGCACTCGGTCAATTTCGTTCTCCTTCACGGGCCTTCGAGGGAGACCCGAAACCAAGAGTCGACGGTAGCACAGAGGCCCCATCGGTGTCAGGAAGCCCGCTAGCCCAAACTGGCATCTCCGCATCGAGGGTGAATTACCCCTGGCAACCCTCACGAGGGCCAGCGTACTCTTTGTGGGGCTGATGGTAGAAGCATGGCGCACACAATGTCGATGAAGGATAGGGGGGTCGTTGCTGCCCTCCAAGGGGGCAACCTGCGCCGTGCTCTCGAGCTGCTTATTGACACCTATCAGGAGGAACTCTACGCCTACTGCGCGTCTCTGGTCGGTCCCAGCGCGGCGCTCGTGGTCTATAAGCGCGTGCTCTCCGCGGCGGTTGATGGGCTGCAAGGTGTACAGCAGAACACCTCGCTGCGCGCCTGGCTCTACCGCTTAGCTCGTCACGCCGTGACGCATCAGCATCAGCAACAGCGACGCGAGGGCGCGATGGCCGACGACTACGCCCCCGTCGACGGACCCGATGCATGGGCCGGCGCGGGGCCCACGCAGCAGCTACAGCTCGCAGGCTTGCCCTCAGATGTGCGTGAGATCCTACAGCTCTCCCTCTGGCAAGGGCTGCGCTTGGGCGACGTCGCCACGATCCTCCAGCGTCCGTTGCCGGACGTGCGACGGCTCGCAGCCCAAGGCCTCGGTCGCCTCGCCGCCGAGCGCCACGTGGCCGCAAGCGAGGGGGGCTTGCCCTCATGAAGGACACCCCCCTCGGGACACCGGCGGTCAGCGTCGCCAGTTCGCCCCCTGCCATGGCCGAGCCGAAGACATCCGACGAGCTGCGCCTGCTCGACGAGCGGGGCTGCCTCACCGACGAGGTGCTCTGCTTCATCGAAGAGCTGAGCCGTGACCAGCGTGAGGTCGTCGAGCGCCACGTCGCGGTCTGCCCAGCCTGCGCGTTTCATCGCAACCAGCTCGCAGAGGCCGCTGGGGCGATGTGTCGCGCGCGCCCACGGATCCCGATCCCCTCCGACGCGCGCCTGCTCGGACGGCAAGCCGTGCTGCGGGGGATGCTCAAGCGCCCACGCTACAGCGAGCCCTCGGATCGCAGGGTCCGACGACGGCGCCGCTGGCTGCAGGTTGGCCTCGTGACCAGCCTGGCGCTAATAATCGTCGCGCTGGCTCTGCTCTTGTTCACCGTGCTCTCCGGTTGCAAAGCAGGTTGCAAGCCGAGCTCGAAGCCCGCCGTGAGCCTACGGGCGACGTTCTCGGTAGGGACCCGCGTGGGCAAGCTGCCGGACAACCTCACTGCTGGCGTGGCCTGGGGAGAGGTCTATGTTGGCGGCACGCAGCGCGGCGCCGTGCACCTGCTCGGGCCGACGGGCAGCGTGGAGGTCGTCGACCGCTCGACGCCGACCTCGACGCCCGCCGCCACGCCGACCTCGACGCCAGCCGCCACGCCGACCGCCACGCCAGGCCTGGATGGCGCCAAGACGGCATCTCAACCCGGCTCGAAGCCCACGCCAACCTCGATCGCCGCGCGCCACCGAGGCGCGATCACGGCCCTCGACGTCGACGCCTCCGGCTCTCGCCTGCTCAGCGCCGGGGGCCGCACCATCGCGGCCTGGAGCGTTGACGCAGCGGCCAAGCGGGTCACGCTGAAAAACCACCTCCGTGGGCCGCAGATCATCACCGCCGCGGTCCTCGGGCCGACGGGTCGCGAGGCGTTCTTTGGCACCAGCCAGGGCCACGTGCTGCGCTGGACCGTCGCCAACAAGCACGCCAAGCCGATGGCGCGTTTCCGCTGCCAGGTGCATATGGTCAGCCCTGGGCGGCTGGACAAGCCACCCAATCGTCGCTGCCCCCACGGCACCTACGACACGAACCGCAAGGGGCAGGGCTACTGTGCCTACCCGGTGACGCAGCTTCGACGTCGGGGCCAGCTGGTCGCCTTGGGCTGTCGCGATGGCTACGCTCACGTTCTCGACCTGAAGCGCGATCGCGTACGCTATCGGCTCGCCGGCGCCCTTGGCGACCTGGTCTTCGCCGGCACGAGCTCGGTGGTCTTCGGGCGCCTCGACGGGCAGCTGCGGGTCTATGATCGCGACGTTGAGGATGTCGACGCCTCAATGCGCTCGCTAGCGGCCTTTCGCCAGCCCGTCTTCATGCTGAGCGCCAGCGGCGAGCTCGTGGCCGTGGCGAGCAAGCACACCGTCACGTTGGTTCACCTACGCAGCGAGCGTCCGCTCGGCGCGCTGAAGGTCACCGCGCCGCCGGTCTGGGTCGAGGTCAACGCGGAGAGCGACATCAGCAAAGAGGGCGCCTTACGGGTGATCCTCTCCAATGGGCAGATCGCCCGCTACCCGTTTTCGCTGCAGCCCATCAGCGGCAAGCAGAAGCTGCCCGAGGCCTAGAGCGCTGACCCGCTCTTACCTCCCGTCGCCGCGCTGGTCGGCGACATCACAGCGGTTGTCGCTCGTCGGTTGCGTGCTACCAGCAGGCGCCCTTCTCGCTCCTACGCCGTGACTCCGCATCCTTCGCGCGGCTAGGTCCGGTATGCGGTTCAGCGCCTTCTAGCGCAGATCCAACTTGTAGTTCGCGTTGAAGTCGCCCTGCGGGTTGTGTACGACGATCGCCTTGACGCGGTCGCTGTTACTACGCATCAGGCTCGACAGAAAGCCCTGCGGGAAGCCCGACGGGTAGGTGCCACAGACCTTTCCGAGGGTCTCCCCCCGGTCGCCGACCTTGGCGTAGGTGATATAGCTGGTGCAGTTGCTCGCGCGCGGCGGCTGGCCACCAGCGTAGACAAAGGGGCCCAGGACCCGCTGCGAGTTGGCGCGAGCGCTGTCGAGGTAGCGCTGCAGTTTCTGCATTTCGGCATCCTTCAGCTCCACGAGCACGCCGATCTGTTGCGAGCTGCTCGGGTAATAGGAAGACTTGGAAAGGCCCGAGATGCGGCTGTAGACGTCGTTGCCGATGCGTGTATAGAGGTGGTGGAAGCCGGGGCGCACGAAGAACTCGACGACGTTCTTGCCAAGCCGAGTGTAGTCCGTTTTCGCCGTAGAGCCGGGCTTGGCGAAGAAGGTCTTGCCGTTCTTGGTGAACGCCGTGAGGCCGTTTTGCTGGATCAGCGTCTGCAAGTTTTGCTGCAGCCCACGGTTGGGATCGATCGTGTTGGTCCGCTGCTGGTGTTGTTGCAGTGGACGCAGGAGCCGTTTTGTCTGGCGGCTACGGCGCCGGCTTCCGCGTCGGCGCGCGTCGGCGTCGCCTACAGAGGCGAGCATCACGCCGAGGGCGACGAGGATGGCGAAAGACTGGGTGCTGATCCGACTGCGCGACATCGACTGCCTCCAACTAGCAACGTGTTGAAGAGGTTGTATTGCGAAGCGCGGGCCAGGTTTGTGGACCATGTGATTTCAGGGGGTTGAACAATGGTTTGGGGGGGTCCGCTGCCGGCGGTCTCCCAATCTCCGCAGCCGGTCACCGAAAGCCGGAGACCAGCCGGCTCGCGCCGCTCACCTGGCAGGCAGGTGGCTCACCGGTGACGAAACATCAGGCGTTGGCAAGCTCGCGGAGTGCTAGTTTGCTTTCTGCTGCATGCGAAGAGCACCCCTACACATTCCTCCCGTCGCCGGGCACAGCACTGCGCCGGCCGCTAGAGCGCTGATCAGCTTACCGGACCGAGCTGCGCGGAGGATGCGGCATCACGGCGTAGGAGCGAGGAGGGCCTGCTGGTAGCAAGCAACCGACGAGCAACAACCGCCGTGATTTCGCAGACCAGCGCAGCGACGGGAGGTAAGTT
>PDWI01003560.1_pt1 | contig 21868 bp, 21 predicted proteins | sample 1430891 | NCBI WGS metagenome assembly PDWI01 (sample SAMN01162508, study PRJNA174530) | Oral metagenome, whole genome shotgun sequencing project. | biome: Marine environment; feature: Marine mammal; material: Swab sample of the gingival sulcus; isolation source: swab sample of gingival sulcus... | reverse complement strand
CTTGGTCATGGCGTCCTCCTTTTGAGGGGTGAATGTTTTTGATATCAATCACTATGCCATGACCTTAATCTTTTTGCTGAAAATTCTGCACATAACCTTGCTGTCTTCATTCGTAAGGCTCGAAGACTCGCCAACGGCTGAGGCAAAAGGAGCAAAGCCCCTTTGGGATCCCCTTCTGCAGCTTCGGTACAAAATTTTTTTTGCCATAGGCAGGGACAGAATTCTCAAAGGTTATAGCCCTTGAGTCGCTGGAGGCGATATCTGGGCGGCTTTGTCGGCCCCAGATATGAAGCCGCTACTGTTTGTGGGGTATGTCCGTATGCTTTAATATATAGCAGAGAAGCCTTGTATGGTTTCATCAAACAGCAGTTTTAATGCGTTGTTGATTCCACCTTGCATTGCATCAGCACCTTCTTGGCACATCCAGCTGTCATGCGTGTATTCAAAACTCGCTGACACAGGCAAGGTGCGCACGCGTGCACCTTCTAGATTATAGAATTCTATTTCGTGGATAAGGTCAACCAAAGCTTTATGCTGGACAGAGAATGAGGTTCCATACACGTACCAGCCCGCTTCGACATGGCGAACATCAGCAATTAAATAGAAGCTGGCCCCATCCTTTTTCATTTGAAATAAAGCTTCTTTGCTTAGAGGGAAGTTGGCAACTTCCATATTGTCAAAAAAAAGAGAAAAGACTTCGGTTATTCCGCGCTTGTATTCCTGCTCCGCCGTTACAGTGATTGTGTCTACAGGGCATATATTGGCTACGCTGTTTCTGGTAAAATTGAATCGCTCAGCTCCTCTAAAGAAAAGATAGCATTTAGCCGGACTTTTTTTCGGGATAAAGACATCATTTAATTGCTGCCGTTCGGCTTGAATTTGATGAGTTCTGAGAGTGCATCCCGTTGATAGCAGAAGCATGAGGGGGATGGTGAGAATTATTTTGTATTTCATATCGAACTCCGCAGGCTAAATTATCAAAACTGACGTTTCGTACCAGAGTTTACTTGTCTTGAGAATAGCTTTATCTATCAGGGCTACCGCACTTAATTTTGCCTTCTACGACATTTTTTGAGTGTGGTTGAAGTGTTTCCTTGTCTTGACTCACATGTGTTTTGGAGGGCTTGTCACAAAAGAACAAAGTCTTCCCAAAAGAAAAAAGTGTAAACTCAGAAGTGACTGCATCTGATTCTTGTTTGACTGAAGGAATCTCTTGCCATCAGGGGGCTCATATATGGGGTTCCCTCTCTGGGGGGGGCTCATCGGATTAACATACGTTTGCCCTATCTTTTACTAGGGGTATTGGAAAGAGCGGGCATACGGGATAGTCTATTGTAGCGATCTTCCGAGAGAGATGAGGAGGAGCCCAAGGATCATGGCGGTCAGGCCGATGAATCTGAGAAATTTGGGGGGTTGCTCAATGAGTTGTATAAGAATGAGCGGGATACGTTCGGCAAAAAGGAAATAGGGAATCCCCTCAAAAATGAGGGCCAGGCCAACGGCAATAATAAGTAAAGACCAGTCAATGTTCATGCTGTAATAATAGCCGGGAACAGAGGTGGTGTCCACCCGTGTAGGGGGGAGGAGGGATTGATAAATATGGTTACTTTTGAGCAATTGAAGAATAAGGAAGATTCCATTGCGGTGGTTGGCCTCGGATATGTGGGGCTACCCCTGGCCGTCGCTCTTGGCCGCCACTTCAAGGTGCTGGGCGTGGATGTTTCCCAAAAGCGTGTGGATGAACTGAATAAACGCCATGACCGCACCGGCGAGGTGGATTTCTCAACGGTGGGGGATGATGTTGATGTAACGTACTCTGCTGATCTGGCAGACCTTGCCGGAACGCGGTTGATTCTGGTGGCGGTTCCGACGCCCATTGACGAATACCGTTCTCCTGATTTGCGCCCGGTAAAGGGGGCCAGCACCTCTGTGGGGACACATCTTCAAAAGGGCAGTGTTGTCGTGTACGAATCCACGGTGTTTCCCGGTTTGACCGAAGAGATTTGTGTGCCGATTCTCGAAGCACAGTCCGGCTTGAAGTGCGGTGAGGACTTTTGGGTCGGCTATTCCCCTGAACGTATCAATCCTGGTGACACCGTGCATCGACTGGAAACCATCGTCAAGATTGTTGCCGGTCAGGACGAAGCGTCGGGGACACTGTTAAAGCAGGTTTACGGCACCATTGTCGAAGCCGGTATCCATGTGGCCCCCGACATTCGGACGGCAGAGGCGGCCAAGGTTATCGAAAACACACAAAGAGATGTGAATATTGCCTTGATGAACGAACTTGCCATGATTTTTGACCGGATGGGCATTGATACGGTTGACGTTCTCGAAGCGGCCGGAACCAAGTGGAACTTTCTTCCTTTCCGGCCCGGATTGGTGGGTGGTCACTGCATCGGTGTGGACCCGTATTACCTCACATTCAAGGCGGAAGCCGAGGGATTTCACCCCCATGTTATTTTGTCCGGCCGTGAAATCAATGACGGCATGGGAAAATTCATTGCCGAGTCCGTTGTCAAGCGCATGATCCACAATGACCGCAAGATCTACGGTGCTCGGGTGGGCGTACTAGGTATGACCTTCAAGGAAAACGTGCCGGACCTACGTAACACCAAAGTCATTGATATCATTAAGGAGCTAAAGGAATACGGGGTCAATACACTGGTCCATGACGCCATGGCTGACCCGGAAGAAGCCCAGGAGGAACTGGGGATTGAGTTGGTTCCCATGGAAGAATTGAAAGAGCTGGACGCCTTGATCCTGGCCGTGCCGCACGATCAGTATCGCGATCTTCCGCTGGCCGAAATCAAGAAGTGGTTCGCCAACGCGGATGTCGCGTTTATTGTCGATGTGAAGTGCTTTTTCAAACGCGCAGAATTGAAAGCTGAAAATATTGCGTACTGGCGCTTGTAGGTCGTGACGGATGTTGTTGGTCACTACAGCCACGTCAAGGGAAATGAAGGCGACCTTCGGTTTGGCCGGGGCTCCGGCGGTGAAGCAGGGCGAAGTTCGGGAGTTTGCGTGGGGCGCGCACAGGATGCTTCTCCATGTGACCGGTATCGGGTTGGTCAATACGGCTCTCTCTGCCGGACGTCTGTTGGAGCGCGGCGATATTAAAGGCGTTTTGAATTTCGGGATTGCCGGAGCCTATGATGTGGAAGAATTCCCTCTTTTGACGACCACCTATGCATGGCAGGAAATATGGCCGGAATATGGTCTTCTTGCCGAGGACGGTCGGGTTGACGCCCAGGCCATCGGATTCCCACAGGGCAAGGTTGGCGGTGAAGAGGTCTGGAATCGGATAAAACTCAACCCGGTCAATGATGCGGAAAAAATGGGGCTAAGGCTGGACGACGTTTGGGTTCGCGCATCCAGTGTGTCCGTGAGTTCTGTTACTGGCGACGCCCAGCGGGCCGGGTGGCTCAAGGCAGCCTACAATGCCGACATCGAAAACATGGAAGGATTCGCCATTGCCTTTGCCGCAGGGCAAAAGGGGTTGCCTTTTCTTGAAATGCGAACCATTTCCAATCTTGTTGGGTCGCGGTATGCGGAACATTGGGATGTAAAAGGGGCATTGGTCGGACTCGGAACCGGAGCAAAATATCTTTTTACAGGTAGTTAGACAGCATTGTCTGCCTGCGCCTTTTGGGAGGACGGCTTTGCCGATAACTATTTTACATGCTGTTTTTTTACAAAAGGCACACAGTGTCGAATGAAAACACGGTTATCCCGGTACAATGTCGGCAAAGCCTTTACTCCCGAGCCGCAAACTGCCATACTCTTTTGGATATGAACGATTTACTCCGCTACTTTCAACGGGAACTTCCCGGTATTAATGGATTCCTTGAGGCTGAGATTGACCAGTTGAACGGTTTGGTCAACGATGTTGCCAAACACATTGTCAATTCCGGCGGCAAGCGTATTCGTCCCATGTTGACCCTGTTGTTTGCGCGTGCCTTGGGGTATCGTGAAAACGATTACCATGCCATTGCCTGCGCGTTAGAACTGTTACATTCAGCCACCTTGTTGCATGACGACTACCTCGATGATGCAGCACTTCGCCGGGGCAAGACGGCTTCTCATCTTGTCTTTGGACGAACCGAAACCATTTTGGCAGGTGATGCGCTACTGGCTCTTGCCAATGAGATGGGAGCCCGTTACGGCAATGCCCGTCTTTCCTGGCTGTTGGCTCGCGGCATTATGGAAACGGCCGTTGGGGAGATCGAAGAGATTGAATTTTCCAGGAATCCGTCATTGGACCGGGAAAAGTATATGGAGATCATCATCGGCAAAACAGCCAAACTCATTGAGTGCGCCTGTCGTTGCGGTGCCGCCTTGGCCGGGGCCACTCCAGAGCAGGAAGATGCTGCTGGTGAATACGGTTTGAATCTCGGAATCGCCTTTCAACTGGTTGACGATGCGCTGGACTATGTTTCGCCGACCTCTGAAACCGGCAAGCCTGAGGGAGGGGATTTGAAAGAGGGTAAGGTCACGCTTCCGTTAATCCTGCTTATGGAAGAAGGAGACGAAGCCGGGAGTGAGACTCTGCTGGAAGGGTTGCGTGAGCAATCCCTGACCGAAGATCAATGTGAAGCCATCCTGAGTCAGGTGAAGGAGGGACGTTACTCTGAAAAGACTCGGAATGAAGCAGCGGCCTATGTTGATAAGGCCAAGGCGTGTCTTGATCTGTTTACCCCCGGCGAGGAGGTGACGGTGCTCAAACAGGCTGCGGATTTTGTGCTGACCAGAACCAGATAATTTCAGGCCGGCCCCTGACAAGAGGGGGTCGGCTTTTTGCTTTTACATAGCCATAGTTGCCGGATGTGAGAATCGGCAATGACAATGAGGAGAGAGTCTATGTTGTGTCGCGTAATCGTTGGCCTGAAAAAAAACGTTCGTGACGTTGTGGGTGAAAAAATCGCCCGAAAAATAAAAAATGAACTCGGTATGGATGTCCATGCTGTGCGTATCGCCAATGTCTATACTCTCGAAGGACTGAGTTCCAATCAGATGGATCTCGCCCTGGAGCGGGCAGCGTTACATGATCCTGTCCTGCACGAAGTCTCACTCAAGCCGTTGGCCTGTGATTTCGACTGGATTCTCGAAGTCGGTTTTCGGCCCGGTGTGACGGACAACGAAGGGCGTACCGCCAGGGAAACACTTGGCGTGGTGCTTGGTTTGGACAAGGATGCGCTGGAAAGTGTCAAGGTCTACACCTCCAAACAATATCTCATCAACGCCGATATGAGCGAGACTGATGTCCGGCATGTTGCAAAGGATTTGCTCGCGAACGAATTGATCCAGCGATATGAGTACAAATCCGCTGCAATCTGGGCGGAAGAACCGGGATTTACGCCCAAAGCGGCCCGTGTCACTGGCCAGGCTTCGGATGAAGTGGCGGTCGTTCCTCTTGCTTCCATGTCTGACGAGGAGATGGTGGAATTTTCCCGTTCCAATACCCTGGCCTTGTCACTGAAGGAAATGCATATCATTCGTAACTACTATGCTGCTCCTGTTGTGCAGGCCGAACGCAGGGAAATGGGATTGAGCGAACATCCAACGGATGCGGAAATGGAAGTACTGGCTCAAACATGGTCCGAACACTGCAAACATAAAATATTTTCGGCCAGAATTAATTATGAGGACAGGGAAACCGGTGAAACGGAAAAGATCGACAGCCTGTACAAGACCTTTATCCAGGGGGCGACTAAAGAAATTCGTGCACGCAATAAAGTCGACCGGGAGGGAGGCGACTACTGTTTGTCCGTATTCAAGGATAACGCTGGAGTTATTGCCTTTTCCGATACGATCAATGTCTGCGTGAAGATGGAAACACACAATTCTCCGTCCGCTCTTGATCCCTATGGCGGAGCCTTGACGGGTATTGTCGGGGTCAATCGTGACCCCATGGGAACCGGTATCGGGGCCAATCTGCTTTGTAATACCGATGTGTTCTGTTTTGCCTCGCCTTTTCATGAAGGAGAATTGCCGCCCCGCCTGCTCCACCCGCGTCGCGTTTTTGAAGGTGTACGCGAAGGCGTCGAACACGGCGGCAACAAATCCGGCATACCAACGGTCAACGGTTCCATTGTTTTTGATGACCGGTACCTCGGAAAACCCCTTGTTTATTGTGGCACAATCGGGACCATGCCAGTGGAAGTGGCCGGAAAGCCCTCTCACGAAAAATGCGCCTTGCCCGGCGACTACATTGTCATGTCCGGTGGTCGTATCGGTGCGGATGGAATCCACGGCGCAACCTTCTCTTCCGAAGAACTGCACGAAGGTTCACCTGCCACGGCGGTCCAGATAGGTGACCCCATTACCCAGCGCAAGATGTATGACTTTTTGATGCGTGCCCGTGACCTTGGATTGTATAACGCCATTACTGATAACGGTGCCGGTGGGTTGTCCTCTTCTGTCGGTGAGATGGCTGAGGATTGTGGCGGTTTTGAGATGGACCTTGCCAAAGCACCGCTGAAATATGACGGGCTCAAGCCGTGGGAGATTCTCATCTCTGAGGCACAGGAACGCATGACCCTGGCTGTTCCGAAAGAGAATATTGATCGTTTTATGGCCCTGTCGACGGAAATGGATGTGGAATCCACCATCCTCGGTCACTTTACCGATTCCGGCAAGTATCTCGTCAAATACAACGACAGGACAGTCACCTGTCTGGATATGGATTTTCTGCATAACGGTGTGCCGCAGATGGAGCTTGAGGCTGTTTGGGAACGCCCGGTTATGGCGGATGAACCGGTGCCAGAGGTTGACGATCAGGCAGGACTGCTCAAGGATATGTTGGGCCGGTTGAATATCTGCTCCAAGGAATACGTCGTGCGTCAGTACGACCATGAGGTGCAGGGGCGTAGTGCCGTCAAGCCCATGGTCGGCGTCAAGGCGGATGGTCCGTCCGATGCCGGCGTGGTGCGCCCTGAGTTGGAAACGGATCAGGGTTTGGTCATCGCCCACGGTATATGTCCGCAGTATTCCGATATCGATACCTATTGGATGATGGCCAACGCCATTGATGAAGGTATTCGTAATGCCGTGGCCGTCGGTGCCGACGTCAACTACATGGCCGGTTGCGATAATTTCTGCTGGTGCGATCCGGTTCAGTCACCGTCCACTCCTGACGGGCATTACAAGTTGGCTCAATTGGTCCGTGCCAATAAAGCACTTGCCGACACCTGTCTTGGGTTTGGCGTCCCTTGCGTATCTGGCAAGGATTCCATGAAGAATGATTATACAGGAGGCGGGCGGAAAATTTCCATTCCGCCCACCGTACTCTTTTCGGTTGTCGGCGTGGTGCCAGACGTCAACAAGTGTCTGACCTCCGATTTCAAGAATGTCGGAGACAAAATATACATGCTCGGACTGACACGACCGGAATTCGGTGGCAGTGAAATAGGACGAGAACTCGGTTTTTCCCATTCCAGCGTACCGCGTGTCGATTTCCATTCGGCCAGGAAACGGTATGAAACCGTGTTTGAGGCAACACAGAAAGGGCTCATCAATGCGGCCCACGACTGCTCGGACGGTGGTTTTGCCGTGGCTCTGGCTGAAATGTGCATCGGTGGCCGCATGGGAGCTGATGTGGATATCGACAGGCTACCCGTGGAAGGCGAACTGAATGTTTCCGGTAAACTCTATGCCGAATCGGCCAGCCGTTTGCTCGTTTCTGTTCCGGTTGCCAACGTTGATGATTTTGAAGCGATGTTTGCAGGACAAGATTACGCGTGCATCGGGTCAGTGACGGACAATATGAAATTGGCATTGCGGGAAAAGGACAGCAACGTGCTACAAGTGAATGTCGCTGAACTGGTCTCGGCATTTAAAACAACACTGAACTGGTAAGTGTTTTCCAACATGGAACAGCCTTGATAGGGGAACAAGTACTTGACTTCTTAACAGGATGTTAATAGTAATTTTTTTCACAAACACGATTGGAGGTGTCTAATGGCTTCCGAACCGACATTCAGGCTTTCCAGACAACGAAAGGCGATTTTGAAAGAATTACGAAAAGTTAATTCACATCCGACCGCAGATGAAGTGTATGAAATGGTGCGCAAAACCATTCCTCGCGTCAGTTTGGGAACAGTCTATCGTAATCTTGAATTTTTAAGTAGCAAGGGGCTTGTGCTCAAGCTGGGTGCTCCCGGTGAGCAAAAGCGTTTTGACGGAATCCCTGAACCGCACCCGCACATTCGGTGTGCTATCTGTACACAAATAGTTGATGTTGAATGTGACGTTGAGGTGCCCAGTCTTCCTGACACCCAGGCCTCCGGCTATAAAATACTTAACACGAATGTTGAATTTGTGGGCGTTTGTCCGCAATGTCAGGAATCTCAGCAATAACTTTCGGTCCAAAGAAGATGCCGCCCAGCGGCCTGGACAGGTCGTTGTTCTTTGTCGGTATAGGCGTAGCCGTGATCCCTTGAACAGACAAAATAGGTCCAGGTGGTCAGTGGCATCCATTTGGCTTGACCGTTCTTTGGTCCAACAATGGCTTGTTATGACAAACCGAGGTTGTGAGAGTGCCACTTGAGTGTTTGCGTCAAGCGATACGGAAGTATAGGATGTTTCCTGGTAGCTTGACGCCATTTTCTCCACAATGTCACAGATATCTTCCTGGTACTGCCGAGCTATCAGATCGGTCAAGGCGTTGTGCTTGACATGCTGTTAATTAATAAGTAGTAATATTTACTATATACGACTAATCTATTTTGTTTGTGCTGACGACGCAAGCCGCTTATCGCCAGCCCAACAGAGAGTAGTCAGGGTGGCAGGGTGGATTTTGTATTGTTTTTTTTTATCTCGTAAACAATTAAGGAGGCTCTCATGGCTCGTCCCGAAGACATGTGGCAATGTCAAACGGTTAACTGTGGCTATATATACAACCCGGATAAGGGGGACCGAAAAGGAAAGATCAAAAAAGGTGTTCTTTTTCAGGATTTGCCCGATGATTGGCGGTGTCCCATCTGCGGTGCCACAAAGAAAAGCTTTCGACCTTTGGCCGGTGAGGGGTCGACCGCCGAAGACTCGTAACCTGCGGTAGTATTTGGCAAGCAGAAGTTGACAGGCGTCCTCACGACTGCGACAGTGTCCAGGAAAAAGGAGGATAATGCCATGCAAAAATATGTATGTGAACTCTGTGGCTATGTATACGACCCTGAAGAGGGCGACCCGGATAACGACATCCCTCCGGGAACCAGCTTTGACGATCTGCCGGACGATTATGAATGTCCAGTCTGTGGTGCGACCAAAGATAGCTTTGTCCCGATTGAGGAGTAAGCTATTTTGTCCACTCTCGCGGACTAAGAGCGTGATTAACAACAGGCCACGCTCTTTTTTGATTTTTTGAGTAACTTTGGAGAAAAAATATGAAGCCTCTTGAGATTAAGAGTGGCGTCTTTTGGATAGGCGCAATTGATTGGAATCGCCGTAATTTTCACGGCTACTCCAAGGCCCACAAAGGTACCACCTACAACAATTTTTTGATCAAGGATGAGAAGATCGCCCTTGTTGACACCGTTCCTGAAGAATTCTGGGGAACTTTGCAGTGTAATATCGCGCATACCCTGGATAAAGAAGAAAAAATCGACTACTTCATCATCAACCATCTTGAACCTGACCATGCGGGCTGCCTTGCCTTGGCCGTGGAAAAGTATCGACCAGAGAAAATATACACCTCTCCCATGGGGCAAAAGGCCATGCAGACCTATTTTCATTATGAGGACTGGCCTGTGGAAGTCGTCCCTACTGGTGCTGAAATTTCTCTTGGAAAGCGGACACTCACCTTTGTCGAGACCCGTATGCTCCATTGGCCCGACGCCATGTTGACCTACTGCCCGGAAGAAAAAATCGCCTTCACCAACGATGCTTTTGGCCAAAACTGGGCCACCAGTGAACGGTGGGCCGATGAAGTTGAACGCTTCACTCTTGAAGATTTGATGAAGCAGTACTATGCCAATATTCTATTGCCATTTTCTCCGATTGTGCTCAAAACCCTCAAGGCGTTGGGTGAAATGAATCTCGACATTGAGATGATTTGTCCTGACCATGGGCTGATGTTCCGCGGCGATGACTGCAAATGGGTCATGGAAAAATACATTGAGTTCGCCCAACAAAAGCCGAAAAATAAGGCCGTCATTGTCTTTGATACCATGTGGCACTCCACGGAAAAAATGGCATTGGCAGTTGCAACCGGCCTTGCTGATGCAGGCGTGTCTGTCCGTGTGATGGACATGAAAAACAATCACCACTCCGACGTCATGAGTGAAATATTCGACGCTGCCGCCGTGGTTATCGGCTCCCCGACCCACAACAACGGTATTCTGCCACTGATGGCCGACATGCTTACCTATATGAAGGGACTTCGTCCGCAAAACAAGGTTGGTGCCGCCATCGGCTCCTTTGGCTGGTCCGGCGAGTGCATTAAAATCCTTACCCAGTGGCTCGAAGATATGAAGATGGAAGTCGTGCCCCCGGTCAAGGTCAAAAATGCCCCCACTCACGACGACCTGCGGCAATGCTACGAACAGGGACAGGCTATCGCCGAAGCCATCAAAGCCAAACTCGACGGCTAATAAAACGCCATCTGCATCGTTGCTTCAAAAAGCTCAGACCGTTACGTATGTTAATACGCATCGCCCCTGAGCTTTTTTCCGTTTAATAGCTACCGACTTCGCAACAACCCGGCCTTTTGTGGTATGATTAAACTGAACCTCCCATATACCCTTCTCTTCCCCAACACCATGAGGCTCTCATACGCCTTTCTTCTACCCGATTACGCAAGATCCCATGCCCCTTTTTCCCCGACTCCGTGAGATTCCATGGGTTTCTCTCTTCCGACACTGTAAGACCCCATGCGTCTTCCCTTTCCCCAACACCGTAAAGTTTCATGCGCCCTTATTTTCCCCGTCCCACGCAAAATCCCATGCGTTCTTCTCTTCCCTAACACCGTAAAGTTCCATGCGTTCTCCTCTCCCCGACACCGTGAGGCTTGCGAGAGTGGTGCAGCTACAAGGCGCTGGCCCTGTTTTAACCGCAGGCGTAGCAGCACTACGTTGAGGATTAAAACAGGTCCAGCAACGCAGTAGATGTGCCGCTATCGCAAGCCGACGCGCCGTGGCAGACACAGATGTGCCGCTATCGCAAGCCGGGGCACTAGACAAATCGAATTTTTTCAAGAAAACTTGTCGTCGAATAGCCCTTGAGAAGGGGGAGGCTCACCACTTTGCCTCCGGCTTTGGTGACGATTTCGTTGCCGACAATCTGGTCAACGGGCCAATCTCCGCCTTTGACAAGAATCTGTGGACGGCAGGCCTTGATCAACTCCAGCGGAGTGGATTCATGAAAAATAACTATCTGATCCACACAGGCAAGTCCGGCAAGGACAAAGGCGCGATCCTCCTGTGAATTGACAGGCCGGTCATCCCCCTTGCCGAGCATCTTGACGGATTCGTCGGAATTGAGGCCGAGCAACAATGAATCTCCAAGGGCACGGGCACGGGTCAATAAATCAACATGGCCGGGATGGAGCACGTCAAAACAGCCGTTGGTAAAAACCAGCCGGTGTCCAGGCAACAATTCCGCTTTTCGTTTCAAGAACGTGCGGACAGACATGAGTTTGTCATTTTGTGGCAACGCCATAATAAAACCTACCGTGAACAGGGCGTGCGCATGGGCACGTTTTTGGGTTTCAATTTTGATGTGTCGCGGAAGAGCATCAGTTCAAACCAATCCATGGCAAAGGCAAGACAGATGAACTCATCTTCGAGTATGGCTTTTTGGCGTTTTTCGTCCACGTCCACACGCTCAAACAGTCGCATCTGCTGAATAAAACGTTGAAACTCGTCGACTTTATACATAGCCAAGGTCGCCATGTGGCTCATCTTGTCGGAAACAGGATGGCCCCCTTCCCTGATCCGGGCAAGAATATTCATGTACCGATCATTACTGGCGGTGTACTCCCTGAACCCCTGGTCCTCCTTCCACGATGCTCCGGTCCATTCATCCTTTTCTTCAAAGCCTTTACAATGCTCCTCGCGCACCACAAAAAATTGTTCCTGGACACCCCCCTTGCCATCGGGCCGTGTGGCGCGGCCAAGGGGATACATGCGGCACGCGCCAGGACGATTTTCGTAAATCGCACAGCCGTGTTCCGTCACAAAATGGCAGGTTCGCGCCGCACTGTCCGTCATGCGGAATTTGAAAACCGGAAAATTCGTATCGGGCGCACGATGGCCGATTGTATAAATGCGAAGGAAATCAATGGAATTTTTGTCCAACGCCTTACGCATCCGAAGGATATCATAGGGCGTCAAGACCATATCCAGATCACTGCAACAGGCATTGAAACAGGGAATGCCCGGATAACATTTAAAGCAATAAGTCTTGCCTTCCTCTAATTCGGGAAGAGAATCAAGAAAAGCCTTGGTTGCATCGTCGTTCATACGTTTCTCCGAAATCAAAACCCCATTAACGAATTGCGCAAGCCCAGAGTTCCCACACCGTATTCAGCCGTGGTCATCATCCCCCCCCCAAGACCTGTTGACAATTGAATATCGTCGTACGGTTGAGCCAGTGCCGCAAAGAACAAAACGTCAGGGGAAAAGTGGCCCAAAAGCGTAGCCACGGGCATTGTTACTGACAACAAGTCAGCTTCCGGCACTGGGCTATCGCAACAGGTGAACAATTGTCGCCCGACACTAGCACGACAACCTTGAAGAGCAAAGCCATTGAAAACGGCTCTCGACACCCGGTAGACGTCCTCCGGGGGAACTGTATCCCGCCGGAATGGGCGGGATAACGTCATGACAACAGTCAAGAAGAGTGTTGACGGACACGAACAGTCTATTTTCCCAACGTCACATTGACCTTGTCGAGCATTGGCGACAATATCCGCATGCCGCCAGCCTCGGCCACTGCCTGCTCCGTTCCCGCCAGATCACGGACGATGGCACCGGAAACACCCGTGACCGGCATGCCTTCATAGCAGATTGAGGCAAGGGGGGAGGATGGCCCAAGGACCACAACAGTTTTGCACTGTGCCGCATGCGACAGAATATCATCAAAGGTCTCATTGATGATCGATGTTCCCGTAATGAGAGCGACCTCACATTCCGGCAGGATATCCGGGATACGGTCGGGTTCCAAAATACCGGACATAGGATCTGGGTGCATGTCAAAGATAATCAGGTCGCCGCCTTTTTCCCTGATCATGGGAACAAGCGGGCGAAAATGACCGACCATGCCGACCTTGGAGCCTGGGGCTGGCGAGAAATGATTGATGAAATCTCCTTGGGTGTCCGGCTTGACCAGCGGACTCAACACGGCGTTGGCCGTAGCAAGGCAGACGGAATTGGCCAAATGGCCTTTACCGGCAAAACCCAAAAGGTCACGAGCCAATGCCCCGGCCAAAGGACGATGGGGCAAACCGATATTGCAACCAGCCACCAAATCATCTTTAAAGACGAACGCAAGACCGGCCTGGTCATTTTCCAGTCGCACATAGCAATAAGACAATCCGATGATCACGGACTTGACCCGAATCTCATCCGCATGGTTGCTGGCCTGAGTCGCAACGGTTTCAATAAAACTCATCATGCGTCTCCTCTTTTTCACGCATCGTAATGAAAAACTGGACCATCATCAGCAAAAACAAAACCATATACGTACCAAAAAAAATTGGTGCCAATGGGTTGTAGCTATAGTGGATTTCCACGCCCACACGCGAATCGCCATGGGCAATAAAAAAGGTTTCCAGAAAAAAGAAGGTTGCTCCCATCCGAACTGGAGACAACAGGGCAATCTCCCTGACCTGTGGAGAAAGTCCCGGGGCCGATATCTCAATCCGTGCGCGGTTGTCTCCTTTTGAAAAATCGTCTCTGGAAAACCGCATGGGATTGATTTTCTTTCCAGCCTGGTCTTCGGTGACCCACAAAGGGCTGGCCGAGTATGTCACCTCAAGAACACGTACCTGATACTCTCCCATAGTTGCGGCCTCCCCCGCATGGAGCTTGATCGGCTCATGTCGATTGACAAGAAGAACATCAAGGCCATGCAGTATCAAAACCAAAATGGCGACCAGATGAATGGCGGCCATAAATCCCATACGAAGCCTTTTATGACGGAATTTAAAGAGTGAACGTAATTGACTTGACGTGCAACAGACAACATTGATGAACAGGGCAATGCTGACCAGGATAAGCAACAATACCCAACTGGCAACCAACGGCACTTCACCCATGACTTCTAAACAATGAAAAAGATGGGTGGCCGTCATGTGCTTGAACACAGCTTTTGCATCGGACAACTGTGCCAGGCTACTGCCGACACCAAAGACCACCGCCAACAACACAAACAACGTAAAACTGGTTTTCAAAGAGAAAAAAAATGATTTCATTGCCACACCTTAGCAAGAGTCATGGATAGCGCGACAGCGGCCAACGGCAACGAGAAACGCCATGGTCCGGCCTTGGAGCTGAGATCAAAGGTCCGGGTCAAATGAACCGTTGCCATGAGAAAAACAAAAATCATGGCGGAAAAAAAGAAATTGCCGCTCCAACGCCATGTGGTGCCCCACCCCAAAAAACCCCAGTAACAGCCCGCAATTTCACCGCCCAAAAAAATGAGTCCCGCAAGGAACGTAGCCCGTTGTGCGCGGTACGCCGTCTTCATGGGCAACGATTTTTCCTGCATGCAGGCAGCCCGATGGCCCAAAATCGCCCCACTCAAAGCATACAAAATCAAACCAAGGGCAATGGGTCTGGACAGAAAAAACAGCTTCACAAACAGGTAATCCATAATGAAGGTCGCTCCCCGCGATTCTTCCTGAATAAGACTCAGCAGAGCAAGACAGATCAAAAAAAAGGCATTAATCCGCGCTGTCTCCACAGCGGTATCCTCTCGTAATGCCCACCATTGCCACAGAATGAGAACCAGGGCAGCGATTCCGTAATTGATACCGATCCCGGAAAGATTGTGTAGTCCTGTCGCAGCAAAACAGGCTCCGAGCTGAACGCACCAGCAAACCAGACAACATCCCCATATACTCCGAGCAACCGTACGGGATTTCTTCCCTATAACCAACAAGCCAAGCAAGCTATTCAAACCGACACAAAAAAGGAACACGGTATTTGCCGTGGGCAGACTCTTGACAATCATCAATCCCCCTCTTTGCCTAGAAAGGCCTGAATACGTTCTCGCGCGTCCGGTGCCGTCACATCGATGATGACGGGACAACCGAGCATGAAATGCCGACAAATCTGCTGGACCAAATGAGGGCGAACAGCCCAAATGTGCCGGGGCGTATCCAGCGAAAGCAATGCGGGCAGGCAGGGGGCGTGCCCCTTACCCTGCAATTCAAGCAGGCCGACTTCATCCACCACAATACAATCAACGTCCACCAGATTTTCCGTGCCCAAGGCCTGAGCCGCCAAAGCCACGCCTTCCGGTTCAAAGACAAAAGGTATCCCCCCTGCTTTGCCTCCGGTTCTGCGAGAAAAAGGCGCACTCGCTCCTGAAGTCAGGCAGTGAACAGTCTGGGTATGGCGGAGTCCATCCTGAAACGTGCCGGAACAGAGAATTCCCCCAAAAGAGATTTTCGGATTTTCCCTGATCGCTCTTTCCAGCAACGTGGTTTTACCAGCCCCGCTGTCGCCAGTTAGTAGCAGTACCCGGTCACTGAACGCGCTATCGACAAATGCCGGATGGATGCTGGCAAACCGAGTGCCGCCATCCTTAATGACCGGAAGCCCATACAACTTCCCCACTGTGGAACAGGTGAGTACGTCAACGGTTTTGCCGTCAGCAACAATTCGACCATCCTGCATCAGGATAACCCGATCCGCAAAAGCCAGTGCATGATTGGGATCGTGCAGACTGGTCAAAATAGCCGTGCCGCTTTGCCGCGTTAAATCCTTCAACAAGGCCAGCATTTGGTAGCGATTCTTATAGTCCAGATGGTTGGTCGGCTCGTCCAGAAACAACAGATGCCGGGTTTGGAGCAATGCACGGGCCAATAAGACCAATTGCTTCTCCCCACCTGATAACGTAGGGTAGGCGCGGTACGCCAATCGGATGATACCCAGTTCTTCCAGCACCGCCTCCGCCCGCTGATAGTCGCCACTTCCGGGAGCACCCAACATCCCGAGATAGGCGGTGCGTCCCATGACCACGACATCCAACACGGAAAAGGCCAGTAGTTGCTCATGCTCCTGCATCACATAGCTTAACTTTCGGGCAATATCCTCCCGTCCGGCTCGGGTGATATCCATTCCCGCAAGCGTCAATGAGGAAAACTCCGCATCCAGCATTCGACTGAGGCAGGAAAGTAACGTACTTTTCCCGGTCCCGTTCCGGCCCAATATGGCGACGAACTCTCCGGGGAACACATCCAGACTGACATCATGAAGAACCGGCTCCGTCTGATAGGCAAAATTCAGATGGCGGCAAGAGAGCACTGCTTCAGAAGTATCGATGGCAGATGTCATTATAACCATCCCCGATTCTTGTTTCGGTATAACAACCACGCGAACATTGGCGCACCAATCAAGGATGTCAGCACGCCCAGCGGGAGTTCGGACGGAAACATACACCGGGCCAGGTCATCGGCCAAAACCATAAATCCAGCACCCAGCAACGCGGTTCCGGGAACCAAAAAGAGATGATTGGGACCAGCAAAGGTTCTGACCATGTGCGGGATGACCAATCCCACCCAGGCAATCTGTCCGCACGTTGCTACGCAGACGGCAATCACCAACGAACTAACGGCGATGAGACACAAACGCAAACCACCGGGATTGACACCCAAAGAACGGGCTGTCTCGTCCCCCAGCGACAGGACGTTGAGCCGATAGCGAAAAATATGGAAGAAAAGATATCCCCCAAGAATAATGGGGAAAAGCTTGAGGCAATCCGACCATGCCGCACCGGACAATGACCCCATAACCCAAAAAACAATGGCCGGAAGCTCTCCCAACGGGTCGGCCACGGTTTTGACGATCATAAAAAAGGAATGAAAAAGGGAACCGGTTATGACGCCAGTCAGCACCAGCACCAGCAGATTGGACGTGTTCACCGCCCTGGCCATGGCAAGGGCGAGGCCCACGGCACACAATCCCATGACAAATGACAATGCCTGAATTGTAAGAAACGACGAGCCCGGCAGCAAAATTCCCAATGCGGCTCCGAAGGTACAGCCCGCAGCCACACCCAAAATATCCGGCGACACCAGAGGATTGCGGAATAACCCCTGATACACGGCACCGGAAACAGACAGCCCGATGCCCACCAGCATTGCCATGAGGATTCGGGGGAATCGGACCAGCAGTAACACCCGTTCCGAACCGCTCATATCCGCATGGTCATTGGTGGCGATATCCCACAAAAGAAGCGGGGCGCGCCCCATGGTTTCCCAGACATCCCGCATAGGGATATCCATACGCCCGACAAAACAGGATGCCACACCTATCCCTGTCACAAAAAGGGCAAAGGCGAAGAAAAGACCGACCTTTCCTTGTGTCACGCCACGGAAACCCGATGCAAAAGACACACGCACTACCTACTTGAAATTGCTATTAACCACGATCAGAAAGACCATTGCCGGCCCCACGAAAAGGATATCCGCAGGGCTTCCGGCTTTGCCGTCGTCACCTAGGGCAATCCGACCACTGTGGGATGGTGTTTACTAAACCCCTGTCCGAACATCAAATCATATAAAGCCGTTATTTCTGCCTGGGCCGCTTCTGTCGATAACGTTTCAGGATGAATCCTGCTCCCCATCCAGAGCAACCCGGCCATGACCAACGGCGAAGGGAAGTCCCAATAAGACTTGGGCGGCACTCGATAAATGCTACCAGCCTTAACAGCCTGAATGTTGGAAAATTCAGAGCCTTTGAGACGTTTCTGTTCAGCGGAACTCAGGCGGTCACTGACAAAGATGATATCCGGATTCCAGGAAATGAGTTGTTCCTTACTGATATTGACGAAAAATCCATGCGTTTCCCTGCTGACATTTTCGCCACCGACAAGATCAATCATTTCATCTTGCAACATATCACCGGAAATCGTCGTCAACAGATTGCTACTGGCATAATATATCCGAGGCCGAGGCAATCCGGCAAACCTGTCTGCGACTTTGTTCCGAATGTTCGACATAGCTTTCACAATCGGCCCGGTATGGTCGGTCATGCCGGAAGCCCTTCCCACCAGATCAAGGGCCAGGGCCATTTGATCCAATGTTTCAGGCATAATCACAATGGTGGGAAATCCCAGGGATGTCAGCCGGTCTGCCAGCCGAATACCGTCCTTTTGGCCGTACAAAATGATCAGATCAGGCGACAGGGAACTGATGGTTTCAAGGTTCAAGCCCACGGTCCGATTCCCCACCCATACCGGTGGGTTTTCCGGGTCCATCAACACCTCAAACAGCGCGGAAGAACCATCCCTATTGGACACACCCACCAGCCTGTCCTTGAGACCGGCGCACATGGCAAAAAAGGTGGCAGGCATGAATGTGGTCACCACCCGTTCTACCGGTTGGGGAATCTCCACACGCCTGCCGACCTGATCCGTCACAGTGACGCTGGCACATATTCCGGGGCAGGCCCAGAACAGTGCAAACAAAAAACAAAGTATTTTTATCGTTGCGACCATGATTACCCAATCATAGACGCCTGCCCGATAGCCAAGACGCTATCGGGCAGGCAATGTTTTTTAGAACGTGTATTGCGCCGCCAGTTTGAAGTCAAAACCATTGCCAGCCATACCTTTGCCCGCATAATACTGGGTGTCGAGCAAATTGTAAATGTAGCCGCCGAGACTGAACCCGTTGTCCCACTTCTTTGTCAGGGACGTGTCCAGAACAAAGCTGTCTTCCTTTCTGTTGTTTTGCGTATTGAATATGACGCCACCCTTGTAGGTGCCACGAAGGGAAAACTGACTCTCAATCCAGGGTATCATGTATTCGAGCCTGGAGATAATCTGGTGTTCGGGCACATCCTCCAGATAGTCACTCGTACGGTTAGATGATTTGTCTCTGGCGTTGGTATAGACATAATCCAATCCCAGTCCCAGACGGTCAGTGAAGTCCGTATAGGTCTCAAGATCAATACCGTACATTCTGACCTTGTCGATATTGGCCGGGGGATTGCCCTTTGACTTGAATATACGATCTGTCACGTCATTGTAGAAACCAGCCAACTCCACCCTGAACATATCGTACAAACGATGCCGTACCCCAAGGGTGTAAGTGATATTCTTTTCTGGATCGAGTTTATAGACTGTGCCACTGTCTTCCATATCACTAAAGGTGGGGAATCGTGTTTTCTTGGCGATAGAGCCGAAGAGTTGCAGGCCGTTTTCAGCAGCCCAGGTCAGGCCAACCATGGGATCAAAGGTGCCGTGATGGTACCCATCCAGGTCCGCGACTTTGTCCACATCAAAATAATGATACGCCAGACCGGCAACGCCAGTGAAGGCACCGAACTTAACGGTGTCTTCCACAGCAAAGGTCCATGTTGCGGATGCAGATTTCTCCCACGGCGATTTTTTGGATTTACGCTGCTTGTGCTTGTCCGCACGATACTGGGTGGTAAGGGAAAGATTCCCGAACGAATCCAGGTCTGTATCCGAGAACAGGGACAAACCATAGGAATCATCGTCCCAGCGGCTTGTAGACAGCTTTTTCACCATTTCTTCGCTCTGATATGAGGTATAGTCATCCAGATGATGATGATAAAAACCCATCATGCGAAAAGCCCACCAATCGTTTACGGCAACCCTGCTACCCAGATCCACACCAGTATCAATATATTGGTCATACTTGCCGAAGGAGGAATATCCATTAGGGAAATTAAAGACTTTGTTGTGCTCGTCACTAAACGGTCTGCCGCGCTCCATGTTGAAGCGATACATCGAAGCATACGCCTCAAAGTTGTCCGAAGGCGAATAGCCAAGGCGAGTCCACAGATTGAGGGACTCCAAATCAGAATTGTCCTTCTTGCCACCATCATCCACAACACGAGGATTCGGACGGCCATCGGGGGCTCCCTTGTACTTAATTTTCGTTGCCCGAGGCTTGTAGTCGTTTGAGAAGAAGAGGGTGTCTCGGCTACGGTAATCAATGGAACCCAAGAGGGAAAATCCGTTTTCCGCTCCGTAGTTCAGGGAACCCGCGCCGCGATAATAACCGCCACGACCAAGCTCACCGCCCACGCTTCCTGCAAGACCGTCCACGCCCTTGCGGGTCACGATATTGACCACGCCACCCAATGCATTGGGACCGTAAAGGACAGAGGATGCCCCTTTGCTGACCTCAATCTTGCTGATGATGGAAGCAGGAATCTGCTGCAAATCCAGCGGCCCCCTTTTTGTCTCATAATAGGGCACACCGTCGATAAGCACCAGGATATCCTTCTGGCCGAATCCTCTGATATTGATGTTCATTTCCCCTTTTGCCGTTGAAACCATATTGACGCCCGGCACAGAGGACAACGCTTCGCCTGCGTTAATCGCTCCGATGGCCTCAATATCCTCTGCCGTGATCGTATTGTTGACTGTGATATCCTGAACAGCCGACGAGCCTTTGACGACAACTTCACCCAGGGTAAATATCTTGTCGTCTTTTTTCGGCTCTGCTCCTTGGGCCCAAAGGGGCATGGCCGCAACCATCCCCCCTAAACATACTCCGATTACAATTGACCACACTTTTTTCATACCAATCTCCCTTATTTTTTAGACGAATTCCACTTCCATCGGGAATGGAAGGCTCCACAAAAAACCAGACCATCGCGCTCCTCTTTTTGCGACAGTCCAGAATTTTATTCTCCATCAATCTGCCTGCCATAAGCAATATGACAACTCGCTTCCTAGCACTCAAAGCACAGGCCGACAACAGATAAACACATTTTACCTTTGACGTAAAATACTGAATATTCTAATTTATTAATATCCCTAGTCAAGCGCAATCTCACTGCCTCAACGAATGGCACAGATGCACTCTCACCCCAAAGCAGGCACTTCAATCTACTTTTTACAGGGAAAACAGAAAAAATACCGCACAATGATTATGCTTATCGCAACATAATAGTAATAATTACTAAATTTTTTTGGGTACTTTTTAAGAGAAGCAAGACTTACTCTATTATTTTAGGCAGATAAGAACCGGTACTCCGCACTATATTCGCCTGAATTTTATTTATGCATCAACCTTTTAAACCGCACACAGCAAAGGATAAAAAACTCGCGGAGGTTCTCTTTTCACGAAGGTTCTCAGATTGCCGAGAAACCCCGACCGACTCCGTTATTGCAAAAAAAGATCAGCCCCGCACAGAGACTGAACACGCTTTGCTCTAAGCTTTTTCATGCCTGTTGATACTTGATCAGCACCTCGTCGAATGAACGGTTGCCCAATCGGATATCATAGACATCCCGCAGGCCACCCCGCTTCTCGGTACCGAAAACATAGCCAAATGTATTATGCCAAGTCATGTATAATTTGTGTCAATTCGTCAGCAAGGCACTCTTACTTGCCGGAAGAATTTGTCGATGAAAAGAGGAGCCATTCGGTTTGAGCGTACTTTCAAGTATACATCCCGCGCTGACCGCCGCATCCTTTACCGCGTGTCAACTGGGAGCGAAGCGGATGGCTCCTGCACAGCGATGGCGGCTTGGCCCTCCCGCGCTTCTTGGCAGATCAAATGCGTGAACAATCGTCTGCTTTGGCAATATCGCCACTGGATAAAAGGACGCTTCAAGCAGAAGAACCTGAAAAGAGCCGTGAAACGATTTGAAGGAAGCTACGTTTATGCGTGTATATATCGGGTTTGACGATACGGACGACAAGGATGCCCCTATCGGC
>PDWI01003601.1_pt1 | contig 21873 bp, 20 predicted proteins | sample 1430891 | NCBI WGS metagenome assembly PDWI01 (sample SAMN01162508, study PRJNA174530) | Oral metagenome, whole genome shotgun sequencing project. | biome: Marine environment; feature: Marine mammal; material: Swab sample of the gingival sulcus; isolation source: swab sample of gingival sulcus... | reverse complement strand
ACTGCCATAACAATAGCAGCCCAAAAAGCCAATTTGGAAAAATACAAAATAGAAAGTTACCCGAAAGCGAAAGAGCCTATTGAGGCAATAATGGACGCTATTAACAATGTGAAAATCAAAAGTATAGAAAGCGAGCTTGGCAGTGCAAACCGATATTATAAAATGCTAAAAGATATGGCAGAACGCAAAGGTGTTCAAGCGCGCATTACGCAAATATTTTTAAACAGTCATTTACGAAAAGTAAACTCCTGATTTAAAAATATTTGCAAGCCTTGTTATCGAAGCTTTCTGACACCCACTTTGCCAAAATAGCACGTTTTCGTGCAGACACTAAATAGTGCTTTTGGCTATTGGCTAAGAGCCAAAGGCTAACGGCTAAAAGCCAAAAGCTAACAGCCAAAAAAAAACAAACATCTTGACAATAAAAAAATTACCTAAATGTTTATGCGTTTAATATTATATCCATTTTCTTACCTTTATAAATTAATAATTGGGATAAGAAATTTGTGTTTTGATTACGGTATTTTGAAATCGAAACGCTTTTCTGAACCTGTTATTTCGGTGGGAAATATAACTGTGGGCGGAACGGGTAAAACGCCTCATGTTGAGTATCTTATACGTTTGCTTTCCGATAAATATAAAGTGTCGGTATTGAGCAGAGGGTATAAACGCAAAACAAGAGGTTCGGTTTTGGCAACCGACAATCCTACATCGAAAGATATTGGCGATGAACTTGTGCAAATAAAACGAAAATTTCCGAAAATAGATGTGTTGGCAGATGCCAAACGTGTGAGAGGTGTTGAGCGATTATTGCAACGCAAAAATCAAGTGGTTATACTCGACGATGCTTACCAACATAGATACATAAAGCCCGGATTATCAATATTGTTGATAGATTTTAATCGCCAAATAAACGACGACCTTTTGCTGCCTGTGGGCAATTTGCGCGAACCGAAAAAATCGAGGGATAGAGCCGATATTATTATTTTTACGAAAACACCCGCAAATATACAGCCTATTGAAAAACGCCTTGCAATAGAACATTTACAAGCATTTCCTTTTCAGCAAATATATTTTTCCACAATTTCCTATGGCAAACTGATTAATGTATTTAGTGATAGCCAAAATGTATCAGAAAATTTCTTAAAAACCCCTGAATTATATACAATTATATTGGTTACAGGCATTGCAAATACAAAAACTATTAAAGAATATTTAAAAAAATATACGATAGACATAAAGCATATTGAATTTGCCGACCATGTTTCGTATTCAAAGCATAAAATAAAACAAATTTATAGAGAATTTGAGGACATAAAAAACGAAAAAAAAATAATCATCACAACCGAAAAAGATGCCGTAAAATTTAGAGAAATAAAAAATATAGATAAAAAAATAGGCAATAACATGTTTTACTTGCCAATAGAAATAAAAATATTAGAAAATAATTCAAAATTTAATAAAAATATACTAAAATATGTTGAAAATAATACGAGAAACAGCTAAGTTTATAGATGCAAAAACGAATAATTATAAAGCAGAAATTGCCATAATTCTTGGTACGGGATTAGGCGGCTTGGTAAACGAAATAGAAATATATTACAAAATTTCATATAACGATATTCCGAATTTTCCTGTTTCCACAGTAGAAGGACACGCAGGCAACCTAATATTTGGAAAATTGCAAAACAAAAAAGTAGTTGCCATGCAAGGCAGATTTCACTACTACGAGGGTTACAGCATGAAGGAAATTACTTTCCCTGTAAGAGTTTTTAAAGCATTAGGTATAGAATTGTTATTTGTGTCGAATGCCAGCGGCGGTTTAAATCCCGACTTTAAAGTTGGCGACTTAATGTTGATTACCGACCATATAAATTTATTTGGCACTAATCCATTGATTGGTAAGAATATAGACGAATTAGGACCTCGTTTTCCGGATATGAGCGAAGCATACAACAAAGAACTAAGACAATATGCAGAAGAGGTTGCCCAAGCAAATAATATTGAATATGTAAAAGGAGTTTATGCCGGATTATCGGGTCCCACATTTGAAACGCCTGCCGAGTATTTTTATGTTAGAAATGTTGGAGCCGATGCAGTGGGCATGTCCACCGTGCCCGAAGTAATAGTTGCCCGACACATGAATATGAAATGTTTAGCATTTTCGATAATTACCGATAGTGGAGTGCCGGGCGAAATTGTAGAAATATCACACGAAGAAGTACAACAAGCAGCCGCCGGAGCCGAGCCAAAATTAACGAAAATATTAAAAGGTGTGATAGAAAGAATATAGAAATATTAGTTGTCAAGTAAATGATATATAAAATTTTGATTGCAGATGCCGACCTAAATGTACATATCATTATTAAAAATGCGTCTTTGGAACAATTTTGGAACGTTAAAATATGTTCAGTTTACAATGGGCGCGAAGCCTTTAATACAGCCTATAAGGAAAATGTAGATTTAATTATTTTAAGTTGGAACTTATCGCGTATGAGTGGCTTAGAGGTATTGCAGAAATTAAAACAAAATATTAGCACCAATGATATACCTGTAATAATGATGGGTTCTAAATCGAATGTGGAAGCCGCATTTAATGCAGGTGCAAGTGATTTTTTGGTTAAACCTATAAATAAACTTGATTTATTTATTCGGCTTAAATCTATGTTTGCAACATTAAAATTAATTAAGAATATAGAAGGAAAAACAGCAAAGATAAGACATCGAAATAAAATTTTAAATGATGAAAGAATAAAAACTGATGCTTTACTGACAAATATTTTACCAAAAGAAATTGCCGAACAATTAAAAACTAAAGGACAAGTTGCTGCCAAAAATTTCAGAATGGCAAGTGTTTTATTTACTGATTTTGAAGGCTTTACTAAAATATCAGAACAATTGCAACCTCAGGAAATAGTAAAAGAACTCGGAATATTTTTTGCCAAATTCGACCAAATAGTAGGCGAACATTTTATTGAAAAAATAAAGACCATAGGTGATGCATATATGTGCGCGGGCGGTTTACCTTTAAGAAACCAAAGTAATCCTATCGACACGGTTTTGGCAGGTTTAGAAATGCAGCATTTTGCCACTACTGTAAATGAGCGCAAAAGGAAGAAAGGCGAACTTGAATGGAATTTGCGCATAGGAATACATACAGGACGAGTAATTGCCGGAGTGGTTGGCACTCGAAAATTTGCCTACGATATTTGGGGTGATACAGTAAATATGGCATCTCGAATGGAGTCGTCGGGAGAAATAGGCAAAGTAAATATTTCAGGTGCCACCTACAAACACATTAAAGATTATTTTGAATGTGAATACAGAGGCAAAATCCGTGTCAAGCACAAGGGCAATATTGACATGTATTTCGTACATGGATTAAAACCGGAGTACAGCGTAAAAAATTCTAATATTATTCCAAATAAAGAATTCTTAACGGTATTGGCAAAATACTAATTTCAATTAACAATGAGCAATGAACAATTAGGCTTACGCACGCACAAGAGTCCCGAAAGGGACGGCACAATAATAGACCACAATGAAGCGCAAGCGGAATTGTGGGAAAAAGGCACAACAATAAACCACAATGCAGCAACGCGGAATTGTGGGAAAAAGGCACAATAATAGACCACAATGAAGCAACGCGGAATTGTGGAAAAAAAGGACGAAATAACAATAGCCCACAATACAACAACGCAAAATTGTGGAAAAAAGCACAATAACAACCCAATAAATAACAATATTATGAACAAAATATTTTTTTTATTTACAATTACATTAACGGTTTTTATTTCGTGTAATAAACAAAATAATGAACAATTTGCCACAATTAGAGGAAAAGCAGTTGGCGATATTAAAAAAGTGAGTTTTGACTGGTTTAAGGAAAACTCGGCAGATGTTAGTCCGAAAAAACATATTGCAAAAGTGGATAGTCTAGGTAGTTTTGCTTTAAAAATTCCAATTCAACAATTAAGTGAAGGCTCTATTATTGCGCAAGGCAATAGATATTCTGCAATTTTACTTCCCTGCGACGACCTTGATATTTTCATCAGTAAAGATTCAATTTCTTTTGCCGGCAAAGGTGCTGAAAAAAACAATTTTATCTATTCATTATATGAGAAAGAGAAATGTTCCATGAGTGAAATAATGATGTCGTGGTACACTGAAAATCATGCATTTGACGAGTTTTATACGATGATAGACGATTATAAGGCAACTCGAAATGCGGCATTAGATAAATTTCAAACTCAGCATAAGCTACAAAAGGAATTTTTAGATTATTTTGACATCGAAACCAAACTTGATTGTATCTCTTTATACTTGCGAGCGCGTATTTCTTACTCGCGAAAAAACAAAATCCCTATTGATTCGTTAGAAATCCCTACAAAATTTGTAAAAAACTACAAACTTAACGAATTAGTAAATGATAAATATTTAATTTACAAAGGTTATTTAGACATATTAAATAGTATAATTCGCAAGCGAATACCAGAAATAATGAAATCTGACAGTTTGTTAAAGTACGAAGATGTACAGCTTTCATTGATAATGGATTCCTTGTCGGGAAAAACGCGCGAGAATTATCTACTTAAAGACATATATTATAGTTTATCGCTTTTTGATAATTACGATAGTTTGTTTGTAGCTGCATTTGACTCTATAAAACAAGACAAAAATTGCATTGCTACTTTTAATACAGAAATCGCTAAATTCAACAAAAAAAGAGCCATGTTGGGAGTTCCATTCAATAAAGAGCTGCTTGCTACTGAGTTATATGACACCACAGAAACAAAATTAACAATGGCTGATGTATTGAAAAAAAGCAAAGGACGTGTAGTATATATTGATGTTTGGAGTCTTGGTTGTGGTCCTTGTAGAATTGCTATGCCGCTATCTCATAAATTAAAAGAAAAATTAAAGCAGTATCCTATTGATTTTGTTTATTTAACTGTTGATGATTTTGATGATAAATTGTGGGAGGAAGTTTTTAAAGTTTCGCTTACTAAACACAATCATTATAGATTTGCAAAAGGTTTTAAATCTAAAATGCACGAAATATTTAATATAATAGCCGTTCCTACTTATTTATTAATTGATAAACAGGGTAATTTAGTTTCGTATAAAGCTGAGCGACCATTTAACAGGAAGTTTCAAGCAAATACCAAATTAGAAAAAAAGTTAATAGAACTGGCTGAAAAATAACATTTTTTGAAACAGTCTATTTTCCGTACAAAACACTGATTATCAGCAAAATAACTATTAATTGCTAATATAACAAAATATTGATATTAATTTCAAACATAAAGAAAAACAATAAGGCAATAATTTTCCTAACCATATTAGCCTTAGTATTGTCGTGGCTAAAACCTTTGTGGTCAAATAATGCGATAAATTTAGTAAACTTAGACACAAGTCCTATTTTTAAAGCTTTGGCAGAAGATTTTTGGCAAGGCAAATGTATTTTGTCGTGTAAAATTACAGCGATTGTTTTAATATTTGTACAGGCACAACTAATAAATACAATAGTAAACTGGCACAAATTATTTCGCGAGCGCACACTCCTACCCGGCATGATTTTTATAATATTGGTAGCCAATTTATACAACTATCAATATATGAATGAAATACTTATCGCAAACATATTTTTTACTATTTCATGGTGGATTATAGCAGGCATTTATAACCACTCGCGCGACCACAAGCCCATTTTTAACTCGGCTTTTTTACTGGCATTAGCAAGTGTATTTTATCCCACATATAGCTACTTCATTATATTTTTGTGTATAGCCGTTGCTTTACACACAGAAAATCGCTTTAAGGACATTCTAATACTAATTTTAAGTTTTATTATAGTTTGGTACATGTATTTTAGTGTACATTATATAATTTACAATAGCGTAGATTTGCAAAACATTCTGAACTCTTTTAGAGGTATCAAATTTACGATAGGAACTGTAAATTATACCGTATTAATGGCAGGAATATACATAACTGTTTTATTTGCAATTAGTTTAATTCACATAATATTCAGTTTGAGAGGAACAAAAGTATTCGTGCGTTTAAATATAAAACTGCTACTTATTTGGCTTATTTTAGGCATAGTGCTATTAGTAACCAACCTCTCATCAATAGAAATACTTTATTCAATAGCCATACCTACATCTATACTCTTATCAATATATTTTCTTGACGTTAAAAATGCAATTGTAAGAGAAATTTTATGGATACTGCTCATCTCATTTACCATTTTTAATCAATTATATGGAGTTGTAAATTAAATTATTTCAACTCGTTTCAGAAAATTAATCATTTAATACTTGCAAATTCGACTTTATTTTCTAATTTTGCAGCTGATGTATTACTTTTATAATTAACCTAATAAAAAATTACGGGAAAAATGAATAAAGATGTAGAACAATTATGGGGAGAAGAATTAGCATGGATTAAAGATGCTGATTTGCGCGCAAAAACAGCAAAAACATGGGAACTTGCATTAGAGCGCAGTGTATTAACAGCCAATGACTTAAATACTATTCCTTTCACACTTTTGGTGCCGGGACTAAAAGTTACTTTTATGGCACATAAACGAGCCGTAGTGCATGTAGCAAAAGATTCAGGCAATCAAATGAACAAGTTTTTCAAAGACGACCTGCCCGTGGATATGGACGTTGTGGTAGCCGGCGCAATACTTGCTGATGTAGGTAAACTACTTGAATATGAATTAGATGAAACAGGAAAAGCCGTGCAAGGAACTTACGGAAAATATTTGCGACACCCATTTTCCGGCGTTTCATTAGCCGAAGAATGCGGAGTGCCGGCTAATGTGTGCCACATAATAGCTACACACGCAGGCGAGGGCAATATGGTAAAACGTTCTACCGAAGCATATATAGTTCATCATGCCGATTTTATGACATTTTTACCATTTAAAAGTCGCTTAGAAATATAGGCACAACAGCAAACACAAAATGTGAAAATAAAATTTCATAGACCGAAGCAATTATTCATAATTATAAATAGCTGTAAGTAAACATGTTATGTAAAATATTTTTATTATTACGACATCAGTAAATAAAATTTTTAATAAAAATTATTATTTTTTTTTTGATTATAATAAAAAATATTTACTTTTGCACGCTCAAATGCGGGTGCGTTTTGCTGTGCATACGCGCAAAAAGCATTTGAAAATTTACGCTGAATAATAAATTTTAAAGATTAAACATATTAAACTGTCGTGCTGAAACGTTTTTAAACACGGCAAAGCATGATTTTCGGCAATAAAACAAGGGAATTTTCTCCCTGTCGGATGTCGTTAGTTTACAGAAGCTTACAAATAAAAGGAGAACAGACCCCAAAGATATTCAAAACCTTTGGGGTTTATAAACATTATCCAATTATCACATTAACAAATTACCAAATTCAAAACAGATGAAAAAAGACATTCACCCAAAAGATTATAGATTAGTTGCTTTTAGAGACATGTCTAACGAGCATACATTTATCACAAAATCTACGGTAAAAACCAGAGAAGAGATAGAAATTGATGGAGTAAAATATCCATTGGTAAAGTTAGAAATTTCAAACACATCGCACCCGTTTTATACCGGTAAGATGAAGTTGGTTGATACAGCCGGACGTGTTGATAAATACATGAATAGATACAAGAAGCATCTAAAAAAGTAAAGTTTTCATAGATATTTGTGTTTAAAGTGGGAGAGAGTCTTAATAGGCTCTCTCTTTTTTTTGCAATAAAAATTTTAACATGTTAAAAAAAATGATTACTATTGCAGAATAATTAAAATTCGAATTGTGTTTTAAAATATAAACCTAAACGTTCAAATTACGAACAATCAACAATTTACAAAACGAAAACATAGATAGTATCTCTATGATAAAATGTTATAAATAAAAAAAATGTGTTGTTTTGAGTAAATTTAAGTACGTAAATATATTTAATAATACATATTTCGCGTTTAATATTATACTTTAATAAAACATTAAAAAGATGTAATATGAACCCCCTATCTAACAGTCACAACATTTTTATTTTACGAAAATTTAACAAAGAAAAGCATCAATTAAAATCTTCATTGACAGTGATAAATGAAGTTGATGGAGTTTACAATTATTTAAAAAATCAAAAAGCACTAAAAGTATTTGGAGTAAAAAACGAAAAGAACCGAGAAGAGCGCACCGAGTTTGCAAGAAATGTATTACTCGAGATGCTTGGAGAAGAAGAGTTTATGAAATTGCGAGAAATATTCAAACAATCGAATAAACCAAACAAAAGCGATAACGATTTGAATAATTAATGTGAGATTTTTGTGCTGTTAGCCGTTAGTCTTTTACTTTTGGTTATCTAAAAAAGCTAAAAACTAACGGTTTATAGCTAAAAAACAAGTTTACAAAACGTACGCCTACAATTCAAAAAAAACATATCACTACAGAAATAATTTTACCACAGAGTAAAGCATTGTTAAACCCCTTGTTTTATTGTACTTTTAAATTACAAAGTAACAATAAATAATGAGGGGCAAGGGAATTTTTGTCTATAAATATAAAGTTTTTATATAGGCATAAAACATTAATAATCAACACATAACACCTTTATATTTTATTCTATAAGTATATTTATTAATATAAATAAGCAAAGAAAGAATAATTTTTTATAAATTTGCTGTTTGTAAAAAATCAACAGATTATTGTATATGAACATTTGTAAATCTCATTTAGTTAGAAAAGTGGGTAAATTTAAGTATTTTGAGTTGAAAAAGAGATACATGCACTTTCGGTTAAATAAATTTTTAATATTAATTTTATTAACAATAACCCACACTGTGCAAGCACAAGAACACAAAAACGGTTTTTATGCTGATAGTAGCAATAATGTGTTTATAAAAGCCGACCGTAATTTGTATTTTTATGTTGCAACTGATACTTCGGAAGTACCTCATCGAGTGAATGTTAAAAATGGTAATGAGCAAAGGGGATTTATGCAAATAAGCAAAACCGGCGTTCATCATGTAAAACATTTCAATAGAACGACCAACAAAATAGAAGAAATTACAATCAATGTAGATGGAATACCGCCTCGAACAACATTAAAAATCGAAAATAATTCAAAAGCCTTGTTCAATGGTGTTTATTGCTACGATAAAACTTTGAAAATATCGCTACACGCCACCGACAATATGTCTAAGGTGAGGCGTACATATTTTTCAATAAATAATGCTGCATTTCAAGAATACTCTAAAACTCTTATTTTCAATAAAAATGGCAATTACTCACTCAAATATTATTCGTGTGATAATGTTGGAAATATTGAAAAGGTGAATGAAATGTCATTTGCGGTGGATATTAGCAAGCCCACTGTAAAATTGGTTTTAGAAGGGCGCAATATCGACTCTGTTATTAATGCAAAAACTTTAATAAAATTAGTTGCGCAAGATAACGCGGTTGGGATTAAAAATATTTATTATCAACTTGATGGCGGAAAATGGACAACCTACAACGGAAACCATGTGAACACTTCGCAATTGAATGATGACTACCACACGGTGAGTTATTATGCCGTGGATAGGGTGAATAACAAAAGTGATATTCAAAATTTTGTATTTTATTTAGATAAAAAGGCTCCGTTAGCGTCTTTAATTTCTTTGGGCGACAAATATGTGTTTAATAATAAAACCTATTTTTCAGGGCGCACCAAATTGGTATTAATTGCATTAGACAATAAATCAGGAGTAGATAGCATTATGTGTTCATCTGATAATCAAGGGTTTGAGAAATACGAAAATGCGTTTTATTTGGCATCGAGTCCGGGCACACACACTATAAAATATTATGCAATAGATAAACTTGGAAACAAGGGTGCCGGAGGCGAAGATTTTTCGGTTTACGAACAAAAGTCGGATATTTTTACAGTTGATTTGCTGGGTCCTGATATTTTTTACAAAATAGTAGGTAATTCCATAAAATATGACGACCATATTCTTATAAATGAAAAAACTCGAATACAAATAACTGCTCATGATAAAGAATCGGGGGTTAAATCTATAAAATACTCAATTGGAAGCGATACAGCGGAAGTTAAATATACGGGCGAAATGAATATTGCGGAAACTGCTAAGGAGGAAAATTTTAAATTAAAATTTTCGTCTTATGATAATGTAAATAATCGTAATGTTTTGCCCATAAATTTCGTTGTAGATGCGCAAGGACCCGAAATATTCCATTATTTCAGTGTAAAACAAAAAAATAATGAAAATGTGTCGGAAATTCCTGCATACGCAAAAGTTTTTTTGGCTGCCAAAGATAGTTTAGCCGATGTTAAGGATATAAAATATTCGATTAATGGCGGACAATTTATGGAATATCGAAGAGCTATAAAACAATTATCACAAAATACGATTTATAATATAAAAGTTATTGCAACTGATAATTTAAGCAATAAAAGCGAATATAATTTTGAGTTTAAAACAAAATAAAAGGTACAAAAATCCCTTAATGAAAAAAGACCCCAAAGGGAAAAAAAAACTTTGGGGTCTCTGAAAACACGCAAAGATTTCGCAAAGCTAACTTTTACGTAAATTTTGAGAACTTAGCGTTCTTTGCGGTTAAAAATAAATAAAAATATTTCTCTGAATGACCCTAATTCTCAATTCTCAATTAAAACAAATGAAACACAAGATATTAATATTATTTTTGCAATTTTTGATATGTTTTGTGCCTAACATAATGGCGCAAGATATGGATTTGCCTGCAATTAACTACGACAACATTAAAAATTCGGATAAAAACAAAATTAAAATGTATTTTGAGTCGGCTCAAAGAGGTAAAAGAGCAGGTAATTTGAAAATTATGTCGCAAAATCTAAATTCTATTGCAAATATTTATTGGCAATCAAACCAATATGAAGAGGCAATTGAATATTTTAACTTGTCGATAAAGGCAAACGAAACATTGGGCAATCAACATGCAATAGCCGGAATTGCGAATTTCAAGGGAATGATATATGCCGATGCTAAAAAGTATCAAAAGTCGATAGATAATTTTGAATTAGCATTGCAATACTTCAACAAAACAAGACGGCGCAAGGATATGATTAACACGTATTTGAATATGTCGTTGTCGTATAAAAATATGCCTAATATGGAAAAAACAATTTCTTGTACGGAAGCTGCTTTTAAATTGGCACAAGAACTAAATGATGTGGAACAAATTGCCGATTGTGCCGGAATGTTAGCCTCTTATTATAATGAAGTAAATGATAAGAAAAAAGAGAAATTTTATTTTCATATCTACAAAGCATTCAAAGATGCCAGAGAAAAGGAGCTGACAAATTCGCTAAATAAATTAAAACTTCAAAATGCGCTGAACGAAACCGAAAAAAAGACAAAGGAATTAGAATTATATAAAAACAAACAGCAATTATTGTTAAAAAATAAGGTGATAATAGAAAAAGACAGCACCTATGATAAACTTTTAACACAATATTCTGCAAAGGAAATGTTAAACGAATTATACGAAGAAACTATCAGACAAAATGAAATAATTATTCACGAAGAAAGACGTTTTTTAAATTTCGTAACAACAGCCTTAATTATTGCGGCATTTTTATTACTAATAATAATATTTCTGTTTCATCGTTCGCGCAAATTCAGTAGAGAAAAAACAATCATGTTTGATAAACTATTAGAAAACAATGTGTTATTACTTCAACAAAAAGAAGAAATTAAGGTTCAACGCGACGAACTTGAAAAACAAAGAGATTTTGAACGCGAGCAACGAGCAAAAATTAACGAACAAAATATACAAATAAACGACAGTATTTTGTATGCTCGCAGAATACAAAAAGCCGTATTAGATTCAAAGAATGTTTTGAACAACATGGTTTCTGACCACTTTGTGTTATTAATGCCTCGCGATATTGTAAGTGGTGATTTTTACTGGATTGGAAAATCAAAAAATAAAGATATTATTGCTGTGGTTGATTGTACCGGACACGGTGTACCCGGCGCATTTATGAGTTTATTAGGCTCTTTATTGTTAAGCGAAGTTATAAACACTGAAAATTTGGAACACCCTGCTTCTATTTTGGATAGATTACGCGACAAAATAAAAACATCGTTGAAGCAAACGGGCAAAGAAGACGAAGCCAAAGACGGAATGGATATAGCCTTGATAAGTATCGACCATAAAACCAAGATGTTAGACTTTGCCGGAGCTTACAATTCGCTCTTCCTATATCGAGACAGGACACTCAGCGTTTTAAAAGGCGATAGAATGCCAATAGGAATACATGCCAAAGAAACCGGATTTACGAACCAAAGCATGCAATTACAAAAAAACGACCGTCTGTATCTTTTCACTGATGGATACCCCGACCAAATAGGCGGCAAAAACTGTCGTAAATTTATGATGGGTAATTTTAGAACTCTCATTGCAGAGAATGCCGAAAAAGATATGAAAGAACAAAAAGAAATCTACCATCGTACGATAATAGATTGGATGAAATATAACAGCGGCGAATTTGAAACTCCTAATTATCAGGTAGATGATATTTTATTAATGGGGTTGAAGATTTAAAAAATTAAAAGTTAAAAGTTAAAAAGTATTAATAGAAGTAATTTAAGCTTTTTTGAATGATTAAAAGACATTATTGCTTTGATTTTAACATTTTAAAGCCGTTAGCCTTTGGATTTTAGACATTAGCTTTTGTAAAAAGACTTCGTCTTTTACTGTTAAATTATCTTGCCGAAAGCAAAAAAAGCTAAAAGCCAAAGGTTAACAGCCAAAAGTATTTTAAAACATAAACACAATGATAAAACATGTCGTGTAAGGTAAAAAAATATGCATAAACATTTAAAAATTCTTACCGCTAATTATTTGGATAAATACAAAAGAGAACTTTCAGAACAGCCGGAACATTTATTACAAAACATAGAAAAGAAAAAAATCAAGGTTGATTATTTTCAATTTTACAATTCTGTTTCGTCTGTATATTCGTCGAAAATTGAGGGCGAAGAAATTGATTTTGACAGTTTTTTTAAGTATAAATTTATGAATATCAAATTCAAAGTCGATTATACAAAAAAAGCCGATGATTTATATTCAGCTTACGAATTTATTTTAAACAACAAACTATCTGGTCGAAATATAATTGATGTTCATAAAATTATCAGCAACAATATTTTACCCAAAGACCAACAAGGTTTTATCAGACACAATCCGATGTTTGTTATCAATAAAGATGATGAAATTGAATATGTTGCAGCAGAACCGGCAATTGTAAAATCAGAGTTGTACAAACTTTTTTCCGATATTGAATATTTGACTAATCAGGAGCTTGACAGTTATGAAATATTCTATTTTGCCGCATTAATACACCTCGTATTTGTGAAAATACACCCATTCCAAGACGGGAACGGACGAACTGCACGATTGATAGAAAAGTGGTTTTTAATTGAAAAATTAGGACGCGAAGCAATAAACATTCCCTCAGAAAAGCATTATTACAACAATCAAAAAGATTATTACAATAACATAAAAAAAGTGGGCTTAGAATATGATGCGCTCAATTATGATAAATGTATTGATTTTTTATTGATGTTGCCTAATTCGATGAAACGCTCATAACTAAACTTTTAGACACACAACGGTAGGATTATTAAATTTTTTTGCCCCCCTAATTCTCAATTTTCAATTCTCCATTCTCAATTATAAAGAGGTTAAAAAGAAGTAATTAAGGTCGAAGCATCACCCATCGCCTATCCCCTATCGCCTGTGATTGCATAAATTAAAGTAGAAAGTTTGTTTTCATCTAAAATTTCGTTGGCAACCTCCATTATATCCGATGCCGTAATTGCTTGTATGTTGTTTGCAATTGTTGGCAGGTCGCTAATTTTATTGAAAAACAATAAATTTTTGCCCAAAGCATAAGCACGATTGCTATTTTTATCTCTGCTTATTGCAATTTGCCCAATCAATTGCTGCTGAGCTTTGTGCAATTGCAACACTCCTAATTGTTTTGTTCGCAATTTAGCAAATTCCTTATTCACAAGGTTGATACTTTTGTTGAAATTACGTTTTTCGGTTCCAAAATATACATTGAACATTCCCGTATCGGAATATGCCGTATAGTTCGATTCCAAATCGTAGGCATAGCCGTGTTTTTCGCGCAAAGCAATGCTTAATCGCGAGTTCATATTGTAGCCCGCAAGAATGTTGTTGAGCAAACTAAGGGTGCGTTTTTTTGCATGATGCCTGTCGTAGGCAATATTGCCAATTATGCAATTTACTTGATGAATGTCTTTATTTTTTCTTAGATTAAAAGGCTTATAATCAATCTTTGCAAACGAGGGGAGTTTTTTTTGCCTATTATCAATATTTGCAAAATATTTTTCGGTTAGTTTCACTAATTTTTTAAAACTAATATTGCCTACCGAAAAAATTACAGCATTATCAGTGGTGTAATTTCTTGAATGAAACCGGCGCAAATCGGCAGACGAAAACGACTTGATTTTATTAGTTGTGCCCAAAATATTGCGACCAAGCGAACTATCGGGAAACATCAGTGCGTCAAATTCTTCGTAAATCATATCGCTCGTGCTGTCTTTATACGAATTTATCTCGTCAATTATAACGGTCTTTTCTTTTTCAATTTCGTTTTCAGGAAAAATAGAACCGAAAAACATATCTGCCAACAAATCTAAACCACGCTCATAATATTGTTTTAAAAATACCGAATACAAGCAAGTTTCCTCCTTTGAAGTATAGGCATTTATATCGCCGCCAACCGACTCTAACCGATTGATAATGTGATAAGAACGGCGTTTATTAGTACCTTTAAATATGGCATGTTCTACAAAATGGGCTACGCCATGCTCATCGTCAGCCTCGTGGCGCGAACCGGCATTTACAATTATTCCGCAATGAGCTACCATACTGTCGCTGTGAGAATGTATCAATCGTAATCCATTTTTTAAAGTGTGTATTTTGTATTCCATACCTCGTTTTTTTATAACAAAATCGGCTGCAAATATAAAGGATAATTTGAATTAAAAGTTAAAAAGTAAAAAGTAAAAGGTATTTTTGGTTTCATGAAACACCTGCGACTAAAATTTTAGACACACAAGGGTATGTAAACTTAACTGCAAATTGACCACCCCGCCCTTTGGGCACCCCTCCAAAAGAGAGGAATTAGCGTTCTTTGCGGTGAAAAAAAGCCATGTATTGTTGTGTAAATCGGTTTGTAATTCTATGAAATATTTATTTATTTTGTACCTAAATAATCATATTCATTCGTTTTATATGCGAATTAATATTTAAGAATGATTCTTTGTTATATTTTTTGAGGTAAAATAATAAAATTAACAGCGGAAAATACAAGAACATAGAAAATAAAATAAGCAAGCTTTACAGTTTTAAAATAATTAGCTACGGTGAAGAGAGTCTATTTTTTAAATTTTTCATTCTTAATTCACATTTTATAGGAACACATAAGGAATACGACAAAATAACTGACATTCAAAATATTTAATTATGATAACAAAAGAGCAATATAAGGTTTCGATGGAGCGCATTGATGAGCTTGTGAAAGTTGTTGATAATGACACGCCTACGACTGATAGACATTATATAGAATTAATGATGTTATCAGATTTGGTAGAAGAATACGAGAACGTGTATTATCCTATAAACAAACCGTCTTTGGCAGATGCCATTAAGCTGCGAATGTACGAAATGCAATTAACACAAAAGGCTATTTCTGAACTAATAGGGGTAAGTCCCTCACAAGTAAGTGAATACCTTACGGGAAAGAGCGAACCCACACTTAAAGTTGCACGAAATATATCTAAGAAATTGAATATAAGTTCTGATGTGGTGCTTGGGGTTTAGACATATTGTGTCTATTCTGTTCCGATAGCCCACAATTTAGCTTGCGCTGCATTGTGGTTTATTATTGTGCCGTCCCTTTCGGGACTTGGGCGTGCGCAAGACATAATTCAATGAAAAATGAGTAATGAAGAATGAACAATTAAGCGTACGCCAGCCAATTGCTCATTGCTAATTCTTCATTGTTAATTGATTTGCGCAAGCATCATTCCCAATTAACTAAATAGTTTTAAAAAAATCTCACAAAATAATTTGTTTTTAAAAAAAAGTATTATTTTTACGCCCTAATTACAACAAAAAAAGAAAATGAATTTATCACAAAACATACAAACACACCACCGTAACGCACTGATTATTAACGATTTACGGGGGGGGGTAAAACCTATACCTTTGATAATATAATTGATTTGATGTAACACAAGCATCCTGTCCTCATTGTAGGACAGGGTGCTTTTGTGTTATATAGTAATAACATCTAAAAACAAAAAGATATGAAACATCTATGACTAAAAAAAATTAGACACACAACGGCATGATTATACGGCGGCAAACTTAACCGCAAAGAGCGAAAGGCACGCAAATATTACACAAAGCGAAACCTTGCGTAAACTTAGCGTTCTTTGCGGTTAAAAAAAGCCTAAAACCTAAAACTTTTAAATCGCTAATATTAAACAACTAAAAAAATATAAACAAATGAAAATTAATAATTCAAACACTAATAATCTAACAAAAGAACAAAAAGAAGCATTTTTGGAACAAGCACTGGACGAATTGCATAAATATCTAAAAACGGTAAATTTTAGTTTGGAATATATGTCCGATTACCTTAATAAATTAAGACAAGAAGACAATGACAAAGATGATAATCAAAGTGTGAACAATTCTGACAACAGTAAAACCTTTTAACTTAATCAGATTATACTTTTCGGAATACTTCATTATTTCGCAAAATAATACACTGATAAACGACGTGTTATAAAACTTGGCTCGTGTTTTATTAAGCTTTTATTATTAAGGCAAATTAAGAGTTAAAAATGAAGAATGAAAAATGAAATAAGCAAGCTCCCTTTACCGTAGCTAATTATTTTTTAACTGTAAAGTTTGCTTATTTTATTTACTTTCTTTTCTACATCTTTATATTTTGTGCTGTTAAATTCAATTATTTTACTGAAAAAAAGAACGCGTAAAAATCATTCTTAATTTTTAACTTTTAATTCTTAATTCGCATTATTAGGTATTTATGAAAATATGACTGATTATTGATTTAAGTGCAAATAACAAAAATTTAGAAAACATTACAGCCCTAATTTTTTTAATTTTCAACTCTTAATTCACATTTCTAATATACTAAAAACAATGGAACGAAAACCTTACGATAAGAATGAAAATAATAAATCATCATGGCAAAATTATGGTAACAACGATGCTAATTCATTTGTAGATATTCTAATACATGCCACCCGGAAGTATAATTTACATAACCAAAATACAAGTGGTAGTGATTTTAATAACAATGACTTAGACCATTTATTATACGCCGATTGTAGTAATAAAACAGGTAGAGAAGACACAGAAGAAAAGTCGAGGCAAAATCAAAAATTGAAGTCGGAAGAATATACAATTTTGATAGCAGAAGATGAAGTGTTGAATTTCTATATTCTAAAAATGATGATTGAGGAAATTTTTGAATCAAAATGCAATATTATTCATGCGCCTAATGGAAAAGATGCTATTGAAATATGCAAAAATAATGATAATATTGATTTGGTGTTTATGGATATAAAAATGCCTTTGGTTACGGGAATAGAAGCCACTAAGGAAATAAAGAAAATATATCCTCATATTCCGATAGTAGCCCAAACTGCATATTCGAGTTTACACTATAAAGAAAATGCAACCAATGCAGGCTGTAACGATTTTATTTCAAAACCTATTGAAAAAGAAATACTTGAAGATATATTAGAGAAATTTTTAAAACACTAACAGAGAGCTAAAAGTAAAGGTTAAAATTTTAATTATAAGCCAATTACAAAAATATAACGGAGTATTGTTCCGATAACTATAAGTTTAACATTTAAAAATAAAACAATATGGGAATTAGCAATTTAAACAATCAGCATCTTACGAAAGAACAAAAAAATGCTGTATTAAAAACATTAGCAGAATTAGAAAAACAGTTAGCCATTCTCAACATTAATCTTACGGCTGACGACCGCAATAAATACGGACGAGTAAACGAACAGAACAAACTGTTTATTAACAAAGTGCAGGATTATGCACAAAATCAGCCCCAATTGCGCAGTTTTGACGTGGACTGGGAAGAGTTTGAACGTGATTTTGAAAGTCGAGAGTTTCTCGAAAAGATAATTACAAGGCTTAATAGTTTGGCTACACGTGCCAATAATTCAAAGGTTTTGCACGATTACGACAATTATCAAGATGCTCTAAACGATTATGCTTACACCAATTTTAGAGCAGGCTCGAACTCTGCCGGATATGAAAACAAACAGGCTGATTTAAAGCAGTTTTTCCTTAAAAAGCGTAAAAAAACTGCCGAAAATAATACCGAGCAGCCGCAAGAAGAGACAAACAACGATTAAAACCGGCGCAACTGCCGCAATAAGCCTCCCGATGACCAAAAAGATGAAAAATATAAGTAAAAATATAATCAATATCATTTATAAAGTCATCGGGAATACCTCAGAGATGGTAGAAAATACCTACAAGATGGTTTTTAACATCAAAAAGGTGGTTCGTATGACCTAAAAGGTGGAAAATATGACCTCTGAGGTGGAAAATATCATTAAAAAGGTCATTCGGAACATCAAAAAGGTGGTTCGTATGACCTAAAAGGTAGAAAATATGACCTCTGAGGTGGAAAATATCATTAAAAAGGTCATTCGGAACATCAAAAAGGTGGTTCGTATGACCTAAAAGGTGGAAAATATGACCTCTGAGGTGGAAAATATCATTAAAAAGGTCATTCGGAACATCAAAAAAGTGGTTCGTTGTTGTCATATAGTTGTTAAACAATAAAATTAAATCACTATGAATAGATTACTTATTATATCATTGATTCTTATACTCAGTACAACGGTGTCTTACTTAATTTTAAAATTGATATTAAAAAAATCAATAATGTTAAAAGTTAGCTTTATGGTTGTATTAGGGCTTTTTCATAAAAAAATTAGACGGAAGACCGAAAACCGAAAACCGAAGCGAGCAGCCATCTTCGGACTTCGGTCTTCCGTCTTAAAACCTTTTATGATATTTTCAAACTTTTTAACATTAACATTATTAAATAGATACTTATTTTTAAGAAAAAGCCCTGTAATTATAAAAACCTGTTTTTAAAGATGTTAAATTGTTAAAACTGCGGTATTTTTCCCATTTTAAAACATTATTGCCAATAAAAAATTTATATTAAAACATTTTTTCTTTACTAAATGATAATATTTTCTTACGTTTGCGAAGTCAATAGTCCTTTAAATTTTTATAATAACATGATAATAAAACCATTATAAAGCACAAAAATATATTTATAAATTATTAATTATCAATATTATAACTTTTAAATTTTTATTTAACGGAGTATTACATAGTATAAATATTTTTAAATTTAAAGTAGTAGAATTATGAAGAAACTTATGTTATTCTTTTTAGTAGGGATTTTTTCCTTGCAAGTAGTAAAAGCTGATGAAGGCATGTGGTTTTTGGCATTTATCAACAAAAACTATGCGCAAATGAAAGCAATGGGCTTTAAGCTAACGCCCAAAGATATTTACGACATCAATCATGCGAGCATGAAAGACGCAGTAGTAACGCTTGATGGCGGAAGTTGCACCGGCGAATTAATTTCGTCGCAAGGTCTTTTGCTTACCAACCACCACTGTGGATATGGCGAAATTCAAGCACACAGCACCGTTGAACACGATTATTTGACCAACGGATTTTGGGCAAAAAAAATGTCGGAAGAACTACCAAATCCTAACAAGTCGGTAACATTTTTGGTAAGAATGGAAGATGTAAGTAATCGTGTGAATGCTAAATTAAACGACAACATGTCGGAAAACGAGCGCAGAGATGCGATTAATAAAATTGCAAAAGAGATTGAAAAAGAAGCAATTGGCGACACTCACTACGAGGCGCAAGTGCGTTCGTTCTTTAAAGGCAACAATTTTTATTTGTTTGTTTACGAAACTTTCCTTGATATTAGATTGGTGGGCGCACCTCCATCATCAATAGGGAAATTTGGCGGCGACACCGACAATTGGATGTGGCCTCGTCATACAGGCGATTTCTCACTGTTTAGAATTTACTGCGGCAAAGACGGAAAACCGGCTGCATATTCGCCCGACAATGTGCCTTACAAACCAAAACATCATTTCCCAATTTCTATCAAAGGTCTTCAAAATGACGATTTTGCAATGATTATGGGTTATCCGGGTTCAACCCAACGCTATCTTACATCGTGGGGAGTTGATAATGTAATGAAAAACACCAATACGATTAGGGTAAAAGTGAGAACCGAAAAGCAACGAATTATGAAGAAGTACATGGACAAGAGCGATAAAATCAGAATCCAATATGCTTCAAAATATTCTCGTTCGGCTAATTATTGGAAATATTCTATCGGACAAAACAAGGCTTTGAAAGCCAATAATGTGATAGGCGACAAAGAAGCTATTGAGGCTGAATTTACAAAATGGGTGAATAGTGATGCAAGTCGTAAAAATAAGTATGGCAATACTTTATCTTCTATAAAAAAGGCATACGAAGATAATGATGAAGTAGATAAAGTAAGTAATTATTGGTTTGAAGCTCTTTATCTTGGTCCTGAAATATTCAAAGCCGGTTTTAAAATGCGTTCAATCTATTCTGCCATAAATTCAGGAGACGAAAATGGATTGAAAAAAGCCATTGAAAAAGCCAAAGAAGGTGGAAAAGACTTTTTTAAAGATTTTAATATAGATGTAGATAAGGAATTGTTTATTTCTTTGTCGAAAATGTATAAAGAGAATGTTCCCGCAGACTATCTACCCTTATTCTTTGGTATAATTGATGCTAAATTTGATGGCGATATTGAGAAATATGCCAATGAGTTATATTCAACTTCAATGTTGGTTAATGAGGATAAGTTTAATAAATTTTTAAACGCACCTACAAAAAAAGCTGTGGAAGATGATATGGGATTTCAACTTGCATTAACTACATTGCAAACTTATTTTGCAATATCCGGAAAAAGTGAGCCTGCATCGCAACAACTTGCAAAAGGAATGCGCGAATTTGTAGCCGGTTGGATAAAAATGGAAACCGACAAGGATAAAGATAAATTATATTATCCTAATGCAAATTCAACTATCAGATTAACTTACGGAAAGGTTGGCGGATACACAGTAGGCGGTAAAACTTATGAGCCATTTACTTATCTTGAAGGTGTTATGAAAAAAGAAGATGCAAATAATCCTGAATTTACTGTGCCTGCAAAATTGAAAAAATTGTATAAGAAGAAAAAATACGGACGCTATGGCAAAAATAAGAAAATGCCTGTATGTTTCTTAACAAATAATGATATTACAGGTGGTAATTCAGGTAGTCCGGTTATTAATGCCAACGGCGAACTTATCGGTTGTGCTTTCGATGGCAACTGGGAAGCTATGAGCGGCGATATTTTCTTTGATAAAAAATTGCAAAAAACTATAAATCTTGATATTAGATACGTTTTATTCATAATTGAAAAATACGCCAAAGCCAAAAACTTGATTAAAGAAATGACTATTGTTAAATAATAGACAATTCTTGAATTGAACATCATTTTACTAAAAAGGTTGGAAGACAGAAGCAAAAAATACTTCAGTTTTCCAACCTTTTTTTGGCGCATTCATAAAATGCATAAATATTTGTAAATCAGTAAAATACTTTGTATTTTTGCAGAAAAATAACCCCGAAAAATGGCTTTATAGCCAAAAAACG
>PDWI01003559.1_pt1 | contig 21873 bp, 25 predicted proteins | sample 1430891 | NCBI WGS metagenome assembly PDWI01 (sample SAMN01162508, study PRJNA174530) | Oral metagenome, whole genome shotgun sequencing project. | biome: Marine environment; feature: Marine mammal; material: Swab sample of the gingival sulcus; isolation source: swab sample of gingival sulcus... | reverse complement strand
TCATAAGGTGTTTCATTTGTACCATCATATAATTCTTTCATCGACATGTTTTCCATTAAACAGTTACTCCTCACTTTCATTCAGTAATTTTTCTACGAGTTCATCTACTACCCATTTTGGTGTAGAAGCCCCCGCGCTTATCCCTATTATATCATAAATTTTAAATTTTTGTACAATTATTTCGTCCTTATTTTCATAAAAAAATGTATTTTTGTTAACGGAATAACTGATTTCATATAGTTTTTTCGTATTTGAACTCTTTTTTCCCCCTATGATTAACATCGCATCAACAGCTGCAGCTAACTCCCTTGTAGAGTTTTGTCTTAGCGATGTCGCGGAGCATATCGTGTTGATAAAAACTACATTTTTATACTTTTTGTTTATTATCTGCGCACACGAATCCCAAAGTGATTCTTTTATTGTTGTTTGAGCCAAAACAAGTATTTTGTCAATTTTTTTCTCAAAACCTTCTATTTCTTTAGGGTCTCCAAAAACAAAAATATCACCTTTTGCCCACCCCATAGACGCCGTAACTTCGGGATGGTTTTTATTTCCTATAAGAAATACTGTGTAACCATTCGTAGAATAATCTTCTATCAGCGAGTGTATTCTTTTAACATAGGGGCAAGTTGCATCTACGATATTTACATTTTGTGCCTGTAACCTATCATATGTACTCTTCGGCTCGCCATGCGAACGTATGACAACTTTCGCGTCTCTGTCAATATCTTCTATGTCATAAACCGGCTCAATATTGTATGATTTTAATCTATTTATCTCATCTTTGTTATGGATGATATCACCATAGCTGTAGGTAGTCTCATCACTTGAATTTTTAACCGCTAAGTCTATTGCTCTTTTCACGCCATAACAAAAACCAGAATGGTTTGCAATTTTAATCTTCACTTATATTTCCTCATTAAATTTATCATATATCGTATGTAGCACATTGTTCCCAATTTCAACATATGTTTCTGAAGTATATTTTTCGTATTCAAAACTTTCAGGATCAATCGGATCCAATAGATAGATCTTTACCTTTGAAAATAATTTGTTCGTCTTATTGACAATTGCTATAGGCAGTATTGGTGTCTTAGATTTAACACATAGCAATCCTAAGCCAGCTTTTGCTTCCAAAGGTTTTGAAGTTGTATTTCTTGTACCTTCTGGAAAGATTATTAACGATCGTTCTTTAAGTGCTTTAAGAGATTTCTTTAGTACGGCAATATCGTTGTTATCTCTATCAACTGAAAACACACCAAGCGATGAAAAAAATATGTCAAGAAATTTATACTTAAACATCTCCTTTTTTCCCAATATATATACATCTGGTTTATATGCTAGAGAAACAAAAAAAGGATCATTAGCAAACCTATGATTACCACAGATAATATATTTTTTGCTAAAATCAATTTTATCACTTGTTATAACTTCTACTCTATAAAAAACGTTAAATATTATTCTAAGTATTACTCTTATCGCTCTTACAATCATGAAATACCACTCTCTCCATTCTCTCAATAACTTCCTCTATATTCAATTCACTAGAATCGATAAGTATCGCATCATCTGCTTTACGCAGTGGAGAATCGGACCTAGTGCTATCCATTTCATCTCTTTTTATGATATCTTTTAATACATTATCATAATCTAAATTTTTGTTTTGCTCATATCGCCTCTTCGCTCTTACGTCTACATCAGCCGTTATAAAAAACTTGTAATCGGCATTCTTTAACACAACCGTTCCAATGTCTCTTCCATCCATTATGGAATCTTTTGTATCTGAAATGGCGCGTTGTTTCTCAACTAACCACTTGCGTAGCTTACTAAGTGTAGAATAATAGCTAACATTCTTATCGATTTCACTTGTTCTAAGCTCATGACCTAGCGTGACGCCGTTTAATATCACTTTACTGCCATCTAACAAGATATCAATGTTTTGGAGTTCTTTTACAACGTCTTCTTCCTTTTTTATGTTTTTATTAAGAAAGTAGTACGTTAACGCCCTGTACATTGCGCCAGTATCAATATACTGGAGGTTATGCTTTTTTGCAAATAATTTTGAAATTGTACTCTTCCCTGAACCTGAAGGTCCATCTACTGCTATCTTCATCATTTCTCCTCAGTTAAAATTTTATTTACAAAGTCTACAATATTGATATCTGACTTGTAGTTTGTATAATTACCTTCTTTATCATAGAGTGTATACGTCTTACCATTCGGATTGACAACTAAGGTTAACGTTTCACCTTTGTTTGTTATCGTAAAATAAGTTGCAACGTCTTCTTTTTTTATGGTTGGGTCTTTTACAATATTGTTATCCTTAAAATGACGTAGGAATTCTTCCCTTGTATTTTTAAGTTCTATCGTTTTAGAACCACTTACCAACTCTATTTTAGAACCGACCAAATCGTCAAACATAATAACAAATTTGGAACCATTGACCTGTTCTTTTAACAAACGATATATTTTATAGGCCGCTTCCCCACCATATACCTTATCATCAATAACAACATATGGTTGAATAACCTTTACATTCTTGCCTAATATTTGAAAGCTAAAATCAACTTCCTTATCATCAAGATTTACATCTTTGACCTCATCTAGTTCCGAAATAAGGTCTTTTACTTCATTAAAAACACTTAATTTTTCTATTGGCACATAACCTTTTACCGTATCCATAATTTCTGAAGTGGAGCAGGATACGAGTAACATAAGCATGACTGTAATTAAAAAAATCTTTTTCATAAGAACCTCTTTACAAATAGACGTTATATTTTAACCAAATATCTTCGAGTTTTTGAAATTTAGAATTTACTAAATCCTTATTCTGTTGGGCAATTCCCATCACAATAGCATTTATTAATGCCATTGGTGCTACATGAGAATCAATAAACGAATCAATTGAATAATCGGCGATTAGTGAGTGCGTGCTATATTCAATAATTGGCGAATCCATCGAATCCGTAAGCGCTAAAAGCTTTACTCCTTTGCTGCGTATTATTTTTGCATATTCAATAATTTGATTGGAATATCTAGGAAATGAAATGCAAATGAGCATATCGCCCTCTTTTAAGTTTATCAACTGATCGATGATATCACTTGCTCCATGATTTACACTTCTTACATTTTCATGGAAGAAATTCAGGTAAAAGGAGAAATAATCCGCTAGCACTTTTGACGACCGAAGTCCAAGTATGTATATAGAATTGCTGCTCATTATGCTATCAACCGATTCTTTAAGCGCGGCAAAGTCCAATTTATTCATTGTTTTTTTTATCGAATTAATATCGTATTCAAAGGAACTTCTTACACTATCTTCAAAAGTACTCATATCAACTTTTGAATACAACTTCTGTTTGGTTGTGAGAATTCTTTTAATTGAATCCCTAAGTTCTTCTTGGAATTCTGGAAACCCTCGATAGCCAATTTTTTTAGCAAACCTAACAACAGTCGATTCACTAATATTTATCTCATCCCCTATTCTTTTTGCTGTCATGAAAGCTGCTCTATCATAATTATTAAGCACAAAATCTGCAATAATTTTGTGCTTTTTACTTAAAAATTTATATTCACTCTTTAATAATTCAAATACTTTACTTTTCTTCACTAATTAATTCCATTCCTGCATATAATGCATTTTCATTTAGTTTTTCCGTTCCTGCTGGAACCTTTCTCAAAATACATTTTAACACAGTATCTGGATTAAATAAACCTATTACTTTTGAAACGATGCCAAGCGCTACAATATTTGCACTAATTGGCTTCTTAATTTTATTTACTGCCGTATCAATAATGGGAACCTTATATACCTTATTGTTCATTTCTCTTGTTTCAATAGAAGAATCAACTATTATAATAGTATCTTCTGTGATATCGTTAGAATATTTATCATAAGAATCCTGAGTAAGAGATAGTAATAAATCCGGCACTCTTACCTTAGGATAGTATATTTCATCCTCTGATATAATTACTTCACATTTGCTCGCGCCACCCCTTGCTTCAGGACCATAGCTCTGAGACTGAATAGCATTTAATCCAGATTCAATAGCAGACTCTGCTAATACAATTCCTAGTAGTATAATTCCTTGACCACCTGAACCACTTAATCTAATCTGCATGATTACCACCTTTTAACGATTCAATGAGTTCGAGATATCTGCTTGAATACTCAGGTGCCTGCACATTTTTTATCTCTCCATAATAGTTCTTGCCAACTTTATCTTCCTCGCTCAGCTTATCATATCTTTTTTTATCGATAAATGTATCTTTCATCCAGTGTAGCATGTCAACAACCGTACCTTTTCTATTTTTCCTACCATAATATGTTGGACATGACGCAATCACTTCGACAAGGGAAAACCCCTTATGCTTTATTGCCGATTTTATGTTCTTGATTAAAGGTAGAATGTGATACGCATTCCCTTTCGCTACATAGGTTGCACCTGCTGCGGCTGCAAGTTCAGCGATATCAAACGGGGTGTCAATATTTCCATGAGGCGAGGTGGTAGCAAAATCATTTTTTGGTGTTGTCGGTGAATACTGGCCGCCTGTCATACCATAAATATTATTATTAAATACTATTGCTGTTATATCAATATTTCTTCTACAGGCGTGAATTAAATGATTCCCGCCAATTGCACTTGCGTCTCCGTCACCTGATATTACTATTACGTTCATTTCTGGTTTTGACATCTTGATTCCAGTTGCGAATGCTAAAGCTCTACCATGTGTAGTATGAACTGTATTAAAGTCCATATAGCCAGGAGCCCTAGATGAACAACCAATACCCGAAACAATCACTGTGTTATCTTTCGTAAAACCAAGGTCATCGATTGCTTGAATAATTGCTCTAGTTATAGCACCGTTGGAGCAACCCGGACACCAAATATGAGGTAAGTTACCAACTCTAAAATACTTTGATACTAAATCACTTTTATTTGCCACTTATTAACTCCTTTGCCATGTCCTTAAGCTCATTCGGTGTAAGTATTACACCATTTGCTCTACCAATATGATGCACCTTAGCATCCGATTTTACAATCCGTTCAACTTCTAATACATACTGACCTAAATTCATTTCAGCAACAATGATGTGATCTGCTATCTCACCCATTTTTTTAATCATAACATCCGGTGATGGCCAGAGTGTTATCGGTCGAAAAAGGCCAACCTTTAGCCCTTCTTTTCTAAGCTCAATCATCGCTTGACGCACACTTCTTGCCGTCGAACCATAGGAAATAAATATAATTTCTGCATCATCACAATCAATCATCTCATAATCACATATATCATCTTTATTATCATTTATTTTTGAATGCAATCTGTTGAGCATGTAATCAGCATTCTCTGGTGAATTACTTGGAAAGCCTGTTTCATCGTGAAATAAGCCGGTTACATGAAATCGGTATCCATCACCATAAGAAGGTCTTCTAGGAACAATATCTCCCTCTTCTACTTTATATGCTGTGAATTCCATATCCTCTTTCGGCTTTAACCGATTAAATACTTCTATTTCACCCGGTTCCGGAACCAAAACTCGCTCTCTCATATGACCAATTACTTCATCAGAGAGTATCGTAACCGGTGTCAAATATTTTTCCGATAGATTAAACGCTCTAATAGTATAGGTGAAAAGTTCTGGAACACTTTTCGGTGCAAGTACAATCACTGGGATATCACCATGAGAACCATATTTTGCTTGATACACATCACCCTGCGAACTTTGAGTAGGCAGTCCTGTTGACGGTCCTCCTCTCATAACATTTACTATTACCATTGGTATTTCAGATATCACAGCATATCCAAAGTTTTCTTGCTTTAAACTAAATCCTGGCCCACTGGTCGCAGTCATCGATTTACTGCCTGCAATAGAGGCTCCAATTGCAGCAGCAATCCCTGCAATTTCATCTTCCATTTGAATAAATTTACCACCTTTATAAGGTAAAAACCTAGCGCTTAGCTCTGCGATTTCTGTTGAAGGCGTAATTGGGTAACCAGAATAAAAATTCATTCCTGCATAAATCGCTCCCATTACACATGCTTCATTCCCTTGCATCAATTTATACTTACTCATTTTTTTTCTCCTAAATAAATCGCATAATCTGGACATCTAAGCTCACATTGCTTACATTTAATACAATCCTCAATTCGTGCTATTTTTATTTTACCTTTATCATCAAGTTCTAATACATTTTTAGGACAAAAATCTACACAAATCTTACATCCTTTACACCAAATTGGATTCACTTTGACAATAATATTATCTCTCAAAACTCCCCCTTATCCACTAGCTTATTGTAGCATATACTGTATATTTTGCAATAAAAATTTCATAATAAAAAAAATATGCAAGTTAGCGTTTTTTTACTTGCATTTTCTTTTCTATAATCATTAACTTTGCAGGCGAATTTTTACCGTTTTGGTGAGAGAATAAAAAGGTATCAAACGAAGACTGATCCACCTTATTGATAAAATCTATCAATGCGATTTGTTCTTCTTCACCGCCCTTGTGCGCCGAATAGCTTGTAATTATAATCTTTCCATTATCATTTAATAAATTCATTGATACTTTAATCGCTTCAATGGTTGAATCTTTTGTAGTGGTTATCGACTTATCACCACCTGGTAAATAGCCAAGATTAAATACCACAAGGTCAACGGTTCTATCTACATATTTTGCAATATTTTTGTGGTCATCATTAATATATATTACGTTTTTTATATTATTGTTTTTTTCAATAGCTTCTTTTTGTATATCGAAACTATATACTATATTTGACCTTTCACTCAACAAAACAGTATCATTTCCATTGCCATATGTAGCATCGATTGCGGCGTCGTAAACACCAGATTCAATGATATGCTTTGCCATAGTCAGTGCACTTACTATTTGCATTGTTTATTATCCTCAAAAAATCTATCAATATCATACGGCTGACTACCGCTAAAATTATACCTTGTACTATTAACTTGCTTAGAGAAATAGAAAACATCATCACCTAAACTTTCAATTGTAGCAACAGAATATCGAAACAACATGTCATGAAGTTCGTTGCTATCCGCTTCAATATCAAGAATGATGGAATCTAGTACATTTATTTTAGAATATCCTATTACCTTTTCTTCCTTTACCGCAATAAGAAACTCTTCAGGAAACTTTCTATTAAATAGTCTATTTTTATAATGAAAACTATCCCTATTTAATCGCTCCACTACAAACATATCCGTTCCCTTTCCTTCGCTGTAAGCTCTTTTATTTCTCCAGCTTTTAGCTTGCCCACTTCTATACCACAATCAGAAATTCGAATAAGTCTACTTACTTTTATATTGTAGATATCCAACATCTTTCTTATTTGCCTATTTCTACCCTCACGTAAAGTAAATATATATTTTTTATCCGACTTCTTTTCAATTGTTATCTTGCGCGTTTTATAACCATCTATAACGACACCATGAACCAATGTATTGATCTCTTCTTTTTTTAGATTTCTGCTAACAGAAACGATGTATTTTTTTTCATGCCCATATCTTGGATGCATTAACCTATTCGCTAGTTCCCCATCATTTGTAAGCAAAATAAGTCCTTCGCTCATATAGTCGAGCCTTCCGATAGGGTAAATTTTGTAACTCCCCTTGTAAAAGTCAGTAACACATAATCTGCCTCTATCATCGCTCACGCTAGAGAGTACCTTTACTGGTTTATACATTTTATATATTACTTTAGCTTCCTGTGTTAAAACCTTACCCTCGTATTCAACCTTGTCCGTATCACAAACTTTAAAGCCAAGTTCCTTAATTACTTTCCCATTTACTTTTATCTTGCCTTCACGTATTAATTCTTCTGACTTTCTTCTTGATGCTACACCACAACTTGACAAAAACTTTTGAAGTCTCATATTACTCTACCGACGGTAAATCGTTTAATGAATTCAGCGAAAAATTTTTAAGGAAGCGATCTGTCGTCACGTATAAATGTGGTCTTCCGTGAACATCTAGTCTTCCACTGGTTCGAATCAAATCCCGATCTTGAAGTTTTTTCATAATAAAGTCGCTATTAACACCTCTCATATGGTTGACTTTAGCTCTCGTTATTGGTCCATTATAGGCAACAATCGATAACACTTCAAGCATGGATGTGCTAAGCCCTTTTTTACTAGAAAAGTTGATCACTTTATCGATCAATTTAAGATACCTATCATTTGTAGCCAGCTCTATCTTCTTATCAAAAAGGAGTATGTTATACCCTTTTTTCTGTTCTTCATATTCCCTATTTAATTCTTCCACTGCAGTGATTACTTCGTCACGGCTGACTTCTAAAAGATCAGCCATCTTTGAAACTTTAATTGCTTCTCCAGCAACAAAAAGCACTGTCTCCATTTTTCTTTTTATCACGAAAGCCTTCTTTCTATAAAAATATCATCAAAAACACCATCTTGCTTTAATATGACATCCTGTTCCTGCCACATCTTAAGTATTGCTAAAAACGTAGCAATCTTCTCCTCTTTTTCTACTTCTCCATCCAATAACATTTTAAATTCTAACTCATTGTATTTATCAATAAGTTTCTTTATGTATATGTGTTTATTCTCAACCGAATACTTTTGTTTTGAAAACTTTTCAAAATACTCAGATTCTTCGTTGTATCTGTCTTGAAGAATAAGAACGTTTTTATAGGCTGATACTATCGTTTCGATATCGACTTTATAATCCAGCAGTTTTTCCTTGTCTATATTCAGTTTAATATTTATACTTTCACTATAGACTTTAGGATAGACTGATTCGTATATCAAAGAGAGTTCTCGCTTTTTCTTCTTAATTAACTGATATTCTATTAACCTTTCAACTAGTATTTTCCTAGGATCATTTTCATCTAATAAATCGGTTTTGACCAATTTATAATCCGGCAGCAACATCTTTGATTTTATTTCAAGTAATAGCGATGCAAAGGAAATGAACTCTGCAATATTTTTTGCATCTTCATCCAAGTCTCGAATCGCTTTAATAAAGTCTCCGGTTATTTTATGTATAGGAATATTATAGATGTCTATTTCATCTTTTGAAATGAGATCAAATAGTAGGTCAAAAGGACCAATGAAATTGTCAAGTTCTATTTTATAGTTCATAAATACCTCATGTATTATTATAATATATTTGAGCTAAAATAAAACTCCGTTTAAAATGGAGTTTTATATTTATCGTATTAATATATTAATCATTTATCTGATTTTCTAAATTGTATACGTTATCTTCAGGAATTAGTATGTCATCATCATCTTTAGATTTCTTATCATCAACACTAAAGTTACCATCTATAAACCACTTATAAGCTCTATCCGCTATAACTTTAGTTTCAATGTAATCAAGGCCTCCACCGACCACAGCTCCAACTCCTGGTATCATTTTACCAATATTAACCAAACCTTTAGTACCAAATTTTGTCAAAAATCTAAATCCAACTTTTTGATTAATCTTAGTTAAGACTTTTCCAGGGATTCTCTTAACAAGAGTGTTTGTAAATTTTACTGCAAATTTAACACTAACTTGCTTCACTAATTTATTTACTGATACACCCGCTAGACAAGCATACACAAACGTCTGAGTGGCGTCGCTTTTTAAATCATAGCCTGACATATATGCAACACTAGCAATCATACGCATTTGAACATACACAACGCTTCCAATATTTGCTGGAATAGCGATAGGTAAAGTAATTATTCCACCAAAACCAGTAAGAAAACCAGAGGTTGCACATTTAATGATTTGATTTTTAAGCATTGCTTTAATAGCTTCTTCTTTGTCTTCGAATTTATCTAAGTATTCTTTTGAGAAATCTTCTATATTAGGGCTAACTTTAGGAATTCCATTTAATGTTTTGTCATATAATGAATCTAGCATTTTCATTATATCTTCTTGAGTCATGACTGCCTTTTTCTTTTCTTTTTTCATCCTTCTCTCCTAAATATTATTTCATCACCTCCTGATTATATCATAAATATAATATTTAATGAAATAATAAAAGAAAAATGGTATCATTTAGTAAATAGAAAATAAAGGAGAATGACATGAAAGAACAATTTGCGGCTGTAGAATCTACTATGCTTATACCGTTAATGATAAAGGCGAATGAAACGAAAAGTAAAGATCCTAGAATTATTGACAATAAAGCAGTTGAAATAATCGAAACGTTAGAAATTAATGACCCTAATCTAGACAAGTTTATGAGCCATGAAGGGGTTATCGCTAGAACAATACTTTTTGATAAAGCAGTATCTGAATATATAAACGAACATCCCAATGCAACATGTATAAACCTAGCATGTGGTCTTGATGACAGGTTTTCAAGGGTGGATAATGGTACTATCACCTGGTATGATATTGATTTAGAGAGCGTCATAAAGGTTCGAAAAGAATTTTTTGAACAAAGCGATAGAAGAAAAATAATAAGCGCATCAATGCTTGATGAGTCATGGCCTAATACGATAGAATCGAATGGCGATGTACTCATTATAATGGAAGGCGTGCTAATGTATTTTTCGAAAGAAGAAGTTAAAAAAGTGTTTGAAATTATAGGAAATTCTTTCAAAAAATCAACTATAATCGTTGAGCTTATGTGTAAAAAAGCGGCTCAAATGAGTTCAAAACACGATACAGTAAAACACACGAATGCCACTTTTAAATGGGGTGTTGATCATGGCAGTGAGATAGCAGATATGTTTACCAACTTAGAATTACTTAGTGATACTAGCTTTAACGTAGAAATGAAAAAACACAGTATTAGAGGGTGGCTATTTGCCAATCTTCCAATAATAAAAAAACTCAATAATCGAATTGCAATATTTAAATTTAATGAAAAGTAAAAATTAGGGCGTTTTATCACGCCCTAACATTTTCTACTACCATCCTTTTTCGTTTTCCATTACACTATCGGGAATATCACCATTCTTATAATCGATAATTGATTCATCCATTATTTTATAAGCTTTTTTAAGTTGCTCTTCTGTTATAACAAGAGGTGGCTGTATTCTAAGTATATTACCAGATAGTGAAATAACGATTAGCCCTTTCTCGTAGCATCGATAAAGTATCTTAAATGTAGCCTTATTATCTGCTTTTAATTCGCCATCTTGGATTGTCCCTAGGCCAATTCCATAGGACATTCCTATTCCCCTTACAAACATTACGATATCTGGATGTTTTTGCATTAGCTCATCCGACAGTTTAGCAATAAGATCCACCTTAACTTTTAGCTCCTCTTGAAACTCTTTTGAGTTATAGATATCAAATGCTGCTGACCCTGCTGCGCAAGATAAATGATTCCCCGCTAAGGTAAAAACATGTGCTGGTGCTTGAAGACTTTCTGCAATCTCTTTTCTACTCATAAAACAGCCCAATACAAGACCTCCACCAAGCGATTTGCCCATTACAATGCCATCTGGTATTATCCCATCATAATTTTCTATAGAAAACCACTTACCTGTTCTAAAAAAGCCCATCTGAACCTCTTCGGAAATAAATAATATTCCATGCTTTTTGCAGAGTTCATAAAGTTTTTTCATAAAGATTGGATGGGCAGGAACGTTACCTGCGTCCCCTTGCACCGGTTCAATTATGACAGCTGCGACTTCATCCGGTGGAAGATAGGTTGTAAACGCTTCTTCTATATCCTTTAAACATTCTCTCTCTACATACTCATCATCTAAATGAGCGCCAAAGTATTTAAAATGCTCTATGCCCGCAATTGTTGCGCCTAGATTTGTTCTCATTCTGGTAGTAACCGCTGACAAACTAATGGCGCCGTATGTACTTCCATGGTATCCATTTATAAATGTGATGATTCGAAATCTTTTCGTGTAGGCTCTGGCAAACTTTATCGCTCCTTCATTAGCATCGGAACCACAGTTGCTAAATGCTACCTCTGCTTCTACTCCACCTGGATATATAGAACAAAGTTTTTCGGCATATTCAATCATTGGAATATTATAGGAATAAGCTGAGGTATAAACCGTAGTTTTATCAAGTTGCTCTTTTATTGCCTTTGTTATCACCGGATGGGTGCTTCCTAGATTTAGAGCAGATGCACTACTCAAAAAGTCAATGAACTCATTTCCATCGATATCTTTTATAATCGCTCCACGTCCAGATTCTACTACTAGAGGAAAATAGGAAAGACGGGACGTCCTAGATACGACTTTATCATCGCGCTTAATATATTCTAAACATTTACTCGTATTCATACTATACCTCCTAACCTTTTGGCGCTTTCGCTATCTTATAAACCCCAATAGTAAGCATAGGTATTACGAATACTACAAAAAACCCCCAGGTGATAGTTCCATAACCCTTTGCTATTAAACCAGTAAGTCCAAATTGAGAAATGGCAATACCTATTAATACGCATACAATAGATACCCCTTCTCTCATACCTTTAGGAACGGGTTTATTGTTACTAGAGTATTTCAATTCAAATCGGTCAGAAACTGCCTTAATAAAACCTGAACCAGTTTCTATTAAAGTCCCAAGTAAAACAATTTGGAACGTGTACTCAAGCCATGGCATCTGAAGTTTGTCAAACACCATATGAACAGGTACTTCTTGACTAGCAATGCCCGCTGTATAAAGACCAGACATAGCGATAAATAATAAAACAGCAGGAAGTATTCCTATCGCTCCAGCTATTAAACCTGAACTAACAGCTTCTTTTCTTGACTCAGCATCCCTTGTTGCAAACAAAACTGCTGGTATTATACCTAGATTATAGAATGCATATTTTGCACCACCGATTGCCCAACCAGGGTTAACTTCTTTTACCACGGTTAACTGTGACTTGATATCTGAACCAAATTGAGTAAAGCAAATAATTAAGAATATTGCATACACTGCATATAAAAGGTATGACCAGTAGGATAAAAATGTTTCGATAGCAGTCGTTCCTTTTATTACAAGTAGCACTATGCAGATGCTGACAAATATAATTCCAAACCATTCGCTAACACCAAATATTTCTTTAAAATTTGCTCCTGATGTAGCAGCGACAACAGCAAGAACTATCATGAGCAAAATAATATAGCATATTTCGTATAAGATCCAACCTGGTCCTAATAACTTTTGAAATAAAGATTTGTAGTTAAAGGTTTTAAAAACTCTAGCAAATTCAAAGGTAACCGCACAGACGATGGCCCAAAATCCGAATGTGATAACACACATAGAGATCAAACCACCTAGTGACCCAAAAGGCATAAAAAATTCAACCAGTTCTTTACCTGTTCCATATCCCCCAGCAATAACTACTGATTGAAATATCAAACCTGGTAACACGTAACGCTTAAACTTAGATAATTTTTTCGATTTAACTTCCATCACTTTGACCTCCTCAAACAATAGCGAGTTATAACTTGTTAGCAAAAGCCATACAGTTGAAAGTAATTATTCTAAATTCAAATAGCTCTGGTTGTCCAAATAAATTTATATTTAAATATCTCTTAAAAATATTTTATGTTGTTTCCTTTCAAATATATAGTAAATTAAATAGGGACTTACCAGATGAAATTCCAATCAACTAATATAGCCAACTAGTTATAACCGAATAATCACAAGCAATTCCCTAATAATTAACAACTATATTTCTACAACTAAAGTCAACAATCAATAACAACAGTAAAACCAAACAAATGACAATAGTGATAAAATAATTTTTTAATACCTCCTGAACACTCTTAATTATGTTCTATATATTAAACATACCATATAGAAAAATTGATGTCAATTTATAATCAATAAATACGAGCATCTTTTTGTTTGTTATGAATTGTTTTCAATAAAAAAAGAAGAATGTGAATCACTCTTCTCTAAATAATGGTAACAAATAATCATATCCTTTTTCATACAGTTCACTCTTTGGTATAAACTTAATAGCTGCGCCATTTATACAATATCTTTTGCCACCTAGTTCCTTAGGTCCATCATCAAATACATGACCTAAATGAATATTACTATGCTTTGTTCTAACCTCTGTTCGAACCATATTGAACTTTGTGTCTTCGACATACGTCAATAAATCATCCGCTATTGGTTTTGCAAACGATGGCCATCCACAACCGGACTCAAATTTATCCGTTGATGAAAACAGCGGCATTCCACTTGTGATATCAACATATATTCCTTCTTCAAAGTTATTATAATAGTCATTCGAAAAAGCGAGTTCAGTGGCACTCTTAAATGCTACATCATACTGAACTTTAGTTAGTTCTTTCTTTAATTCTTCTTCGCTTTTCATTTTATAATCCCATGTGGGTATGATAAGATTTGTTGAATTATCTAATCTTATATGACAATATCCATTGGGGTTCTTTTTTAAATAATCCTGATGATAGTTTTCAGCAGAAGAGTAATTATCAAGTTTTGTGAGCTCTATTTTAACTTCTTTGCCTATCCTATCTTGCAGTTTTTTTAGTTCCTCAGCGGCTACTTTTTTGTCAGACTCATTGGTATAATACACACCAGTGCGATACTGCTCGCCAATGTCATTACCCTGTCTATTAACGGTTGTTGGGTCTACAATGCTAAAATAATGATGAAGTAGCGTTTTTAAGCTCACCTTAGAATCATCATAGGTTACTTTAACGGTTTCAGCATGACCAGTTTTATCATAGCAGACGTTGTCATAAGTAGGATTTTGTGTATTCCCATTCGCATATCCGCTCTCAGAGTCTACTACACCATACACCCTGTCAAAATACTCTTCCACTCCCCAGAAACATCCGCCAGCAAGGTAAATCACTTTCTTATTCATTTCATCAACCTCTTTAATCTTTTCTGTTTCTTTTTGTTCTTCATTTTTTACAGCGCTACAACTAATCGCTAAACTAGTTATCAGCAATAAACTAGAAAAACTTTTCAAAAAATGCCGTAATTTCATTTACTTGACCTGCTATCATTAATACGCCCATAAGAATGATCAGTATCCCCCCAACGATTTTAAATTTCTTCATATGCTTTTTCATGCCACTTGCTCTGGTAAGAAGCACATCAGAAAAAAGAGAAATGATTAGAAATGGTATTGCTAAACCTAGCGAATATGTTAACATCATAAGCGCTCCAAAATATGCTGTATCCGATGTTGATGCTAAACCAATTATGCTGCCAAGTACTGGACCAATACATGGCGTCCATCCAAAGCTAAATGTAAACCCTAATAAATAGCTTCCTAGCACATCACTCTTATAACTGCGTTTTAGATTTAACTTCTTTTCCCCTTCCAGTTTCTTTATCCTAACAAGACCTGTTTGGTGTAAACCCAGTAAAATAACGATAAAACCCATAATTGTTATAAAAGTTTTACCAGTAACTAAACTTCCTATCCAACCAGCACCAAAACCTAACATTACAAAGGTAGTCGAAAGACCCAGTACAAATGCTAAGCTCTTCACTAAAGTGTATACGTATATTGTGCTTTTTCCAATCTTAAAGTGTTTGCTTGATTTCTTTTTATCCGATAGCATACCAATGTAAATTGGTAGTAGCGGAATAATACAGGGTGCGAAAAATGATACAAGCCCTGCTACAAACACCGTACCAAAATATATATTATCGTACAAAATTCCTCCTATATAACAGCTTTGATTTTCTCAAGTTTATCTGTTTTCTCATCCTTTATGGTAATTGACTTCTTTATTAGCTTGCTAGCTTCTTGAATGGCTTCCGCCTTACTCGTATATAACGTTGCGATGACATCTCCTTTTTCTATATAGTCACCTACTTTTTTGTAGAAATACAGTCCACTAGAATGGTCAATTGCATCTTCTTTTGTTCTTCTACCAGCGCCAAGAATTAATGCCGCTTCTCCAATATTTTTAGTAATCACACTGTGTAGATATCCACTCTCTTCACTAATAACATCATATTTGTTGTCCGAAAGTTTTAGTTCGAGATTCTTACCTCCCTGAGCTGTAATAAACTCTTTGAACTTATTATACGCTTCCCCATTATCTAACTTTTCTTCGACCATTTTCTTTGCTTTATCATACTCTTTTTCAAGCTCAGTAATTTGTAACATTCTTACTGCAAGCTCAACACAAAGTTCTCTAAAATCTTCTGGTCCTTTGCCATTAAGCGTATCTAACGCCTCCATAACTTCTATGCTATTGCCAACAGCATATCCTAATGGCTCATTCATATCCGTTATCAGTGCGCTAACTTTCTTATTCATTCCGTTTCCAATATCAACCATCACTTTCGCTAGCTCCTGCGCTTCTTCAATTGTTTCAAGAAATGCTCCTGTCCCTACTTTAACATCTAAAAGTATGACATCAGAACCCGATGCCAACTTTTTACTCATGATACTGCTAGCAATAAGACCTATATTATCAACCGTTGCAGTTACATCTCGTAGCGCATATAATTTCTTATCAGCCGGTGCGATGTTCTTCGTTTGCCCGATCACAGATATACCGATTGTATTCACTTGATTGTAAAACGCATCGGATGTAATCTCTGTTTTGAAGCCTTCAATTGACTCAAGTTTATCTACGGTACCGCCGGTATGACCAAGACCCCTTCCACTCATTTTAGCAACTTTAAGACCAAAACTTGCAAGTAGAGGTGTTAACACCAATGTCGTCTTATCACCAACACCACCGGTAGAATGTTTATCTACTTTAATGCCATCAATATGAGATAAATCAACCGTTTCTCCAGATAACATAATTGCTTCTGTAAGGTTGATTGTTTCTTCCCTATCAAGCCCATTGATGTACATTGCCATAAGCAAAGCAGAAGCCTGATAATCCTTTATATTTTCTTTTGTGTATTCCTCTATAAAAAAGGTAATCTCTTCTTTGCTTAATTTCTCGCCATCTCTTTTCTTTTCAATAATATGATATATATTCATGTATAACTCCTTATTAATTAATGATTCTATACCCTAAAAGCTACACTTTAAGCGCTCTCGATATAAGCTCTTTAGCTGAGTCTACCGACTTATCTGTAACGACGGAACTCATCATAAAAGCAATTCTATTGATGTGTTCTTTTTCATCTATTTTTTTTACTTCAGTATTCGAATCATCTTTCGTAACTAGTATGTGATGATCGGCAAAACAGGCAATTTGTGGCAAGTGAGTAATCGAAACCACTTGGTTATCTCTTGCTATTTCTTTAATTTTACTACCAACTTCAAAGGCGCTCTTGCCCGATATGCCAGCGTCAATTTCATCAAAGAATATACACTTGATTCCTTCACTCTTAGTATAAATCGTTTTTAGTGCGAGCATTATTCTTGAGAGTTCACCGCCAGACGCAATATCTTTTAGTGGTTTATAACGAAGGCCATTTAATGACGCGTATATTTCAGCTTCATAAAGACCACCTTCTCTGAAGTCCATTTGTTCAAACACTAACTTAAACGCCGCATTTTTAATGGATAATTCCGATAATAATTTGGTAAGTTCTTTTGTTATCGCTTCAAAGGCTCTCTCCCTCAAAACTTTTAATTCATCGGATTTTTTATAGTAGCGTTCTTCTTCTTTCTTTATTTCCTCTCTAATGCTTTCTATAAGATCATCTTTCGAGTGAAAGGCATCCATCCTATCCTTTAGTAGTAACTGATAATCGTATAATTCTTCCAAGTTTTTTGAGTATTTCTTCTTTAAATATTCTATTTCACTGATCCTATCTTCCACTTCTCTTATATATGATTCATCGTATTCTTCCACACGGTAATTTAAAATCTCATCATAAACGTCTTTAAGCTCGTAGTATGAATTATTTAGTCGGTCATTGAGCGAGTCAAAAAGTTCATCATATTCACGAATCGTCGTTGTGATATCGGTTGACTTGTAAATACTTTCAATTGAGTTGTCTAAATGCTCTCTAAGCGAATACACATGATCTCTAATCTGAGATATATTGACGATTTTCTTGTACTCATCATCCAGCGTCCCATCCTTGTTTGGGTCAATGCCAAGTTTAGATATTTCTTCATATTCATACACGATTTCATCAAAACTATTTGTGTCATTTTCAAGTGTTTTTAACTTATCAAGTAGCGACCCTCTTTTCGTGTATATTTCACCAATTTCCTTCAATAATTTCTTATTACTCTCTCCGGAGTAATTATCTATAAATTCCACTTGGTTTGATTTATCCAATAAATAATTATGCTCTTTTTGTGAAAACAAATCGATTAGCTTCTCCGTTACCTTTGTCAGTTCACTAATGCTTATCACATCCCCATTTAATCTACTGATAGACCTGCCGCTTGGAAAGACTTCACGAGTGATAACATATAGATCATCGCCCTCAAAAATAAGTTCAAATTTTGCTTTTCTGCTATCATCTCTTATGATATCTTTTGATGATTTCTCTCCCAGACATAATTTGATAGCATTTAAAATAATGGATTTTCCCGCACCACTCTCACCAGTTAGTACCGTTAATCCATCATCAAAATGTAACGAAAGCTTATCGATTAAAATGTAGTTTTCAATATTTAATTCCTTTAACATCAGAGCTCCTCGTAAGACGCCTCTATCACATCATCAATCGTTGTGTACTCAAAGCCGTTCCAGTTTGAATTGCTAATATAAAGTAAAAACTCTCTATTCCCTTTCGGGCCCTTTATCGGCGAATAATATAAACCAATTATCCTTTTGTTTATGCTCTCAAAGTAGTTCACGACATCTTCAAGCACCTCTTTATGGATTGCTTTCGATTTTATTACGCCTTTGGTTTTTCTGCTCTTTATGGATTCAAATTGGGGCTTTATAAGGATGACTGCTTTCGCATCGTCTTTTAAAAATCTAAAACAATTATCGAGTACTTTTTTTATGGAGATAAAGGAGATGTCCATGGTCATAAAATCAATCAAATCATCTACTTTTTCTCTCTCAAGATAGCGTATGTTCTCTTTTTCAAGCACGACTACCCTATGGTCATTTCTAAGGGAGTAATCCAACTGACCATAGCCAACATCAACAGAGTAGACTCTTTTTGCTCCATTTAGTAGCATTACTTGGGTAAAACCACCCGTCGATGCCCCGACGTCCATGCATACCTTATCATGGAATGTTAAGTCCCACTTTTTTATTGCACCTAATAGTTTATATGCTCCCCTACTAACATAAGAATCCGTTTCTTTTATGATGAGATGTTCTAGCTGTTCTTCTTCTATTAATTCACCTGGCTTATTTACTCTCACTTCTTTTAAAAACACATTACCACTCATGATAAGCGCTTTTGCCTTTGATCTTGTGATGTCAGAAAACTTTTTCGTAATAAGAATATCCGCCCTTATTTTCATAGGTTGCCTCGAATAAACTCGACAATCTTTTCTTTTGAAAAACCATATTCATCTAGTATGACATTCATATCACCGTGATCAATATACTTCCTTGGAAGATTAAAGTGAATGACATTTGGATATCTAACTTTTAAATTCATTGCAAGTGAATTGTTAAATGAACTCTCTTCAATGACAAACACTTTTTCATACGTTTCGATTAACTTATCATAAAAGTCATAATCGATAGGATTAATAATCCTCGCATTTACTATGTCAATCGACACTTCTTCTCTAACATCAAGCAACGTCTTTATCGTTCTAGAATAACTAATAACAAGAATATTAGAGCCGTTACCTATCAACTCTGGTGTTAAAATATCGCTCTCATCTTGATTGATATCATATATAGCATCTCTCGGATATTTTATCGCAAGAGGACCATCATAATGAAGCGAGAAATCCATCATTCTTGTAAATTCATGTTTATCCTTAGGAGCTAATACTACCATATTTGGTATAATCGACAAGAAGCCCGTGTCAAATATTCCTTGATGCGTTTTTCCATCATTGCCAACGATACCACTCCGATCGATACAGAACGTTACAGGGGCTTTTTGCATACAAACATCGTGTATTAGCTGATCAAAGCCTCTTTGAAGAAATGTTGCATAGATTGCCACATAAGGTTTTGTCCCATTTAACGCCATAGCAGCGGCACTGGTAACCGCATTTTCTTCTGCTATCCCCACATCAACAAATCGCTTTGGATACGTCTTTGAAAAGTTTTTAAGACCAGTACCCGTAGGCATAGCCGCACTGATCGCAACTACTTTATCATCTTTTTCAGCAAGCCTTATCATTTCCGATCCAAAGTAAGATGAAAAGGTATCTTTCGCTTTCTTCTGTAATCCTTTATCCAAATCAAAGGTTGTGACACCATGATATACATCCGGTTTTTCTTCCGCATGTTTATATCCTTTTCCCTTTTGTGTTAATACATGAAGCACGATAGGACCACCAATATCCTTTATCCTATTTAAGTACATAATCAGGTCTCTCATATCATGACCATCAATTGGTCCATAGTAATGAAACCCTAGATCTTCAAATACGGTTGATGGTAAAAACATGTGTCGAAAAGACCCCTTTATATGACTCAGTCTGTTTACTGTATTGCGTCGTAACTTCGATGATAAGTTGCTTTTAAACTTGTTGTATTTTTTATGCGTTCGAAGTCTTGTCAGCTGATTATTAAGACCCCCAACATTTTTATCGATACTCATGCTATTATCATTTATAATAACAATTACATTTTCTCGTGTTTCGCCAATAATGTTGAGCGCTTCAAATGCCATACCACCAGTTAACGAACCATCGCCAATCACTGCTATACTATAGGCATTCTCATTATTGATTCTGCTAGAATAAGCAAAACCATACGCTGCAGAAATAGACGTACTTGCATGACCCGCTTCAAACTTATCATGTTCACTCTCGTCTCTAGAAGAATATCCACTAAGACCATCTTTTTTTCTAAGTGTATCCATCGCTTCTCTTCTGCCGGTTATAATCTTTTGAGTGTATATTTGATGGGATACATCCCAAATAATATGATCTTTTGGACTATTAAACACATAGTGAAGGGCTAGCGTTAAATCGACAACACCTAAATTAGAGGCTAAATGCCCCCCCGTGTTTGAAATGCTAGCAATTAGAAATTCTCTTATCTCACCACTTAGTTTTTCTAACTCTTCAATTGATAGTTTTTTTAAACTTTCGACATCATTAATTTTTTCTATTAGTTTCATATCCTACCTCAAAAAATTTTCACCCGAATAACACGCTCAATCTTTTCAATAACAATCGACGATTTATGCACAATGTTTATCCACTTATTAACCGCAATATATTTACCGTAAGCTTTTCCTCCAACAGTAATTGCAGCAGTAAGCGAGGCCAGTAACACCGTCAACAGTGATACATTATTCCAATAAAAGTCATAATCATACAACTTTAGGATAATTATCGCTGCTGCACTACCACTGATAATTCCAGAAATATCGCCAACAACATCATTACAGAAGTTGGATACGACATTGGATTTCTTTATTAATTCTACCGCTCTTTTTGAGCCAACTACCTTTCTAGCCGCCATGCTATTAAAAGGTTCAATTTTTGCTATTGCAAACGCTATTCCTATCGTATCAAAAAATATTCCAAGTAGTATGATAACTAGGAATATTAATACGGATATATATAGGTTTAGATTTCTTAACGTTATTTCTGATATCACTGCAAGCATGCTTGAAATCAACAGTGTCATGATTGCAATTCTTATAATCCATCTTTTATTCATATATACTCTCTTTACTGATGGTGGCTTTTAATATTAGTAAATTTTATGCCTTAGGTCTAGTTGGATTTCCCAAAACCATACTAATTGTCGCCATATTAGCAGTTTCCATTTCAACGGTTTTTCCCTTTGTTGCCAAACGGGATACTAGATTACCACTTAGAACATACTGCAATCCTAATATAAATCAGCCTAGGAGTTTTCCTCAACAACAGTTACTAATCTTATCCTCTTTTGCAGA
>PDWI01004519.1_pt1 | contig 21874 bp, 14 predicted proteins | sample 1430891 | NCBI WGS metagenome assembly PDWI01 (sample SAMN01162508, study PRJNA174530) | Oral metagenome, whole genome shotgun sequencing project. | biome: Marine environment; feature: Marine mammal; material: Swab sample of the gingival sulcus; isolation source: swab sample of gingival sulcus... | reverse complement strand
CTAAAAGCAGGCGCCCTCCTCGCTCCTACGCCGTGATTCCGCATCCTTCGCGCAGCTCGGTCCGGTAAGCTGATCAGCGCTCTAGAAAGCGGCCGGCAGTGCGGTGCCCGCCGACGGGAGGAATGTGTAGGGGTGCTCTTAACTTTCTCAATCGCCTGAGCGATGCTCAGAGCGTGCTCGACATCTTGGCATCGACATGGAAGATCACTCAGCGGCTCGGACGGCCGAGCGACGTGCCGCCAGGCGGGTTGCCCCGCTTCGAGGAAGGGACGACGCCCCTCTGGGGTCATGGCAAGGCCCTCCTCGACGATCCCGCTGGGCTGCTCGAGGTCGCTCGAGCTTGGCTGGGGCCGGTCTTCTCGCTCCAGCTGCCAAAGACGACGCTCACCGTCGTCGCTGGCGAGGCCGGGCGGGCGCTGGCCAGCCGCCCCCATAGCCTGACCGAGCCGCGCTATTTACTCTCGGCACCTCCGGCCGGCACGGCGGAGGCGCGCTGGTGGACCTTACCCACCCCAACAGAGGACGACCGGCGCGCCGCAAAGGACGTCATCACGCGGGCGCGTTGCCGGGCGCCGATCGAACGAGCTGCACAGGCGCTCGCCGGTCAGATCGAGCGCTGGCCACGGCGCGGAGACCTCCTACCTCTGCTCGAAGGGAGCCTGCCTCTCGTGCTCGGCGCGACGCTGTCGGCTCCGGGGCGAGCCCACGCCGCGGCGGCGACGCTGGCGAAGATCGCGATAGAGCGCTGTGAGCCGGACCTCTTTTCGCCCTGGCCGACGCTGCCCTGGCAAAGGCGCTCGGCTGGTCGGCTCTATCCGCAGCTGGCCTCCGAGCTGCGCCCCCTCGCGACGGACCGGCGCCACACGCGACGTGAAGCGCCGAGCTTGTTGGGCGCGCTCTCTGCCGAGCTCGGCCCGCAGCGGGCGGCGCGTGTCGGGGCTTGGATCGCCGGCGTGACCTGGCATCGCACCCTCGCCGAGCTGCGGGCGACGCTCGCGAGGCCGATCGACGACGACGCGCTGGAGGAGCTACTCGAAGAGCACGACCTCCTCCATGGCGATCAGGGCGACGTGACCTTCGAGAGCGCGACCCGCGCGTTGGCGTTGAACCGTCATCTCGAGAGCGCCCTCGATGGTGTCGTCGACGCGCCCCAGAGCTGGCAGCTAACCCAGCTCGAGTCTGACCTGCGGCTTCAGCGCTCGCAGCTCCGCGCTGGTCAGTGGCTGCTGTCGGCCTTTGGCGGGCGCGGAAGCATGGCCTGCTCGGCGCGCTGGCTCGACACGCGCTGGGGTCGGCCGCTGATCCAGGCGCTTTGGTCGGTGCTGCTCCGCGAGCTCTGCCTCGACCACGAGGGCGGCCTGCGCTATCGCCGCCGCTAGCTCGAGACGAGCAATGTTAACAAACACGCGCAATCCTTACAAAAAAACTACGGTATTGAGCATTGACGGATCGCTCCAGGTCACTAACCTTGGTCGTGTTCAAAGGACAGACAAGCACCCGCGAGGGAGCGTCTCTCGGCCCAACCAGGCGTCCTTTGAACGCCCGCAGAGGTCGCCGTATTCTGCGACGGCTTCGCCTGGTCCTACCCCACACCCAACCCCTGACGTGTGGCCTGAACACAGGTCGCAACCCGCCACGATGTACGCACCTCGGCCCGCTCGTCGGGCCGAGGGCGCCGTGCGCTACACTCTTGATTGAAGGCTAGCCAGCGATGATTGACGACGATATCGGCAACCGCCGCGAGGTCGACGGCAACCGCCGCGAGGTCGACGGCAACCGCCGCGCGGTCGACGGCAACCGCCGCGAGGTCGACGGCAACCGCCGCGCGGTCGACGGCAACCGCTACGCGATCGACGGTAAGAGCACCTCTGCAGCTGTCCGCGATGCAACGCCAAGCGATGACCGAGGAGGAGCCAGCGACGCGCCATCGGCCGCGGGCGATCGCACGCGCTTTTTCTTCTCGCTGACACCCGAGCAGATCCTCGACGCGGTGGAGTCCGCTGGAGAGCAAACCACCGGGGTCTGCTACGCGCTCAACAGCCTGGAAAACCGCGTTTATGAGGTCGAGCTCGAGGGCGGGGGGCGCGTGGTAGGCAAGTTCTATCGGCCGGGGCGCTGGTCCGACGAGACGATCCGCGACGAACATCGGCTGCTGGCGGCGCTGGCCGAACACGAGATCCCGGTCTGCGCGCCGCTGCGCTTCGGGGACCCCCGAGACACGCTACACCACACCCGTGAGGGGATCCGCTTCGCCCTCTTTCCGCGGATGGGCGGCCGAAGCCCCGACGAGCTCTTCGCCGACGATTATCACCAGCTCGGCCGTCTGCTGGCGCAGATCCACAACGTCTCGGCCAGCCTCGAGCTCCAGCATCGCCCGGCCTTGACCCCTCAGACCTACGGGCGAGATCGGCTCGATGACATCCTCGCCTTCGGTGATATGCCCGCTGCCCTGGAGCAGCGCTACGCCGCCACCGTCGAGCGGCTAATCGAGCTCGGCGAGCAACGCTACGCCCGCGCGCTGGAGGGCACGCGCCTCTTCGTCGCCCACGCCGACTGTCATCGCGCCAACCTGCTGCGTCGCGACGGCTTCTACTTCCTCGACTTCGACGACGCCGCGGTGGCGCCCGCCGCGCAAGATCTCTGGTTGCTGCTCCCCGCTCGCCCCACCGACTGCCCCAAGGAGCTCGAAGAGCTGCTCGAGGGCTACGAGCAGTTCCGCAGCTTCGATCAGCGCCAGCTCGGCCTGATCGAGGTGCTCCGCGGTCTACGCTATGTCCGCTACGTAGGCTGGGTCGCCCGACGCTACGAGGACCCGGCGTTCTCGCGAGCCTTCCCACACTTCGGCAGCGAGACGTATTGGCAGCAGCAGCTGATCGACGTCGCCGAGCAGGTCGAGCTGCTCGAGCGCGCAGAACAACCCTATAGCTGGGGCTAGCGACCGCTATCCGCTCTCCACGCTCATTTCGAGCCCTCTGCTGGCGCCAGACAGCGGTGCTGGGCCGGAGCACCACGGCGCTTCAGCTTGCCGTCGTCCCAGATCGCTGGCTGCCGACGCCAGACGTCCCGCAACAGCTCGCAGGGCGGCTGCAGCAGAGGTGAGAGATCGACCACCTGCGCGTCACCGAGCTCGCTCACGGCGTAGAGCAGCCGCCCTCGGAGGGCGAGGTGCATCACCCCACCGACCAGCTCGAAGTCGATCACCTGGCGACGACGCTCGAGATCCCAGACCTGCAGGTGCCCGCGCTTCGTGCCGATGAACGCTAGCTCCCGTGGCCCGCGGAGCGCGGCGACGGGGTGCCCCCGGGTCATCGGCACACGATGGATCCGGCTGGGATCGTCGGAGTCCCAGGGCCGAACCACGACCGACCCGGCGCTGATAAAGACCCCGCGATCGTCGTAGTCGATCACCCGACCCGCCTTGACCACCGGATAGCGGCGCAGCCGTCGGCCATCGGGCGCGTAGCGCGTGAGCCTCTGCTTCACGTCGAGGGCGAGGATGTCCTTGCCGAAGCTGACCGACATCTGGTCGTCGGCGATGATCGTCGTCGGCTTGCCAGGGCGCTCGAGGTAGAGCTGATTGCTGATGAAGAACACGCAGGCTCTCGGGAAGGCTCCAACGAAGACCGGCGTCACGATGCCTTCGGCTCGAGCCCATCTCGTCCTGCCCACCGAGTAGCTGCGCTGCACGAGCCTGCGATCGGAGGCGATATCCCAGAGCTCGTAGCTCCCCTCTCGATCGCGTAGGCAGAGCGTCGAACCGTCCTCCGAGCGGGCAGCCTCGATCGCGCGCCCCACCACGGCCCGCTCCCAGGCCTTCGTTGGTTGCTCGACGACCGCCGACACGAGCGGCGAAGGCTGGAGCTTCCGGATGCCCTGGCGGGTGTAGATCCGTGGGGGGATGAAGGCGATCACGTGGCCGCGCGGCGTGCGACGGCCAAGCCGCCAAAACCGCAGCCCACTGCTCGTGTCGGCGGTGATGGCGTGGCGCCCTCTGCGATCGACTGCGATGCCCATGATCGAACCCTGGTGGCGACCGAGGCGATGGGTGATCCGCCTGCCCGGTCGACGATGGAGCGCCACCTCGTTCAACCCCTCGATCCTCGAGAACCGGTACGAGTAGAGGAAATGACCCCAGCGGTCGCCAGGGAGCGGGCCATCGAACAGCTGCATATTGGGGCGAGCGAAGGCGCGGATGCCGTCGACGCGGAGCACGTTGTCGTTGTCGATCAACAGCAGCCGCCCCTGACGGTCGTAGCGCAGCGCCTTGAGTTTGCTCCTTATCCGGCGCCCCTCCCTGGGCCTCGCGCCCGTGACTCGGCCCGTGTCAAGGTCGATCGACTGAATCAGATACGGGCCATCGAACGTCGCGACCTTCAAGAGAGGCTTGGTCGGATGAAAGGAGATCGCGGTTGGTCCACCTTTCAGCTCAAAGGTCTTCAGCAGCCGCCCCTCGGCCGACCACAAGCGTACGGTGCGATCGCGCGCGGTGGTCGCGAAGCGCCCTCCCCGTGGATCGTATTGGACGTCGACGATCGCGTTGCTGTGGCCGCGCAACCCGCGGCGCTTGCGGCCCGTAGGCAGCTCCCAGATATGCACCAAGCCGTCTTGTCCCGCCCCGACGAGCCGACGCCCGTCGGGTGAGAAGTCAAGAGCGTTCATCCGCTTTGGGGCCAGCTGGAGCACCTGGCGGGCGGGCTCGTTTTCCCACAGCAGGGTCCGGTACCAGCCGCTGCTCGCGCTGAAGCGACCATCAGGCGTGATCGCGACCGCCGTGATCATCCCGGTATGGCCACGAGCCGCTCGCTGAAGCGTCGGGGCGACTCTCCAGACCCCCACGGCGTTGCCGCTCACAGCGGCGAAGGTCTGACCATCCGCGCTCCAGGCGACGCGCAGCACCCGCTGATCTCCGACGCGTAAGGTGGCGCGGAGCGCGCGGGCGCGGGCGCTCCAGAGCTGCAGGTGCCCATCGGTGAGGCCCGCCGCGACGAGATCGTGCGTCGGAGAGCCGACGAGAGTCGAGATCTTCGCCGGCGCAGCGCGCTCCACCGCCGCGCCGGTGGGATCGAAGAGCAGCCGACCGCAGGGGAAGCTCCTGTCTCGCGTCGTCACCGCGGTTCCCTGGACGAAGGTCGCGATGCCGTAGCCCCAGTGCTTTGGCAGCGTCGGCCACGGACGGCGCTTGGTGCCCTCGACAGTGTCGATGTCGCGAAGTGAGCCTACGATCGCGCGCAGAGACCCGCCCTCTCGGCTCAGGGCGCGAGCCTTCTCGAGCGCCTGGAGCCGCTTCGGCGCCCCTATGGGGTCGACCTCCCAGAGCGCGTCGCTGCTGGTGAAGTAGACGTGGCCCGCCACCGCCTGCAGCAGCTCGACGGGCTTGGAGAGGTGATGCCGTCGCAGCAGCTGACCATCCGCAGGTCGCAACAAGAGCAGCTCGTAGTGGTTGGTCCAGCGCCGCTTGCTGCCCTCGCCGACCTTCTCGGCGCGACGAACGGCGGCCGCGACGAAGCGCCCTCGCGGGTCGTAGGCGAGAGCGTGCACACCGCGCGATTGGGCCAGCGTGTGGCGACCGCGCCCTGTCGCCGTGTCGTAGATCAGCACCTTGCCCTTGACTTCGGAGAGCCAGAGGGTGCGACCGTCGGGGGCCAGCGCGAGGGTGAGCGGCCTGACCTGCAAGCGAAGGCGCAGCCGCAGCGGCCGATGTCGATTCTCGAAGGCCACCAGCCGCAGCTGACGGAGCACCGACCTCGGCAGCCGCCCGCGACGTAGCCCCTGCTCCAGCGCCGTCCGCAGCAGGGCTCGCGCCTTATGAGGCTCTTTTTGGCTCAGCGCCAGGGTCGCCGCCTCCGCGTGGGCGCGCACCAGCTGACGCCGCGCGTCGTCGCGCGCGACGGCGACCTTGATCGCCTGCTTGCGCGCCACGAGGCCCCAAGCGATGGTCATGCCGATGATCACCACCGCGCCGCCGATCAGACCACCGCGGATCATTCTGCGCCGTCGCGTGGCCGCACGCTGCTGCTCGGCCTCGTAGGCCTCCCCCGCGGCGACGAAGCGCTCGACCTGCTGCGGCACGCTGACGCAGCGGTCGAGACCCCGCCGCGCCTCCTCGAGCGCCTCGCCCTGCCAAACCTCGGCGTCACGCTCGCCGCGGCGCTCCCAGAGCTCGGCGGCCTGGCCGATCTCGGCCAGAAAGACGCGCTCGTCGCGGCTCTCGTCGATCCAGCGCGAGAGCCGACCCCAGCTGTCGATCAGCCGCTCGTGCGCCAACTCGAGCTTGGTGTCACCGTCACCGCGACGACCGCTGGTCAGAAGCCGCGCCTCGGTCAGCCGCGCGAGCACCTGGGCGGCTTCGTCGCCGAGGCCCTCAAGCAGCTTGCTTCGCTCGACGGAGCGACGCGTGCCATCGGCCGTGATCAAGCGCAGTAGCAGCTGCCGGGCTACGTTGATCTGTGCGATTGAGAGCGCCTGGAGCACGGCGTCGGCGTGGCTCGCCAGCGCCCCCGCCACACCTCCCATCGCCTCATAGTCAGCCCGGCGCAGCAGCTTGTTCTCTCGGTCGCGGCGCTCCCAGAGCATCCGCCCCGCGAAAGAGAGCAGCGGCAAGCAGGCAGGCTCGTCGTCGATCGCGGCGATCATCTCATCGACGATCGCGTCATCTTCGTAGCGAAAACCGAAGGCATCGGCCGAGCGCGAGAGGATCGCCCGCAGCGCAGCACGATCAGGGCTGCGCAGCACCGTGACCCGGCTGAGCAGCCGACGCGCGTCTTGCCCCTCGGCGACGCGGCCGAGAAAATCGTCGCGGAGCGTGATGACGACGCGCACGGGATCGTGCGGATCGTCGGCCGCGTTATGGAGCGCGCTGGTGAAGCGACGACGCAGCTCGGGGTCCTCCACCTGGGTGTAGAGCTCCTCGAGCTGGTCGACGAAGAGCAGCACACGCGCGCCCAGCCTCTCGGCGAGCTGCCGCAGCTCGAGGCCCAGCCGCGACGGCGTCTCGGCGAGCTCGCCAGCGAGCTCGGCAACGGCGTCTTTCGCGCTCTCAAGAGCACCCGTGTCGCCACGGCGCTTCGCGCCAACGCCGGGCTCGGGCTCGCCAGCGCGCTGCGAGAGCTGCGTCGAGAGCTGCTCGCCAGCGCGCAGGCGAGTCGCGAGCGCAGCAAAGGGATCGCCGCCGGGACGGACGCGGAGCAACACCAGCGGACCCTGCTCGCGCATCCGCGGCACCACGCCAGCGGCGACGAAGCTCGACTTCCCCGCACCGGACGGCCCCACCACCGCCAACGTTGGCTCGTCGCGGAGCTGCTCGAGGAAGGCGGCCAGCTCGGCCTCGCGACCAAAGTAGAGCCCGGCGTGGCGCTCCCCGAAGGGCAGCAGGCCACGAAAGGGGCCCTGCTCCTCGGCGAGCTGCTGCTGCCCAGGAGAGAGCAGGGTCCGCAGCTCGGCGGCGACGGCAGGGGCGGTGGGGCGATGGCGCGGGTCTTTCGAGAGGCAGCGCGAGACCAGGCCGATCAGCTCTGGCGACGTGGTCTTCTCCTCGAGGTGTAGCTTCAGCGGCTGCGCCGAGCAGACCTCGTAGCCTACGGCCAGCGGCTGCGTCGCGCGGAAAGGGAAGCGCCCGCAGAGCAGCTCGTGGAGCAGCACGCCGAGCGCCCAGATGTCGACGGCGCTCCCCTGCTCGCCGCCGCTCCACTGCTCGGGCGACATATAGAAGGGCGTACCACGCACGCTGCTCTGAGCGCTCGAGTCGTAGCCGGTCAGCAGCGTGGCGTACTCGACGGTGTCGGAGTGGTCACCGTCGACATGAGCTCGCGAGGCGCGAATCGGCAGGGGCCTGGCGCTCTGCTGGTCGAAAGGTGAGAAGGTCTCGCCTGCCTCGCTTGTCCCTGCCTCGCTTGTCCCTGACTCGCTTGTCCCTGACTCGCTTGTCCCTGCCTCGCTTGTCCCTGACTCGCTTGTCCCTGCCTCGCTTGTCCCTGACTCGCTTGTCCCTGACTCGCTTGTCCCTGACTCGCTCGCACCTGACTCGGTCAGCGGCGTGACGGTGAGGGTGTCGCTATGAGCGTCCACGTCAAAGGTCGGAGGTCGCATCAACTCCGTCGGCGCGATCGCCTCGGCGACCTCCGTCGCCCTGGCGCGCTCGGGCGACGCGTGCCCGAGCTTTTTGGCCAGCCCGAAGTCGAGCACTCGCAGTCGCCCATCCCGCGGGAGAAAGACGTTCTCGGGCTTGAGGTCGCGGTGGAGGATGTTCGCGCCATGAGCCTCGGTCAGCGCCTCGGCGATCGCCAGCGCCACGCGCAGCGCCTCGGCCTGTGAGGGGGGCTCATCACGCAGCAGCTGGCGCAGCGTTCGGCCCTCGAGGTACTCGAGGGCAACGTAGGGCATGCCCTCATGCTCGCCAACGCCGAAGACCGTGACGATATGCGGGTGAGCAAAGCGCGCCGTGGCGCGGGCCTCGAACAAGAAGCGCTCGATCGCCTCATCCGAGCCGAGGTGCTCGGGGTGCACGACCTTCAACGCGACCCGACGGCCCAGGCGCGTGTCGCGGGCGAGGTAGACGTCGCCGAAGCCTCCGCGGCCGAGCAGCCGAACCACGCGATAGTGATCGACTCGGCAGCCCGCCTCGAGCAGCGCCTCACGAGGAGCGCTCGCCGTTGGCCACGCGCTCAATGCACCTCCCTCGCCGACCGGTTCCCAAGCATCGCGCGAAATCTTAACACGCTGAGCGTGGAACGTTGCGCTAACCGCGTGCTAGTTTTCTTGAGGTCTTTTTCGTGGCGAGGTGATCGAAATGCCTGCTTCCGTGGGCGCAGATATCGAGTCGATCTGCGGTAAATGTGGTGACGTCTGGCACGTCGTCGTGGCGATGGTCGGCGACAGGGTCGCCAAGGTCGAATGTAAGCAATGTGGCAAGCAGCATCGCCACAAACCGCCGGGCGGTACGACGGTGCGCTCGACCCGCAAGAGCACCAGCAAGAAGGCGAGCGCGAGCGCCAGCACATCGCGCGGTCAATCGCAAACCAACGAGCCGCTGGTGAAGGTCGATCTGAACAAGCCCCTGCGCCCCTACGCGATCAGCGAGAGCTTCGGCGTCGGCGATCGCATCGACCACGCCAAGTTCGGTAGCGGCGTGGTGGAGATGGTCGTCGGGCCGGGCAAGATCCAGGTCTTCTTTCCCACCGGACGTCGCGTGATGGCACATGACCGCCAGGTTTGAACCGCTACCGAATCGTCGCCGCATGACAAGAACCCTCAGCCTGCTCGAGATCCGCGTGCGCGACATCGATCGCGCCGCGGCGTTCTACAGGCGGCTCTTCGGCTCGCTCGGGCGCGGACGATGACCCGCGCTCTCTTGTCGTCGCTGCTCGCCTTCGCGCTCGCGGTCGGTGGTGTCGCGGTAGCTCGGGGCAAGCCGAAGACGGCTCGAGCCAAGCCCGCGACCCGGGGGCTCAAGACGATGCCACGCCCCCTCGGCTTGCGCTTCGGTCTGGCCATCGGCGCCGTGGAGCGGCTGCTCGTCAAGCGCAAAGCACAACAGCGGCTGCGCCTCGTGCGCACGATCGAGCCCACGGGTCGCCGCGTCGAGCATGGCAAGCTCTCGGCGCGGCTGCCTCGCGGCCCCTTTCGCAAGCTCAAGCTGCTGTTCTTCGGGGGGCGACTGGTGCGGATCAAGCTCTATGGAGAGACGATGCCCGCCTGGGTGGCCAGGCACTCCGGCAGAGCGCACGCCGTCGTCGCGGCGAGCCGCTACTGGGTCGACCCAGCTCGGCTCTGCGGGATGCGCTGTGAGGCCCGGCGCTGCGAGCTCTTCGACCTCAAACCGATGATCGGTCGCGGCATCACCCGCGCCGAGGCCCGCGCCCAGTACCAAAGGTTCCTCGCGCGCGCTCGCTGAGGGCTGCTTCGGTGCTTCTGCTTCGGTACTCCCGCTACCCGACACAACCGCCATCGGCTGGCAGCAAGCCGCTTTCACTCTTCCCCCCCTTCCGTTACGCTACGAGTTGCACGTCTAAGCTGGAGAATACGTCTCATGCGTTTGTGGGTTCGGTCGGTGCAAGCCGTCGGGTTTCTTGTATTGGGGCTGACGATCGCCCTCTCTTCAGCGTGCGAGGGCACCAACGACGCGCCCACCAAGGACGGTCTCGCCCCAGACGCCCTGATCACAAAGGGAGACGATCAGGGCGGTGTGGGCAGCTGCCCAGCGGGGATCGACCAAGACGGCGACGGCTATGGTCAGGGTTGCCCCGCCGGTCCCGACTGTGATGACAACGACAAAACGATCCACCCTGGAGCCAAAGAGCTCTGCGACGGTGTCGACAACGACTGCGACAAGACCGTCGATGAAGGCTGCGGCCTCGGCGACGGCCCCTTCCCGATCGACAGCGCGCAGGACCCAAACCTCAAAGATCTTGCTGGCGTGGTCCTCGACGCCAACGGTGACCTGGTGCTCGGCCAGGAGAAGACCAAGCACCACTATATGTGGATCGCCAACACCGACGACCTCGGTCGTGGGACGATCTCAAAGATCGACACCCAGGCGATGAAAGAGGTCGCACGCTACTTCTCGATCACCTGCCACTCCATCCCGGGCGCGGCAGGGTGCGTCGACAAGCATGGCTCGCCGATCGACGCCCTCGACACCCACGATCCCTCGCGTACGGCGGTCGACACCAACTACGACGTCTGGGTGGCGAACCGCGCCTTCGCCAACCAGCCCTCAGTGACCAAGATCGCCAACGACGTCTCCCGCTGCGTCGATCGCAACAACAACAACGCCATCGACACCTCCGCTGATCGGGACGGCGACGGCACGATCACCGTCGACTGCAACGGCGACGGCACCCCCGACAACGCAGCCACCATCTGCACCGGCGCCTTCGCGGGCAAGCCGCCAGAGTTTCTCGGCGACGACGACGAGTGCGTGCTCTTCACGGTCAACTACGGCAACAAGACCGACATCGGCCGCTCCGTCTGCCTCGACACGGGAGGCGTCGACGGCGGCCCCTCCAACGCCTGGGTCGGGACCTACGCCCGCGCGATCAACGGCTTCTTCAAGGTCGATGGCAAGACAGGCCAGCTCTCGGGACCCTACAACCTCGCCGCAGGTCACCATGTCTACGGCTGTGTGGTCGACAGCCAAGGCATCCTCTGGTCTGTCGACGACGACGTCGGCACCCTGACCTACCTCGACACGAAGAACCCCAGCTCCGTCGGACCGCTGCTCGACGAGCCCTTCGGTAACGCGAGCTTCTACGGCATCGCGCTGGGTCAGCAAGACGAGCTGTGGATTGGCGGCTGGGATTCGAGCCGCGTCTTTCGTTATCGCCCCAAACGCAGCAGCTTCGCGACGCTGCATCAGGGCACCTGGATGGCCGCGACCTACCCGAAGACCCTCGCCGAGGCCAGAGGCGTTGCGGTCGACACCCGCGGCAAGGTCTGGGTCGCGATCAACAACGGCTTCGTGCTGCGCCTCGATCAGAGCCTGGCCGACGGCCTCCACGATCTGACCAAGACGACGACCTATTGGCCCGTGACGGGGACCGAGGTCGTCGGCGTGGGCGTCGACTTCGCCGGTCACATCTGGGCCATCAGCGAGAACAACAACGTCGCCTCCCGCCTCGACGTCGACAGCGCTGGTGAGCCGCTCAAGCCCGCCACGGCGACCACCAAGGTCGTGCCCGTCGGGCTCGGCCCCTACACCTACAGCGACTTTACCGGCTTTGGTCTGCGCACCTTCACTCGGCCTGCGGGGCGCTACGTCTACGAGTTTTCTTGTCCCGGAGACGGGATCGGCACCTTCGACCAGCTGCACTTCAAGAGCACCGTGCCGACAGGAACGTCCCTGTCAGCGCAGGTGCGCAAGGGCAACGCGATGGGCGTCTTCGGCAGCTGGAGCGCAGACCTCTCGAGCTCACCGGCGGACATCAGCCTCGTGGCACCGACGCAGGCCACGCGGCTGCAGGTGAAGTTTATCCTGACCTCGCAAGACAAGACCCAGACGCCGATCCTCCACGAGTTCGGGGTCACCTACAACTGCGGCACCATCAATTAATCGGGGAGTATTGGCTCAACCCTGAGCTGAGAAGCAGAAGTCGTGATGAAGACGGCGAGGGCAGGGGTGGGTATGCGTCTCATCGCTCCTCGGTTCTCTCAGCCGATCGTGGCCTCGTAGACCACCAGCCCCGAGTCGCGCTCCGGGTTGGGTAGATCGAGCTGACTGCGAAAGCTCTGTGGGTCGTGGATCGAGAGCTCGTCGAAGCCCGCCGAGGCGATCATCCGGCGGCCGACGGCTTCATTGGGGATCTGAAGGGGTTGGCGGTTGCGTGAGAGCAGAGAGAGCAACGTCCGGAAGACGCGCGCTGTCGCACCGAGGCGATCGACCGTCTGCTGATGGTGGATATCGGTGATATAGCGTCCACCGCCAAGGCGGCGTAGCAGGGCGGCGACGCGATCGAAGATCTGCTGCTGCCGTGGTAGCGGGAAATACGCCACCAACCCCTCGGAGATCACCACCGTCGGCGAGACGGGCTTCAGGTAGGGTGAGAGCGCTTGAGTGTAGTCGTTGGCTGCGACCAGATCGACGGCGAGGGCGCGGTAGCTCGGGGGCGCATGGCCACCGAGGCGTTGACGCTTCAGCTCGACCATCGCTGGAAGATCGATGTCGAGAGCTGGCCCGCCGGAGCTGTCGGCGAAGGCCAACGCCCGGGGGGAGAGCCCCGCGCCGAGCTCGATCAGCTGTGCAGGGCAGGCCTCGGCGACGAGCGCGTCGATGATCCGATGACGTTGCACCAGAAACTCCGAGGGGGTCGAAAACCCCGCTCGGCGCGCCGCTGCGAAGAAAACCTCACAGAGGGCGTGAAGCGCTCGCCCCTGCGTGGTGTCGAAAAACTCCGCCCAGGGCAACCCCTGGCGGACCCAAGCCTGCGCGGTGTAGTGCGCGGTGATCGAGATCGAGCTGTAACGCGACATCTAACCCTCGTACCAACCCTCAGTGTTGGGAACACCTACGAACCCTCGCAGGACCATCCTAACCGCTCTGGGGCGAAACCGACGCCCATTTGCGCCGCGCTCCGAGCTGCAGCGGGTGAAAGTGCCGGTAGATGCATTCCCAGCAACATCAGGGTCTTGTCAAGTGCGAGCCTTTCAGCTAAGCCTTGGCCCAAGCAGGTGGAGAGGTGACCGAGTGGCCGAAGGTGCTCGCCTGCTAAGCGAGTGTAGGATTACCTACCGAGGGTTCGAATCCCTCCCTCTCCGCATCGCGACCCCCGTGGCAAACACCTCGGGGGTTTCGTGTTTCTGGAGCCGCACGTTTCGTCGATCTTTTCAGCCCGAGGGGGCTTGACCGAGAGCGACCGGTCGGCAATATTGGCCCGCGCTCACGCTGGAAGGCGGAAGCGACAATCGAATAGGCACCCGTAGCTCAGCTGGATAGAGCATCGGTCTACGGAACCGAGGGTCGGGCGTTCGAATCGCTCCGGGTGCGCTAGAGAATCCAAGGGATCTAGGTCTTGACCTAGGTCCCTTTTCGTTTTCGATCGAAACCCTCGAGGGCTCGATCCGAGCCCTCGCTCGTCGGGTGAAGCGCTCGAGCGCTGATCCGCTTACCGTAGCGAGGAGGTCTCTCTGGCTGAGAGACGGATCTCCGCGAAAGGCAAGGGCGACTGAAGAGCTTCCCTACACATTCGGGACCGAGCCGGGTGTTGAGCTGCCGAGCCGTCGCCGAAGAAACGAGCCCTACGGGTGGTCTGGCGAGCTCTCTGAGGCCCAAAAAGCGGCCAGCAGTGCGGTTGCCCGGCGACGGGAGGCGTGTGTAGGGGTGCTCTGAAAACGCGCGGTCAGCCAGCGGCCAACGCAGGGTCGACGACCGGGAGGAGCTCGGCAGACTCGGCGGCCAACGCGACCGCCTCGGCGGCTCCGCCGCGGCTGATCGCCGAAAGGCGTCGCGCGCGATCGATGCCATGCGCCATCGTGGGGGCGCTATCGAGGATGGACGTCTGCGTGTGGCCACAGTGGGGACAGCTCGGTGACGAAGCCCAATCGGAGTCTAAACCGGCCGATCGACGCAGCGCGCTATGATCCGTCGCGGAGATCTTATGTGATGATGTGTGGGGACGCCGGCGGCGTTGCACGAAGGCATGACCACAGAGACCGCAGTGACGAATCAGCACTGGGCGTGCGGCCGCTTGGTCCGCGACGGGCTCGCTTGCTGCGCGTTCGGAGGAGCTTTGGGTCATGGCGATCCGTTCGGTGCGCCCTTTGGCGCCCCTCTATGGTGTTCCCGGGTGCGACAACGAACCGCACCCGTGCGTTGTCCGCTCGTGCGGTCCCTTGTCGTCGTCTTGTCGCGGAGCATCTGAGGCCAGCGCGCACCGCGTCGCTCTTCGGTTGTGACAGCATCTGCGCGCAACACAAGACGTCGTCTGACGTTCACGTTGGTTTTGCTCTCGGCTTGGCGTGCTAAGCCCCGTTGAAGGGCTTCTATTCCCGCCGACCGATCCGCGCAAGGTTCTGTGGGTTCGGATCCATCGGCCCCCCAAAAAACAGCCCGGTCGGGTTGACACTCCCTACGCCGAACTTAACTCTAGTTGCAGAAGCGAGCAGCCAGCGGCGAGACGAGCCGCGAGGCTCCGCGGATCAGAGTCAACCCCAGATGGCTTTCGCCAGGAGGTGCACCATGCTCACTCGCTGGAGCGATTTCGATCGGACGTTCGCAGCCCTCGACGAGTTCCGTCGTCAGATGGATCACGTCTTCGACCGCAGCCGCGGCGGGATACCGGACACCGGCTTGACCTCGAACGGCGGCTGGCCCTATCTCGAGATGCGCGATGACGGCAACGCCCTGGTGTTCACCGCCGAGATCCCCGGCCTCGCCGCCGAGGACGTGACGTTGACGCTCAGTCAGGACGTGCTGACCATCGCTGGCGAGCGCAAGCTCGAGGTCCCCGAGGGCTACAAGCTGCGCCGTCAGGAGCGCGGTAGCTTCAAGTTCAGCCGCAGCTTCTCGCTGCCCTGCCCCGTGGATCCGGAGCGCACCATCGCGACCGCCAAAGACGGTGTGCTGAACGTCACGCTAGAGAAAGCGGCCGAGGCCAAGCCGCGGCAGATCACGGTCAAGAGCAGCTAGTGGGTCGACACGAGAGGTCGACACGAGAGGTCGACATGAGAGGTCGACACGAGAGGGTCAACACGACAGCTCGACACGACAGGGTCGAGAATCAGGGAGAATGACGATGAGCAACCAGCTGACCAAGCGTGACGAAGGGCGCGCCGAGCCGGTGGAGACCAAGCGCTGGCTCGAGCCGCCGGTCGACGTCTTCGAAAACGAGGAGGAGTGGCTCGTCGCCGCCGATGTGCCCGGCGTACATGAGGACGGCCTGGTGGTCCACCTCGACAAAAACGAGCTGACCATCGAGGCGCGCCGCGACAACAACTCCGCCCTGGGCTTCGCCTACGCAGGCTATCGCCGGGCCTTCACGCTGCCTAGCGGCGTCGACGCGGCAAAGGTCGAAGCCAAGATGACCAACGGCGTGGTCTCGATCCATCTGCCCAAGGCCGCGGCGATCCGCCCACGGCAGATCCAGATCCGCGCTGGCTGATAGGTGGTGAGCCGCCAGCGAGAGGCCAGGTAGCGAGGTCGAGAGCCCATGAGGGCTTATGTAGCCAAAGACGAGCTCTCCCGCGCTGTTGATCACTGGCCGATCACTGGCGGTCGAGCCCCTGGACTCTCCTGCGGGCGGGGTCCTTCGCGCTCCCGCTGGCGTCCGATCGCCGCCCGTCCCCATCCCGCATCTCCACCCGCGTGCCTCCATCTCGCATCCCCAGCCTCACGTCGAGGCGCTCTCCCGCTCGGACAACGACCTTTGTGCCCTTAGAAGCACCCCGATGAGCTCGGAGACGAGCCGAAGACGCCGAGCGCTGACCTCGGCAGGTGCCCACGCGATAACCGCCGAGAAAAGCGATAACGATCAGCAAGATCCACGTGCGAGCGCGCATGATCGAACGATACGTCTTTCGCGGGCCGAGGCCAAAGGCCTTGAGCGCGAGCCGTTAGGCGGCGAGACTCAACCTCATGCGACGCTCGTTTTGGATCTGGATCTCGAGGTTCACCTTGGTCGCAGCGTTGACGCTGCTTTCCACACCAGCGACCGCTCACGCCACCAAGCAACCGCGCCTGGCGGTGCTCTACTTCGACAACAACACGGCCAACAAGCAGCTGGACGTGCTGCAGAAGGGGCTGGCCGACATGTTCATCACCGATCTGGCGTCGGTGCGGGGCATCGTCGTCGTCGAGCGCGACAAGCTGCAGTCGATCGTGAAGGAGCTGAAGCTGCAGCGCTCCCGTTTCTTCAACAAGCACACGGCGGTGCGGATCGGCAAGCAGCTGGGAGCGACCCATGTGGTCAGCGGCAGCTTCGCCGTCGTTGGTGAAAACATTCGCATCGGCGCGCGGCTAATCCGCATCCGAAATGGGCAGATCGTGGTCGGCAAGAAGGTCGTCGGCGCCAAGAGGGCCATCTTTGAGCTCGAGCAGAAGCTGGTCGCGCTCTTTGTCAACGGCCTCAGACAGGCCACCGGCGCCGCCGGCACGGCGCGACCGACTCGAGCCGCTCGAATTCACGCCTACCGCCCACGACGCGGTCGCACCTACATCCCCAGCATCGCGATGCTGGTCGACTACTCCAAGGGCCTAGACTTAATCGACCGCGGCAAGTTCCGCGCGGCGGCCCTACGCCTCGCCGCGGTGGCCGCCCAGGCGCCCAGCTTCAGCCTCGCCAAGCAACGCCAGCGCGAGCTGAAAAAGCGTGTCAAACAAGCCGGGCTTCGCCGCATCCTCGCTCTCGACGCTCAAGTCAAGGCGCTATGGAAGAAGGCGCGCGCCTACGTCGAACGCCACAAGCGCCTTAGAGATGAGCAGGTGGCGAAGAACGCCCTCGGCTATCGATTCGTGATCGGCCGGCTGCAGCTGCGGGCCCTGCGCTCCCAGCTCACGATGAAGCAGCCCAACCTGGTGCTCCCCACCAAGCGCCGGGCCGTGTTAGCGGGGATCGAGGGCTACGTCAAAAACCAGCTGGCGTTGATCAAGGGCATCGCGCGCTACGCCAAGCTCCACACGCGAGTGCTGCAAAACGGGCTGCGCCTCCTCGATCGCCGCGTCCGCCTTTCTCCCGAAGACCAGCGCGTGATCCGCGAGGCCGAGCTCGGGCCCATCAGGCTCGACGCCGCTAGCGTCAGCGTCAGGCTCGGTCAGTTCCTGCTCGCCGGGCGCGACTTCGGCCAGCCGCGAAAGCTTGGCCCGCTGGCGCTCTCTCCCCCACCGGCGATCCTCTCGGCGCGCTACCAGCAGCTGGGCACTCGGCTGCTACGCAACGTGATCAAAGACCTCGACAAGCAGGCCAAGGGCAGGGCGCGACAGGCCGAATATAGGGCGATCAGCGCGCGCGTCGTCTGGGGCCAGGCGCTGCTGCTCCACGGCAAACGCGACGCCGCCGTCGCGAAATGGCAGGAGGTGCTCGACCTTTATCCCACGTCTCGCCAATACAAGCGCGTCGAGCGCCTGATCAAAGAGCAGCTCGGCCTAAAGAAGACCTACACCATGCGAACCTTGAGACGCTATCAGAAGGGCCTGAAGACCTGTAAAGACATGGATCTGCGCGTCGGCCTGGGCACGATCTTCCAGAAGCGGATCCGTCTTCTGGGGCTCGCCGGCATCCAGACGACGATCAAGGAGATCGAGAAGGCCTGCCGCGCTAGGCACAACAGCGGCCAGGTGCGCCTGACGTACTTTTGGCCCTACCTCTATCAAAACGCAGCGCTGAAGGTCGGCAGGCTCGGGATCTGCAAAAGCTTCGAGCGGCTGATCAAGCGCGCGGTGCAAGAGGGGCTGCCCCCCCGAGACGCCGGTCTCTATCGCAAGAACTACACGTCCTGCCGCTGAACGATCAGCCTCTCACCGCCACCTATCCAACACGACCTCGTAGGCGCATATCAGCCTGTTGATGGAGGACCGAGCGAGGCGATCGGAGGGCTCGATCAACACGTCGTCAGGTTGCCAGGTTGGCAGGTTGCCAGGACACGGCCTGAATGACGGTGTGTTCCTGCTACCCTATAGGGTCGCGACGCAGTATAAAACGAGTGGGCAGAGACGTGCGTGAGAAGAAAGCCGCCCTCACAGCGTCTGCCGTAGCTTTGGCTGCATTGGTACGTCGGCCGTTCAGTCGTTGGTGGGTGTACGTCCCACAGAAGGAGTGACATGCGACTCGACAATCGAATCGTAGAGGGCTCGCGCGTGCTGGTCTCGCGCCGCTTCGAGGCCGAGGTGATCGCCATCCCCGCCGATCGGCTGACCTGCCAGGTGCGCCCGATCCCCAAGGTCGTGCCGCCACCCTACGAAGCCGAGGGCGAAGAGGGCGAGGAGGGGCTCGACGCAGCAGACGCCAGGGTCGCGCCGCCGAGCACGCCGCCGATGCTCGGTTGCTTGCTACCAGCAGGCGCCCTCCTCGCTCCTACGCCGTGATTCCGCATCCTTCGCGCAGCTCGGTCCGGTAAGCTGATCAGCGCTCTAGGCTTCATGCCATGTCGATGAGCGGCACCCATGAGCGCAAGCGCCGCGGCGCCACCCGCGTGCGCCTCTGTGAGCCCGTGCGGCTGCGCGGCGAAGGGCGCCTCACGCATTCACGCGCGCTGGCGATCAACCTCAGCTCGACGGGGCTCTTCGTCGCCGCCGACGAGCCGGTAGAGGTCGGCGAGCGCGTGCGCTGCGAGCTCTCCTTTCTGCCCAAGAGCCCGATCGATGTCGCCTGCCGGGTGGTCTGGGTTCGCGATGACACCTGCGTCTCTCCCGACCAGCGAGAGGGTCTCAGCTTCCCGTCTTCGCGGAAGGAGCGGCTCAAAGGCATGGGGCTGATGTTCGAAGACCTGACCCCGACGAAAGCGGAGCGGATCGAGCACGCGCTCTCGCGGCTGCAGCGCGACACGACCGACCCCTTTCCCACGGTCGATCTCTTCGCTGAGTCGGGCACCTGGGCGCCAGCGGACCTGCTCACTGAGAAGACGACGCCATACCCCTCCGTCACCAACGATCCCCGGTCGCTGAAGCTCGCCCTCGTGCTCTCGCTGCTGGTGATCGCCGGCCTGCTGGCGACCATCGCGCTGCTCCTCGCGCGCTGACATCGCCTCATCGGGCTGGCGAGCCTCTTCAGGCTGTCATGAGTCGAGCAGGACGTCGACCAGCTCCGCGAAGCCTAGGCCTCCCCGCTCTTGGGTGATCCATGTTGGCGCAGCTTTCAGCTCGTCGCGAAAGCGCAGCACGTTGGCGACCCCTACGCTGCTCGGAAAGTAGCCAAACATCGGGGCGTCGTTGGGGGAGTCGCCGCTGAAGATCACGCGCTCTCGCACCTCCTCGAGCTCCACACCGTAGACCTCGGCGAAGAGCCGCTTGGTCATCGAGAGCTTGTCGTACTCGCCGAACCAGCCGTTGACGTGAATCGAGCTGACCTTCACCGTGGCGCCGGCCGCTTCGAAGAGCCGCACGATGGCCTCGACCGCCGCGGCGTCGAGGGGTGGCACATCCTCGCAGACGTCGATCGCCAGGTCCGCTTCGCGGTAGGGCTGGTCGACCGAGACCCGGCAGCCCGGCACCTTTTCGACGATCGCCTTCGCCAACAGAGCGAGCCGCTCGCGGTCCTCGAGGCGCTGCTCCTCGCTCCGCCAGTAGCAGCGGATCATCTTCCGCTGCTGTTGATCGTAGACGAAGTAGAACGCGCCGTTTTCGCCCACCAGGCCGTCTACCGGCCACATCCGGGCGATATGGTCACACCAACCGGCCGGTCTGCCGGTGATCGGCACGACCTTGATCCCAGCCTCTTGCAGCCGCTCCATCGCCCCATAGGCCGCCGCGGGCAGCCTGCCGTCGAGGGTCAAGGTGTCGTCGATATCCGTCAAGACGTAGCGGATCTGGGTTTTCGCAGCGTGAGGAAAGGTGGAGAGCGGTTTCATGGTTGGCGAGCAGCTCGCGGCAACGAAGGATACAGAGATAAGGGGAGACCCTGCTGTAACATGCTGAAATTATAGGATTTTTAGCGGAGGAGGAGGGATTCGAACCCCCGGTGAGTTGCCCCACAACGGTTTTCAAGACCGCCGCCTTAAACCGCTCGGCCACTCCTCCAGCGCTCGCGCTCGGCGAGCATGCTCGTGATAGCCGACGCGGCGCAGTTCATCAAGACCGATGGGCGACATGAGCGACGTCGGCCGTGACGTTTTTTGCGCGGGGCGGTTGTCAATTCGGCGTGGCCCCAGCTATACGTGGCGCATGCTGGACATCAAGCTGATCCGCGAGGACCCGAACCGTATTCGCACCTCAATCCTCCGTCGCAACCTCGACGCCTCGAAGGTCGACATCGACGCCTTGCTCGCCGCCGATGCCCGCTGGCGCGAGGCCGAGAAACGCGTCAACGAGCTGCGCGCGCGGCGCAACGAGCTCTCTTCTTCAATCAAGACGCTGCAAGCGAACGCCCGACAAGCGGCGATCGACGAGGTCAAGGAGCTCAAGCAAGAGCTGGGCAGCCTCGAGGGCGAGGTCGAGACCCTCGCCGCCGAGCGCGACGAGCTGCTGCGGCTGATGCCCAACGTCCTCGCCGATGACGTCCCAGACGGCAAGACCGATGAGGAGAACGCCGAGATCTCGCGCTGGGGCGAGCCTCCGAGCTTCGACTTCGAGCCCCGGGATCACGTCGAGCTCGGGCAGATCACCGACACGATCGACTTCGATCGCGCGGCGAAGGTTACCGGCAGCAACTTCTATTTCCTCAAACGCGAGGCGGCGCTGCTCGAGCAGGCCTTGCTCGCTTTCGCAGCAGCCCAGCTGGTCGGCGAGGGCTTCATACCGATCGCCACGCCAGACCTGGCCCGCGCCGAGGTCCTCGAGGGGATCGGCTTCGCCCCCCGCGGACCGGAGCGTCAAGTCTACAACGTCGAGGAGAGCGATCTCTGCCTGGTCGGCACCGCCGAGATCACGGTCGGCGGTTACCACGCCGACGAGATCCTCAGCGCCGAGCAGCTGCCGCTACGCTACCTGGGCTTCTCACATTGCTTCCGCACCGAGGCCGGCGCCTACGGCCGCGAGTCACGCGGGCTCTATCGGGTCCACCAGTTCAGCAAGGCCGAGATGTTCATCCTCTGCAAAGAGGACGACTCCACCACCCAACACGAGGCGATCCGCGACTACGAGGAGCGCCTGCTCCAGGCTCTGCGCATCCCCTATCGGGTGGTCAACGTCTGCGCTGGTGACCTTGGCGCCCCCGCGGCAAAGAAGTACGACATCGAGGCCTGGATGCCGGGACGCGAGGCCTACGGCGAGGTGACCTCGTGCAGCAACTGCCTCGACTACCAGGCGCGCCGCTTGAAGATCCGCTATCGGCCCGAAGCCAAGGCGTCGCCTCGCTTCGTCCACCTGCTCAACGGCACGGCGCTCGCGATCAGCCGTACGATGATCGCGATCTATGAAAACAACCAGCGCGCGGATGGTTCGATCGCGATCCCCGAGGTTCTGCAGCCCTCTCTCGGCGGCCTGAGTGAGATCCCCGCCCGTCGTTGATCTCACCCTCGTTCATGGTGGTGGAGGGCGCTCCCTCGTTGGCTGCCTGCGCTCCTAAGAGCACCCCTACACATTCGGGACCGAGCCGGGTGCTGAGCTGCCGAGCCGATTTCGTAGCCGAAGACATGAGCCATACGGGTGGTACGGCGAGCTTTCTGAGGCCTAGAGCGCAGACCAACTTACCTCCCATCGCCGCGCTGGTCTGCGAAATCACAGCGGTTGTTGCTCGTCGGTTGCTTGCTACCAGCAGGCGCCCTTCTCGCTCCTACGCTGTGATTCCGCATCCTT
>PDWI01003558.1_pt1 | contig 21885 bp, 19 predicted proteins | sample 1430891 | NCBI WGS metagenome assembly PDWI01 (sample SAMN01162508, study PRJNA174530) | Oral metagenome, whole genome shotgun sequencing project. | biome: Marine environment; feature: Marine mammal; material: Swab sample of the gingival sulcus; isolation source: swab sample of gingival sulcus... | reverse complement strand
ATTTGAAGTACATGAAGGAACAAGCTTTACATGGATGTCAAATAAAATGCTAATCTACAGAAAAGGTTCAGAGGACATGACGCTGATAAAGTTAGAAGCGGAAAAACCAGAAGGTAAATATGTAGATGGCATTTATGAAGGAATTGCTGAAGACTACGGTAAAGAAAAACTTAAAGTTAGAGTTACAGTAGAAAATAAATACATTACGAAAATAGAAGTAATTGAAAAATCTGAAGTTCCTACTAATTTGGGCTTCCAAGCAAATGTATTCCCAAATAAGCTAGATAAAGAGATCATTGATAAACAAAGTACAGATGTAGATACTATTTCAGGAGCAACAGTTACTTCAAAAGCGCTTATAAATGCAGTTAAAAACGCTTTAAGTGAAGATAACAATTCTACAAAACTTGAATTAGCTGACGGCACTTGGTACGGCGAAGGTAGAGGACACTATCATTATGATTCTTTTGGTAGAAATGGAATAGGTGTAACTTACAGATCTCACAATGTTAAAATAACTGTTGAAGATGGAAAAATTACTGATATTGAGAGAACTTATTTCGGTGATGATGCAAAATTTGAAGGCTATATTCAAGGTGGAAATGGCAACGGATATGAACTTATGAAAGAACTTATTAAAAAAGAAGGTTCTGTCGATGCGGTAAGGGAAAAATTCGCTGAGGGTATCTTTATAAAATATGGTAAAATACGTGAAAAGCTTGAAGGCGAAACTGATGAAGAATACGACGCTTATTTAAAACTAAAAGAAAAAGTTCTTGAAAATGGTCTTACAAATGTAGCTATATACGATGCTGTTTCAGGAGCAACAAATTCTTCAAGAGGATATTTAAATGCCGTTGAAGATGCTATGAAGAGATCTAATAAATATAAAAATGATAATATAGAGCAAAAAATCAAGTACATTAAAGTTGAAGATTATATCTCTCAAAATAATGGAACAGATAAAAAGGCAGATGCAAATTTATATTATGGTGAAGAAGTAACATTTGATTTCTTAAACGTTATGATAGAATATGTTGACGGAAAAAAAGAAACAGTACCATTTAATAAAATAGCTGAAAAAGGACTTAAGACTAATTTTGAAGGAACATATACTCCAACGCCAAAAAATGGCAACTATTCAGAAAATGGAAGCTATAACCTTATAATAGAAGATGAAGATTCTACTGCTAAATTTGTTTGTGGCTTTGTTGAAACAAGAGGCTTTAAAGATATAGTTGTCGATAAAGTAAAAGTATTTGGTAGATTTAATAAAGAACTTGATGAATTTAAAGTTATAATTAATAAGCTACCAGGAGGTTATCAATTTAGATTTCCACAAAAAATCACATTTGATTATAAGTTAATTAAAAATGTTAAGGTATTAGATACTGAAGGTAATGAACTAAAAATTAAAAGTCATCAAATAAATAATTGGGGAACACCACAATTAGCTGTAGACCTAAAAGATTTTCAAGCACCAAGCGATAATGAAATGTTCTTTAAACGATATATACCTGGTGCTGCTTTAAGATTTGAATTAGAAAGGGATTCAAATGAAAATACTTTTGATGAAAATAATATTAATAAAATTGAATTAGCTAGCACACCATCAAAAATGGAATACAAAAAAGGTGAAAAATTATCTTTAATAGGTTTAAGCATTGATTTAATAGACAAAAATTCTGTTAGAGAAAATGTAGCTTTAGATGATATTAAAGCAGGTAAATATGGATTGAGTTTAGACACTGAAGATGGAATTCTTTTAGATGAAACTGGCACAAAAACTGTTACTATTTCAAAAAGTGGAGTAGGATTTGTTAGCTTTGATATTGAAGTTAAGAATGATGAAAATAATGAAAATCAAGATTCAGATAAAATACTTATCAAAGATGGTGAAACTGTAATAAAAGAAATAGCAGTTAGTGAATTTACAGAAGAAAATTTCAATACAGTGGAAATAAAACTTTTTGACAAATATCAAGATAAATTAAGTGCGGAAAACTTTGAACTTGTAGATAAGGATAACAATGTAATTAATACAGCGTATATTGATTTTGCAGGCGATATGGTAATGATTGCTAAAAGTTTAGAAGATGCACAAAATGGCTTGCTAATTGGTACAATAGCGCTCACTTTTGTTGAAAAAGTAGAACAAGTTCCAGCTAAAGTGTTTATTAAAGATGGTCAAACTGTAATAAAAGAAATATTGATTGGTGAATTTGATGAAACTTACAATGCTGTAGAAGTTGACTTACCACTTAAGTATCAAGATTTGTTAAAAAAATCAAGTTTTGAACTTATAGATACAAATGATAATGTAATATCTGAAGCAGTAGTTAATTTTGAAGGTAATTTTGCGAGTATAGAATACACAAATAACGAAGAAGGATTTCAAATGCCTTATCAAATAACTATTAACTTTGTTCAAGGGACAGAGGTAGTACCACATCAAATAAATATAAAAGATGGGGAGTCTATCATAAAAATAGTATCACTTAGCGAATTTACAGAAGAAAATCAAAAAACAGTTATTGTAGAATTAGACCCTGAATATGATGGTAAACTGAGCGAAGCAAGTTTTGAACTTGTAGATACAAATGATAATGTAATATCAACGGCATTTGTAGCATTCTATGGTGGAACAGCAGTAATTTTTGAAAGTGCTGAAGCTTCGCAAAACGGAAATGAACCTTATGGAATTATAACTATAAAATATGCTGAAAATGAAGAAGTAGAAGAAGCACAAAAAGTACATCATATCTTATTTACAGATAAAAATGGACTTGAGTTTGAGCTTAATCATCCAGGAAATGGCGTTTACAATATAGATTTAACTCAACTGCCAAACGGATTTGATATTGAATCAGGCAAAAACAATTTTGAATTTAAAGATGAAGATAATCAAACAATAAGTTTAGATAATTTTAAAGTAGAAGATATGGGTATGGAAGGTTTTTCATTATTATATACTAGTAAAACGGACAAAAATGTAAGTGGAATGCCAAAACAATATATATGGAGTTTCCCAAAAACTTCAAAAAAACCGTCAGCATCACCTGTAAATACAGCAGAGCCAAAAGCCTTAAATACAAAGGCTGTATTAAACGAAGATGACGAAACAGAGGAATAGTTATAGAAAAATAATCTAAGACTATATTAGACTACAAGACATTTGCCCTGCATTATGCAGGGTATATGTCTATTACATACGAGAGGGTAAATGTAACATTTATGAGATAGAAAGGGATTAGGATGTTATTATTGATTTCACTTATTATAACTTTTCCATTAGCGTTTTTTGGAAAAGATATAATTAAAAAGCATGCGAAAATATTTTATATAATTTTTGCTATTTTATCTATTGGCATAGTCTATATCACCACAAGTAAAATCTTTTTGGATTTTCCTACTTGGGTAAGGACATGGATATGGGGGCTATTTGCAAATGGAGCAATTTCTACATCACTATTTGTGATAGTAATGTTCACAGGAGCATTTAAAAAAGGCTCAAAACTTAGAAAAACCTTATTGCCAATAAGGGCAGAACTTTCAATACTAGCTAGTATATTGATACTAGGACATAATGTAGCTTTTGGTCTATCATATTTCAAGTTTTTATTTACAAGACCAGAGGCTTTGCCATTAAATCAACTATTGGCTAGCATATCAAGTATAATAATGATATTAATAATGATACCATTATTTATTACATCTTTCTATGGTATCAGAAAGAAAATGAATGCAAAAACATGGAAAAAACTACAAAGATGGGCGTACTTATTCTATGCTTTAATATATGTACACGTATTGTTATTACTCGTTCCCATAGCACTAAAAGGCAGAACATTTGCCTTTATTACAGTAATAGTTTATAGTATAATTTTCCTCACCTATGCTGCTATGAGAATATCACTAGCCTTAGAGTCAAGAGATAAAAAGAGTGCAAAAGTTCCAGTATGGATAGTGTCAACAGTTTTGTGTGTTTTGGTAATACTTATCTCTGTGCCAAACCTTATAATTGAAGTAAAAAAAGCACCTGTAATATCGAGCGGCGAGATTTCACAAAACAAAAACCAAGCCTCGTCATCGGATGAAAGCTCGTCATCGGATGTCATCTCGACCGAAGAGAGCGAAAGCAAAACCTCGTCATCGGATGAAACCTCGTCATCTCGACCGAGCGAAGCGAGTGGAGAGAACTTACAGAACAAAGAGGAAGAAGAACCGGCAAAAGAAGAAGAGCCAGTTAAGGAAGAAACCCAAGAACCGTCATCTCGACCGAACGAAGATAGTTCGCAAGAAGTGAGCGGAGAGAACTTACAGAACAAAGAGGAAGAAGAACCAGCAAAAGAAGAAGAGCCAGTTAAGGAAGAAGAACCAGCTAAGGAAGAACCACAAAATTCGTCATCTCGACCGAGCGAAGCGAGCGGAGAGAACTTACAGACAGAAGAGCCAGAACCAGTTAAAATATATAAAGATGGAACTTATGTTGCAAGTGCAATGGGTTATAATGCGAATATTTCTGTTCAAGTGACAATAGTTGACGATAGTATAGTTGATGTTATGATATTAGAACACTCTGAGGATGAGCCTTATGCTACAGACGCATGGACGATGTTGCCTAGATTTGTAGCAGCACAAAGCCCTAACGTCGCTGCTGTAGGTGGGGCTACCGTAACCTGTGATGCAGTAAAAGAGGCTGTTAGAATAGCTTTAGAAAACGCTAAAAACTAATTTGCCAATTAATTGGCTCAGAATTATTTTTTACTAGAAAATCATTGCACTTACTAAAGTGCTTGCACCCAAAAAATCCCCTATACGCAGATAATGGGCTAGGGTGTGGTGCTTTTAAGACTAGATGTTTGGGGTTGTTCAGAAACTTTAATTTAGATTGGGCTGGATTACCCCATAGCATTACAACAATTGGTCTGTCAATCAAATTTATAGCCTTTATTGTGGCATCGGTAAATTTCTCCCATCCCATGTTTTTATGAGAATTTGCCTCATTAGCTCTGACTGTAAGAACTGTGTTTAACAAGAAAACACCCTGTTCAGACCATTCCTTTAAATAACCGTGATTTGGGATTTTGAAATCAATATCGCTTTCTAATTCCTTGTAGATATTGACTAAAGATGGGGGGATTTTAACCCCCTTTTTTACAGAAAAACAAAGCCCATGAGCTTGATTAAATCCATGATATGGGTCTTGTCCGAGTATTAAAACCTTTAATTTATTGTATGGAGTATAGTGAAAAGCATTGAAAATATTATCCTTATCAGGGTAAATAGTTTTGCTTGTATATTCCTTATACAAAAACTTCCTTAGGTTTTGGTAATAATATTTTTCAAATTCACTTCCTATCACATCTAGCCAGTCATTAGTAATTTTTGGCATATTTACCTACCTTCTATGATTTTATAAATTTCAAGGCATCCATATAGCCAATTTCAAAATTTTCTATAATTTTGTCTTGATTGTGTATAATGATAGGTCCAAGGTGCTTTTTATAGGTAATGGTGTGTAAATTCACTTCCCTTTTTGGTTTTACCACCATGCTCTTTCTGTGCAATCTTATCTGTATTATATCGTCAAAGCCTCTATATGCTAGCATATTCGATGGCATATTATTGTAAAAACCACCATCTATATAGAATTTTCCATGTAATTTTTGCATTTTAAATGCAGGTAGGTACGAACTAGCTACGATATAGTCAATTAAAGTTCCCTCTGGCATATTTTCTAGCATAAGTTCCTCGGGTCTTTTATCTGTTAGATTAAAAGTAACTAATCCAAAGTCCATATCTGCTTTTCTAATTTTATCTTCATCAAGTTCCTTAGATAGCAAATTTATAAGAGGATTTATATCAAGTCCGCCGTTAAATGTCGTTTTTGCTATTCCCATACTTAGGTCTTTTAGGCTGATATTTTTGAAATCTAATGCTAGAGCCTTTTCTAACTCCTCATTTTCCACGTCAAAAATGTCTTCTACCTTAAAATTCAGCCATAGATTTTTTAATTCTTTTAATTTATCAGCAACCAAAAAGGCGGCGTTTATTGCACCGACGGAAGTTCCACAAACAGCCCCAATTTTTATGCCACTATCTATGAGTGCCATTATTGCGCCTGCTTGATACGAACCCCTAAAACCACCGCCTTCTAGGGATAAACCATATATTTTGTCTTTATCTAACATTCCTTATTTTTTACCAAAAACTTTTTCAAGTCTTTCCATAGCTTCAACTATAGTAGCTCTAGTACATCCGACGTTTAGTCTATAGAACATATCGCCACATTTACCGAAGTGAGAACCTGTATCCATTAGCATCTGACACTTATTTAGCATAATTTCGTTTAACTCGTCCTCGTCTTTTGCTACATTTCTAAAGTCTAACCACATTAAGAAAGTTGCCTCTGGTTTGTAAGTTTTGATTTCTGGAAGTTTAGTTTTTAGGAAGTCTAAAACATAATCTACATTGCCTTGTATATATTCAAGAGCTTCTTCTAACCATTCCTCGCCATATTTGTACGCAGCGTTAAAACCACTGATACCAAAACTTGACATGTGCATTAGTCCAAAACCTTTTAGCCCGTCAGAGAATTGTTTTCTCAATTTTTCGTTTGTAATTATAATTACAGATTGAGCTAGACCAGCTATATTGAAAGTCTTACTAGGTGCACACATTGTAATAGTTGTATCTGCAATTTCCTTAGATAAGGTAGCAACGCACACGTGTTTGTTTCCATATAGCATTAAGTCAGAGTGAATTTCGTCTGAAATTAGTATAACGTTATGTTTTACGCACAAGTCACCAATTTTTTGTAGTTCTTCTCTTGAGTAAGCTCTGCCGATAGGGTTGTGAGGGTTACTCATAATCATCATCTTACATCCAGCAAGCTTTTTATCTAAGTCGTCAAAGTCGATTTCGTATCTATCCTTACCTTCTATAAGTTCACTTTCGACTAATTCCCTACCGTTTATTTCAACAGCAGTAAAGAATGGGTAGTATACAGGAGGTTGTACTAGAATTTTGTCGCCTTTTTCAGTCATGCAAAGCACTGCGTTTGATATTGCAGGAACAATTCCTGGAGATGGCAAGAACCACTCTTTTTTTACTTCCCAATTATCTCTTTTTTTCTTCCAAGCTATAAATGGCTCGTAGTAGTCACTTGGAGGTCCATCATAACCGATAGCACCGTAGTCAACAGTATCGTGCAAGGCTTGTAGTATTCTTGGCTCACACTTGTAGTCCATATCTGCAATCCATAGAGGTAGAATATCGTCACTAGACTCTAAGCCATAAGATGACCAATCTGTCCATTTTTTTGAATGTGTTTTACGCCTATCAAGAACCTCATCAAAATTGTACTTTTTCATTTTATCCTCCTTGTTTATTTATAATCCTAGCCACTTTGGCTAAGTAAAATTCATCAGCTAAATGATGTCTTTGTATTTATTATAACGATATGAAATGCCCCTGTCAATTTGTATTTTTTTTTATTAAAAACAAATTAGACAGTTTAGTTCATATATATTATAATTGTCTTGTATGGCGCCTAATTAAAAGTTTAAAGGGGAATTTTATGGATAAAAAAATAGCATTTATTGGTTGTGGTAATATGGCAAAGGCTATGATAACTTGCCTAGTAGAGAATGAAATATTTAAAGGCAACGACATATACGCTAGTACAAAACATAGTGAACTCGACGAAAAATTAAAATCATTTAAGGTAAATCATTCTTTTGATAACAAAAAAATTGTTGAATGCTCTGACATTGTGGTTTTAGCAGTCAAGCCGCATTTATACAAAACAGTGATAGATGAAATAAAATCACTCGATTTATCTAATAAAATTTTTATTTCCATAGCAGCAGGAAAAAATCTTGAATTTTTGGAGAAAAACTTAGGCAAAGATATAAAAATTCTTAGGGCAATGCCGAACACCCCTGTAATGGTAGGTAAGGGAATTACGGCAATCTGTTCTAACAAAAACATAGAACAAAACGAATTAGAGTATTTAAAAAATATATTTGAAAGTTTCGGAATTGTAGAGGAAGTAGAAGAGGACTTATTTGATGCTATAGTTGCAATTTCTGGTTCATCTCCAGCTTACTTTTTTATGATAATTGAGGCAATGGCTGATGCTGCTGTATCTATGGGATTGAGCAGGAATTCATCGTACAGGCTAGCTGCAAATGCAATGTTAGGTAGCGCAGAACTTATGCTAAAAACTCATCAGCATCCCGCAGTTTTAAAAGATATGGTTACCTCCCCTAGAGGAACGACAATAGAAGCTGTCAAAAAATTTGAAGAAAAAGGGCTTAGAACATCTATAATAGAAGGGATGATGGCTTGTTATAATAAATCTAAAAATTAGAAAAGTTTTTTCTCTACTGCTAATACAGCGAGTTCTATTTCAAAATGTTGTTCAATAAATGTCCCTTTTATTTTTTTGATTTAAAAGTGAAGTTCGTGTATAATCATAGTAAGAAAAAATAGGAGGAAATTTTGAAGAATAAAAATATTAGTAGATTTATTCCGAATACAGTTACTGTTATGAATATAGCAATGGGGCTTTTAGTTATTTTTTCCTTTGCTTCAAAAAACAGTTCTGAACACAATAGAAAAATAGCCTGTATTCTAATATTTATTGCGGTTATTTTGGACTTTATGGATGGAAGATTAGCACGCAAATTAAATGCAGTAAGTGAAATAGGCAAACAACTCGATTCTTTTGCTGATATAATATCTTTTGGTATAGCGCCAATGATGATATTATTTTCGAGCGTAAATTTTGACAAACACTTTATGATAATAGTCTATTTAGTCTCCTTTTTCTATGTAGTTTGTGGGGTTATGCGTTTAGCTAGGTACAATGTTGGAAATTTTAAAGAATTTTTTCTAGGTATTCCAATAACCATAGCTGGCTTGATTATAACACTTTATTTTTGGGTCTCGCTTATGACAGGATTTTCAAGTTATATGATATTTAATTGGATAGGCTTGTTATTGGCACTTGTTTTAGGAATTTTAATGGTAAGCAGTTTCAAAGTATACAGACCTAAGTTTACATTGAAAAGTCAAGATAAATAATAGGAAAAATAATAAATAGGGGGCAAAATGCTAGATTTAAGAAGAATTAGGGAAAATAGTGAAGAAGTAAAAAAAGGACTTGAACTAAGGGGAGGAAATTTCCCAGTAGATGAAATAATAGAAGTAGACAAAAAAAGAAGAGCATTAGTAACGGAAACTGAAAATATTAAGGCAGAGCAAAACAAGGCTTCAAAACAAATTCCAGTTTTAAAGAAGAATGGCGAAGATGTTAGTGACTTGTTAGCTAGCCTAAAGGAAACATCAGCAGCAATCAAGGAAAAAGAAACAGAAATTCAAACCATAGACGAAAAATTAAGGGATTTAATGCTACAAATTCCAAATGTTCCCCATCCTGATACACCAAAGGGAAAGACAGATGAGGACAATCTTGAAATAAGAAAAGTTGGCGAGCCTAGAAAATTCGACTTTGAAGTCAAAGCCCATTGGGATTTAGGCGAGGACTTAGATATATTAGATTTTGAACGTGCAGGTAAGATAACAGGCACTAGATTTGTTATAGATAAAGGCTTAGGTGCGAGATTAGAGAGAGCTATTGCTAACTTTATGTTAGACTTGCATACCACTGAACAAGGCTATACTGAGATATTGCCTCCGTATATGGTAAATAGAGATTCTATGATAGGTACAGGACAGCTTCCGAAATTTGAGGACGATATGTTCGCCATTCCTTCTAAAGACTATTTCTTGATACCTACTGCAGAAGTTCCACTAACAAATATATTTAGAGATGAAATTTTAAACGAAGAAGATTTGCCAATATATTTGACTGGCTATACTCCATGTTTTAGGAAAGAAGCGGGTTCTGCTGGTAGGGATACTAGGGGAATAATAAGACAGCACCAATTTAACAAGGTAGAATTAGTTAAATTGGCACATCCTAAAAATTCTTACAAGGAATTAGAAACGCTTACCAATGCTGCAGAAGAAGTCCTAAAAAGATTGGAACTACCATACAGGGTAGTTAGACTATGTAGTGGCGACCTTGGTTTTTCAAGTGCAACAACCTACGATATAGAAGTGTATATGCCAAGTTATGATAGATATTTAGAGATATCATCGTGTTCTAATTTTGAAGATTTTCAATCAAGACGAGCAAACCTAAGATATAGGGATAAAGAAACAGGCAAAGTCCATTTTGTTCATACTCTAAATGGCTCTGCTCTAGCAGTTGGTAGAACACTAGCTGCTGTAATGGAGAACTACCAAAATGAAGATGGCTCGATTACAATACCGAAGGCACTTATCCCATATATGGGCGGAGTCTCTGTCATCTCGACTGGAGCGAACGATAGTTAGCGTAATGGAGAGATCTTACAATTCGCACGCTTTTAGGCTAAATACAAAGAGCGTGCCTTCCTTTTCGTCTGAGTAGACGTCGATTTTTTCGCCGTGGCTTGTGATAATCTCTTTTACTATCGCGAGACCAAGCCCCGACGAATTTTTGTCCATGCTCCTAGAGTCGTCTAGTTTATTAAACCTACCCCATACATCTTTGAGTTTTGACTCCTCTATATATGAGCCAGTATTGTTTATCCCTACAAAGACCCTATCGTCTTTAAATTCGGTTTTTATGCTTATAGTTCCGGACTTATCCACAAACTTAATAGCGTTATCCACAAGGTTACCCACAACCCTTATAATCAACATTTCATCACAAGATGCACAATATCCATCCATAAAGTCTAGTTCTATATTTACATTTTTTTCTATTATCCTTTGTTCAAATGAGTCTACAACAGTTAATATAAGAGAATTCAGGTCTATTTCACTTATGCTTAATTCATATTTTCCACTTTGTATTTTTGATAAATCGAGGGTATCGTTTATTAGTTTAATCATTCTCTTTGACTCTTCTGAAACAATCGAAAGATAGTATCTCCACTTTTCTTCTGGGATTGTTCCGTCAAGAATACCATTTACATATCCAGAAATAGATGTCATAGGGCTTCTTAAATCGTGGGAAACATTTGATACAAACTTACGTCTAGCATCTTCTATTTCCATCAATGATTTTCCCATTTCACTTAAATTTCTAGATAACTCTCCAAACTCATCTTTTCTATTTGTTTCTAGCTCTACGTCTAAATTTCCCTTACTCATCGATTTAACAGCCCTATTTACTTTTCCAACCTCATCTATAATTTTTTTGTAAATCAAAGAACTTATCATAATTGTGTAACTAACTACTATGATTAGGGCAATCAAACTAAAATAATTAACTTGAGAAATGCTTTTATTTAGACCAGATAGAGGTTTGTTTAAAAACAGGATAATCCCATTATTTACAGGATATATTAAACTATAATTGTCATTGTCCCTGTATATCAAATATTCTTCTTCGTAGGGAGTATTTTTTTTATAGGATGAGATAATATTATAATCAATTTTTTTACTTAGATTATTTATGTTTTTTTCTTCGTCGTCATAAAGAATTATATCGTCTATTAGCATTGAAATTTCTATGCCTTTGTAGTTTTTTAATGCCAACATAACCTCTCTGTTTTTTTCATAATCTTTTTCAATGTTTTCAGATAAATTTTCGGCTAGGGTAAGAAGTTCTTTTTGACTTTCATCAAAGAGGTAAATTTTATACAATAAATTTAGCCCAAAGGTAATTACCCCAACGCCTATAATTAAAATTAATGCAGAAGTTAAAAAGACTTTAGAAAAGAGAGATTTCATATTCAATCCTATTGCTTTAGATGCTAAATTTATAGCCAACTCCCCATACAGTTTTTATTTCCCATGGGTCGTCTTTATTGAATTTATCTCTGAGTCTTTTTACGTGGACATCTACTGTTCTAGTATCACCATAATAGTCTATTCCCCAAATTTTGCTAAGTAGTTGTTCTCTAGTAAAGACCTTGTTTTTATTATTTGCAAAAAAGTATAAAAGTTCCATTTCTTTTGGTGGTAAAGAGAGGTCTTCGCTATGGTAGGTAACGATAAATTCATCCATATTGATAATTAAATTTTCAAAAGATAAGTTAGTATCGTCAGTTTTGTCCTCTGACCTTCTCATTATCGCCTTAACTCTAGCCAAAACTTCCTTTGGTTCAAAAGGTTTTACTATATAGTCGTCAGCTCCCAATTCAAGACCTAATACCTTGTCTAAAGTCTCGCCCTTTGCACTTAACATTATAACTGGAACATTTGATATTTTTCTAAGCTCTTTTAAAACATCATAGCCATCCATCACAGGCATCATTATATCCATTATTATAATGTTAGGCATTTCTATATTTATAGCTTCAAGCAAGTCTTTCCCTAGCCAAAACTCCTTTACTTCATAGCCTTCTTTTTTAAAGTAAAGTGCTAATATCTCGGTAATATTTTTATCGTCGTCTAAAATATAAATACTAGATTTCATTTTGTGCCTCCTCTTAGTGAATACGCATCAAAAATCTTTTATTACTTTCCATAACTTCGTAATACATATCGACAGCACTCTGTGTTGCATCTATTACTTTTGCTAGCCCTAAGTCTTTGTATTCCTCAATTACAGGTTTAGTTTCAGTCCTGTATATTTCAAGTTTTTTCTTCAATCTATCTGGTTCATCATCTATTTTATGAATTAGCATTTCTGAGCAATTATCGCAATGAATACCGTCGATAGATGGAAAGTTTTTTTCGTGGTATACCATCTGGCATTTTTTACAAATTTGTCGACCCTTTAGTCTTTCGTACATTTCTTCTTCTGTAAAGTCAAAGTGTAAGACTACGCTTATTTTTTTTCCTTGTTTTTTTAAGAATTTTTTTAACCACTCAGCTTGATTTTTATTTTTGGGAAATCCATCAAAAACAGTATCAGCTTCCTTATCAAAGTTTTCTTCAATTAATTTGCATATAAGTTCATCATCTACCAATTCTGCCCTTTCAATAATAGGAAGCAGTTTTTTAGCTTTTTCTTCAGAATTAGCAATCTCATCTCTCAACAAATTTCCAAGAGTAATTATCTTAAATCCTCTGTTTTCTAAACGTGATGCTGTTCTACTTTTTCCAGAACCTGGCAATCCCATCATTACCACAATCATATTTTTAGTTTCCTCCCGTAAGAATTTTGATAATAGTATCTTCGTCCATTCCTGTATTTAGGTCAAACTCACCTGCATATAATTTATCTGACACTTCCATACTTTCTAATTTTTTTAGGAATAAGTCAGCACTTTCAATCAACCCTTCTTTTTCTAGCATATATGCTATTTCAACCCCACTCATCCCAGATTTAATTTCTATTGTTACATCTACGGAAGCGTTTGATGTGTTTGTGGTATTTGTGTTATTATCTGTATTATTTTCCGTGCTTTGATTTGACTTAGGCTCTGTATTATCCTTGTTCTCGCTATTATTGTTTTTATTATCTTTTGTATTAGTATTCGGCTTGTTATTCTTATTTTCTTTTTTTTCTGGCTTTGGTATGATACTAGAATTTTTTTGACTTTTTTTATCGTCATTTTTTTCGGGTATAACAGACTTTAGTTTTGACTCATTATTCTCAGAACTTTTATTTATTGATTCAACCTTAGTTAAATCAGCCACATTTATTGGCATAGTATCGTCTAACTTCCATGTTATTAAAAAATACATCAAAGATAAGATGATTAGACATATTAAAAAGTCACCCACATAGTAAAAAAAATCTTTAATTTTATCCACTTTTGCACCTCAAATTCTATTTTTCATAAATAACGGCTTCACCATTTTTTATATAATATACTCTTTTACCTTTAAAACCCTTTTTTATTAATTCTCTACTCATTACCTTTATAGCTATACTGTGCATAAAAACAATGCAGTTTTCATTCTTTTTTATCAAGTATTCACAGGCTTTTCTAGTTCTCTCCTTAGTTGAGTTTAAACTCTCTTTTTGTTTAGAACTGTTAAAAAACCACTGTATTCTCGCTATAGTTTCCCACAAGCAAAATGGCATTTTGACCTTGTTTCTTAAAAAACCATTAAAAGTTACTTCATATACCCCATCTAATACTTCTGTGTCTTTTCCCGTTACTAATTTTGCGGTTTCTTTTGCCCTAGACATATATGATGAATAGAGTTTGTAATCAGGAAGTTGTGGAGGTTTTTGGTCAATTACGGGGCAAACGTTATAGTTTTGGCAATCCTCTGTATATTCTTGACTACTGACCCATCTTTTGTGGTGTATATCAACCTTGTAGTGTCTTACCAAAATTATTTTCAATTTTGCCTCCTATTAAAGTTATCAGATTACATTTTACCACAAAAAACCTACTTATCCAAATAAAACCAAAAGTAAACCAGCCGCAACAGCAGAGCCTATAACTCCTGCTACATTTGGTCCCATAGCGTGCATTAATAGGAAGTTGGCTGGATTTTCTTCTTGCCCTAATTTTTGCACAACCCTAGATGCCATAGGAACGGCACTAACTCCTGCTGCACCTATCATAGGGTTGATATTGTCCTTGCTTAACTTGTTCATAAGTTTTGCTAGTAAAACTCCGCTAGCAGTTCCGCACGCAAAGGCAAACAATCCCATTAAAAGTATTTTAATAGTTGCCCAAGTTAAGAATGTATCTGCATTTGCAGTTGCTCCAACACTAAGTCCAAGCAAGATAGTTACTATATACATAAGGGCATTTTTTGCGTGTTTTTCAAGGTTTGGGACAACAGTTGCCTCTTTAATTAAGTTTCCTAGCATTAACATTGATATTAGTGGGGCTGATGATGGGATGATAAAAATTACTAAGATAGCAACGGCAACAGGGAAGATTATTTTTTCTTTTTGGCTCACTTCTCTTAACTGCTTCATTTCAAGCTGTCTTTCTTCCTTGGTGGTTAAAAGTCTTATAATAGGCGGTTGAATTATTGGAACAAGTGCCATGTATGAGTATGCTGCTATAGCTATAGGTCCTAATAATTTTGGGTTTAATATAGATGTTAAATATAGTGCTGTTGGACCATCTGCTCCGCCTATTATTCCTATACAGGCTGCGGAATTTCCGTCAAAACCCAGTAAAACTGCCCCCATAAAAGCCATAAATATTCCAGCTTGGGCAGCTGCCCCAAGTATCATACTTTTTGGATTTGCGATAAGTGGACCAAAGTCTGTACTTGCACCAACAGCAACAAAGATAAGGGGTGGGTATATTCCCAGTTTGACGCCCTTGTATAAGTAGTAGAATAGTCCGCCCTCGTCCATAATTCCAGTAAATGGAAGGTTTGCAATTAACATACCAAATGCTATAGGTAGTAAAACATAAGGTTCGTATTTCTTTTTGATAGCGAGGTATATGAAAAAAATCCCCACAACTATCATAAAGAAATTGCCTAGACTCATGTGCGAAAAACCAGTCTTATAAAATAGTTCTTTTAATATTTCCATTCTATTTTCCTCATACAAAAGATAGCAATGTTTCGCCTGAGTTTACTGTTTTTTCCTTGCTTGTACTTATTTTTACAACCTCGCCATCTCTAGGAGCTAGAACTTCATTTTCCATCTTCATAGCCTCTATTATGAAAAGTTTGTCGCCTTTTTTAAAATTCTCCCCTTCAGAAACGCAAATATCTAGAATTACCCCCTGCAAAGGAGCTTGTATTAGCTCTGTATTATTGTCATTATTACCGTCATCTCGAGCGAGGAGTTGAGGCGAGCTTTCAGCCGAGTCGAGAGACCTTACTGACTCAACCTCAACCTCGTATCTTTTATCTCCAACTCTTATATTGTATATCTTTCTCATCACTTCCCCCTAGTCAATTTGCCTTATGCTTTTTATCCTTATATTCTCATTTTCCTTATTTTCACTTGCATCTATAACAGCCACAAGCAGTGCCGCTAGCATATCATCGTCCTTTATTTCGTCAAAACTATGTATTATACCTAGTTCTTTATTTTTTTCATCCTTGATTTTAACGGTGCTTTTAACATCTTTCTTATTTATCGAAACCCTTTTGAGCAAGGACACAATAAAAGCGAGCAAGACGAGAATTAAAAAAACGACAACCATACTTAGTATCGATATTTTGACCGAGTCTAAAAATGTTATATGTACTCCCATACCTTTCCTTTCCTACTCCCAAACAATATTGATGTTGTGGACTTCTATTTTATTTTCTTCCTCTATTTTTTTCTGTCTATTTTCTAAAAACTTCCTACCAACTTGAGGAAACAAGGCATAAGTCAAAACATCTTCATCTGACTTTGCTAGCTCTCCTATTTCACGCTTCATTTTGTCAAATTCGTTCTCGATTAAGTCCGCTGGTCTACATTCTAATATACTTTCATCGCCGATTATTTTTTTTAGGACGTCCTTTTTTATAGGAGATGGCGATTTTCCATATTTTCCAATAGCGTAGTCGTGGACTTCGTGGGGCACTATTCCGTATCTTTCTCCCTTAATTACATTGAAAACAGCCTGCGTTCCTATCATTTGACTTATTGGTGTAACTAGAGGAGGATATCCCAAGTCCTCTCTAACTTTTCTAACTTCTTCTAGCACCACATCGTATTTATCCTCTGCGTTTTGCGACTTTAATTGTGAGATTAGGTTTGATAACATACCACCTGGAACTTGCGAATTTATTATTGTAGGGTTAACAAACAAAGCCTTTGGGTTCAATAATCCATCTTCAATGTGTTTATCTCTAATTACTTTGAAATAATCGGCTATTTCATTTAATAAATTAATACCAAAGTTTACATTTCTTGGGTTATTTTCTAGTATGCTTAAAAAAGGTTCTATTGGCGGTTGAGAAGTACCGCTTGCAAATGGCGAAATTGCCGTATCTATTATGTCTACTCCTGCGTTTACAGCAGCTAGATAAGTTGTAGGAGCTAGCCCCGCAGTGCAGTGTGAGTGCAGTTCTAGGGGTAGGTCGATATTTTCCTTAATTTTTTTTATCAACTTTTCTGCTCTATCAGGCATTAGTATTCCCGACATATCCTTTATACAAATAGAGTCGGCACCCATTTCATAGTATTTTTGTGCTAAGTTTAGATAGTATTCGTCTGTATGCACGGGGCTTATAGTATATGACATAGCTAATTGAGCGTGTGCGCCGTATTTTTTCGTGGACTTACATGCTGTTTCTAAATTCCTGTAGTCATTTAGAGCATCAAAAATTCTTATAATATCAATTCCATTTTCGACAGATTTTTCTATAAATTTATCCACCACATCGTCTGCATAATGTCTATATCCTAAGAGATTTTGCCCTCTTAATAACATCTGAAGTTTGCTATTTTTTACCCTTTTTCTGATTTCTCTTAATCTATCCCAAGGGTCTTCATTTAAAAATCTTATGCAAACATCAAAAGTGGCTCCGCCCCATACTTCCAATGACTCGTAGCCAACCTTATCAACCTTATCCAAAATGGGTAGTATTTCATCTGTTTTTAGTCTAGTAGCAAATAGAGATTGGTGTCCATCCCTAATTGTAGTGTCCATTATTTTTATTTTCTCCATATTCTCCCCCATAAAAATTCGAGAAATTTATATCATTATAACATAGTAAAGTTTAGCAATAAAGCTTTTGAGGGATAAATATTGAGATGTATTAATCAATTTGTAATAAGTATTTTTTTGCCTTTGTGTTTTATTATTTCAACGTCTATACCGTAGACGTCTTTTATGGTTTTTTCGTTGATTATTTCTTCATCGCCCATCGCATATAGCTCTGAATTTTTTAGAAATAAAAATTTATCGCAGTATTTAAGGGCTAAGTTCAAGTCGTGCATTACTATCAGTATGCAAAGGTTTCTTTTTTTGCATAGTTCTTTGACTGTTTTTAAAACTTCTTGTTTATTGTATGGGTCTAGGCTTGCAGTTGGTTCATCTAACAATAAAATTTTTGTTTCTTGAGCGAGAGCCTTTGCTATCATAACTTTTTGTACTTCTCCGCCAGATAGTTCGTTAATTTTTCTCATTTCAAAACCATCCAGTTCCATCTCTTTAATAGCCTCTTTTACTATTTCTAAGTCCTCTTTGCTTTCTGACCATTTTATGTATGGTTTTCTGCCCAGTAGAACCGTATCAAATACCGTCATATTGTTAAGTCTCGATTTTTGTGCTACATAAGAAACAGACCTAGCCATTTTATTTCTGCTCATATCTAATAAATTTTCATTGTTAAATTTTATGCTTCCGCCTTCAAACTTTAATATCCTGCTTATACATTGTAAAAGTGTGCTTTTGCCAGTACCGTTGTTTCCTAGTATGGCAAGACATTCTCCCTCATTAACTTCAAAACCTACTGATTTTAGGACTACGGGGCTTGTTTTTTTATATGAAAATGTAATGTCCTTTACTTTAAGCATCTCTAGCTCCTCCTCTAAAAACAATTATAAGGAACATAATTGCCCCAAAGAATGAAGTTATTGCACCTATTGGCAGAATGACAGGCGGTATTATAAGTTTAGCTATTACGTCTGAAACTACTAAGATGAGGCTGCCTATTATGGCGGAACCTAAAATTAGAAACCTATAGTCATCTCCCACGAACTTTCTAATTATATGTGGAGCTATCAAACCTACGAAACTTATAATTCCAACAAAAGAGACCGCAACCGCTGAGGAAAGCGAGCAGATTAACATACTAGATAGGATGATTAGGTCTGTGTTTACGCCTAAACTTTTTGCTTCTTTTACCCCCGAAAAGATTGCGTTGTAATTCCATTTGTTGAATATAAAGAATGTAAAAGATAGTATGAAAATTATAAGTAAAATCAGTATTTCTCGATACGAGGTTCTACCTAGATTTCCAAAAGTCCAGAACACCAAAGCACCTAATTTTGTTTCATCGGCAAAATATTGTAACAAGGTCATTCCTCCACCGAACATAGAACTTAGGGCAACACCTACTAAGATAAGTGTCGCAGATGAACTCGACTTTTTTATTCTCGATATGCCCAGTACTATAAGTGAAGATATTGACCCAAATATAAATGCTGATAGGGTTACTATGTAGGGGTTATCTATACTAATAATATTTGAGGCAGAAGATGAATTAAATCTTCCGCCTGAAAATACTACTATTCCAAGTGCTGCTCCAAATGCTGCACCTTGTGATACGCCTAGGGTTGATGATGATGCGAGGGGGTTGCGAAGAACACATTGCAATATTGCCCCAGACACCCCTAGAATAGCGCCTACTATTATACTTGTGATAATTCTAGGCAGTCTAATTTGCATTACTATCCTAGCTTGTTGACTACCCTTGCCTAAAAAAACATCTAGCATTTCATTCATGCTTATATGCATTGAGCCGACGTTTATAGATAGAATACCGACGATGATAGTAAGAATAAAGGTGCTCGTAAGTATAAGCCTTTTTCTATATATATATTTGTCGTAATCCTTTAAATTTGTAGTTTTATTTGTGCCCACCTTATACCTCAATTAGATACTATTTTATATTTGCCTTGCCGTAGCCTACGCCACCCTCATCAAGTACCTTCATATAATCGTCTACTCCTAGGAACATTTTGAAAATTTCATTTGCCTTATCTTCAAATACTATGTCGCTAAATTCGTCGGGATATAGAATACTTCCAACAAAATAGCCTGTAGCTAATGGAATTTCTATGTTTGAATAGTGGTAGGTAGAGTTTGGCCACTGGTATAAGTTGTCGTTTTTAACCGCCTTTAATTGTTCAAAATAATCTGGGTTTAGTTCGTAGTCCTCTCTTACGAGGTGCATATTTCCAGCATCAAAAAACAAAATTTCAGGATTCCAATTCAAAACAGTTTCCTTGTCAACTTGAAATCCAGTTGATTTTTCAGCCAAGCCTTTTGCCATATCATTTACAGATAGAGCTTCAAACACAGGGTAGTTTGCATATATCCAGTCTATGCTGTGTTTTCCGCAGTATGTTGCAGCTGCAGCAAGAGCTGTAATTTTCTTATCCTCTGGGAAATCCTTAGTTCTATTATTCAAATCATCTAGGGTATCTTTAATGTATTTTACCAGTTCCTCAGCTCTTTCTTTTTTGCCACAGATATCGCCTATTAATAAAAGCGATTTGTTGTATTCATCAGAAAAAAGTTTTGTATTTGGATATGCAACTACTGGAATTCCAGTTTTACTCTGAATTTCGTCAGCTAACTCCTCGTTGTAAGTACATATTATAATATCGCCGTTACACGCTATCATTTCCTCTGGGTACCACTCTCTAGCACCGTAAGAGTTTGTTCCAACTATAGGCAGGTCTTTCCAAAGTTCTTTGTTGACGCAAGAATAAGCCTTGATTGGGCTATTTTTATCTGAGTATTTACAACATTCTGGTATCCCAACAATTTTATCAGCCATTTGCAAGTAGGTAAGCATTCTAGGAGCATCCCCGTGTGCGATAATTCTCTCGATTTTATTTGGAATTTCAACCTGTCTGCCAATTCCATCTGTGATTGTTCTAGTTTTGCTCTCATTCGCTCCGCTTTCATCCGATGACGGTGCTTGCTTTTCTGAATTACAAGCAGAGAATAACAAAGTAATTGACAGCATTAATGCAAAAGTAATAGCTAATCTTTTTTTCATCATTAATTTACCTCCGATATTTTTCCCATAACAACGCCCTATTTTTTGGACATCTCAGGCACATTGTACAGCATTGTAAAAAATAAGTCAATATAATAGCGAACAAAAGATTATTATTGATGATACTTACAAGTAAAATACGAAAAAAGTTTACTTTTTTACCTTATTATTATAAAATGATTTTACTGTTGTAATTGAAAATAATAAATTGATAGTAATTTATAAAAGAAAAGGAATGATAAAATGTATATTAGTTCTAGAAATAGTAATTTGAGAATTAATGCAAGCGAGGCTATTTTAAAGGGTTTGTCGGATGATGGCGGGCTTTTTCTCCCAGAAAAATTTCCACGTATAGATATAAATGATAAAAACTTACTTAAAATGACTTATAATGACTTTGCTAAGATGATTTTATCCTTGTATTTGGATGATTTTACAAGGGAAGAAATTGATTACTGTGTTGACAATGCATATAATTCTTTAAATTTTAAGAGTGAAAAAATTGCGCCAGTAAAAAAAGTTGGAGAGCATTTTTTTATAGAGTTATTTCACGGCAAAACTCTAGCATTTAAAGACATAGCCCTTAGTATTTTGCCATATTTGATGGAGGTTAGCAAAAAGAAACAAAATATAGAGAAGGATATTTTGATAATGACAGCTACTTCTGGAGATACTGGTAAATCTGCTTTAGAGGCTTTTTCTGATAGGGATGGAATAAAAATATTAGTCTATTATCCATCTGATGGGGTTAGCGATATGCAAAGACATCAGATGATTACGCAAAAGGGCGAAAACCTTTATGTTTATGCTATAGACGGTAATTTTGACGATGCACAAACCGCTGTGAAAAATGCCTTTAATAGTCAAAGTTTTAAAGATATGCTCGATGAAAAAGGCTATATTTTATCCTCTGCAAATTCCATAAATATAGGAAGATTACTGCCACAGATAGTATATTACTTTACTTCTTATTATGAACTTGTTAATTTAGGCGAAATAGAACTTGGAGAAAAGGTAAATATCGTAGTTCCTACGGGGAATTTTGGCAATATTTTAGCTACATATTATGCTTATAGGATGGGGCTACCTGTTAATAGGCTCTTGTGTGCTTCCAATATTAATAAGGTTCTTGCAGACTTCTTTATGTCTATGGGATTTTACAACACAAGGAGAAAGTTTTATACGACATCTTCGCCATCTATGGATATACTAATATCAAGCAATTTTGAACGCCTTATCTACCACGCTAGTAATGGCAATGATGAA
>PDWI01003555.1_pt1 | contig 21893 bp, 16 predicted proteins | sample 1430891 | NCBI WGS metagenome assembly PDWI01 (sample SAMN01162508, study PRJNA174530) | Oral metagenome, whole genome shotgun sequencing project. | biome: Marine environment; feature: Marine mammal; material: Swab sample of the gingival sulcus; isolation source: swab sample of gingival sulcus... | reverse complement strand
TGCTTCTGTTTATTTTAAGTGGACATCCTGTCCACACAAGACACCCCATATATAACTTGAGACGCTGATTAAGCTAATCGGAAAAAACAAAAGATTATGCGAGGGAGTGGGTTGTAGATTGCGAGCGTTTATCGAAAGCGATAAACGCTCGCAATAAATAAAATTTACAATAGTTTTGCACTTTAATTTTTTTGATTTTTCTGATAGAATACAAAGATGTGTGATTTTGTTTTTACGGGCGGAGGAACCGGCGGACATATTTTTCCGGGATTGGCGGTAGCGGAGAATTTTGAAAAGTCTTCAATTGCGTGGATAGGCTCCTCTAAGGGGATTGACAGGCGCCTTGTTGAAAGTGCGGAAATTAAGTTTTACGGAATTCCTGCAGGCAAGTTGAGGCGTTATTTTAGTTTACGAAATGTTGTAGATTTTTTTAAGGTATTTGGGGGATTTTTTAAATCGCTCTATCTTTTAATGAAGTTAAAGCCTCGTTTGGTGTTTTCAAAAGGCGGTTTTGTTTCGGTTCCGCCATGTGCCGCGGCGAAGGTTTTAGGTATTCCTGTAATTACCCATGAGTGTGATTTTTCGCCGGGACTTGCAACTCGAATAAATGCAAAATTTGCGAGTCGTATTTTTGTCTCTTACCCACAGACAATAGAGCTTTTAGGCGATGCGGCAAAATCCAAAACCTTATACACAGGCAATCCGGTTCGCTCAAGGTTTTATACGGCAAATGAATCGGCAGGACGCAACTTTATTTATTCCGGCACAAACGAATTGGAAAAACCTATACTGCTTATTTTAGGCGGCAGTCTCGGAGCAAAACAGTTAAATGATATTGTTAGAAAAAACATTGTTTTTTTATGCTCGCATTTTTGCGTTGCACATCAAGTCGGCAGTAAAAACACAGAGCAGATGGAGGCTATAAAAGCAGAGCTTGAAGAAAAAGACGAAAGCCTTTTGCCTTATTATAAACCGTTTGAATTTATCATGAATGAAATGCCCGATGTATTGGCATCGGCTTATTTGGTTATTTCCCGTGCCGGTGCAAATACTATTTGGGAATCGGCGGCGGCAGGAAAGCCAATGATTCTTGTACCGCTTAGTACCGGCAGCTCTCGAGGCGACCAGCTTGAAAACGCCGCTTTTTTTGAATCAAAAGGTGCCTGTGTTGTAATGACCGGAGAGATTGGCAACAGGTCTTTTCAGGAAAATGTGTTACGCTTTATTAACGACAAGCAGTTTTTAAATTCGACAAAAGAGGCTTCTAAAAAACTTGCAGGAAGTAAACCTGCCGTTGAAATTGCACAGTTACTGAAAAGCTATGCGGAAAATACAGGAGGAAATAAAAAATGACAATTGCCGGAATAGATTTTGCTGTTTTAGATATTATCTTTATTGTAATTACGGCTGTAGTTACAATAAGGGCTTCTATCAGAGGTTTTGTCGATGAGTTTTTTTCCAAAGTCGCAATTATTGCAGGTGCGGTAGTCGCTATTCTTTTTTATAAAAGAGCCACTGAAATAATACAACAGTATTCAGATATTAAAACGGCTTCTTCCGTCATTGCATTTTTGATATTATTTTTAATGACATATATAATAATAAAAATAATTCAATCCATGCTGGGAAAAATTTTTAATTCTGAAATGCTTGCAAATTTTGATAAAGCTCTTGGTTTTTTTCTTGGTTTGATTGAATCTTTAATTTTGATTTTGGTTGTTTTATTTGTACTTGAAATGCAACCGTTTTTTGATGTGCAATCAATTCTTCAAAAAAGTATAATAGCAAAATTTTTATTGCCTTTTATTATATCCGCATCTTTTAATACGGCAATGTTAAGGACATCTGAATGTTTGAAAATTTAATCGGACACACAGTCTTAAAAGAAACCATAAAATCGGATATTGAAAATTCTAAAATCCCGCCTTCAATTTTATTTTCAGGCGAAAAAAACGGAGGTAAACTTACCGCCGCATTGGAATTAGCCAGGGTTATGTCCTGTACTAAAGATGCCCGATGGCAATGCGACTGCCTTTCATGTAAACAGCACAGAGAATTGAATAATAGCGATTTGCTTATTTTGGGAAGTCGCGATTGTTCTCTTGAAATAAATGCGGCGGCGAATACGGTTTTACAAAACCCGTCGATTGCAACAGGCTTTTTGTTTTTAAGGGCGGTTAAGAAGCTGACAAATCGTTTTGACTCAAGAATTTGGGATACCGATGAAAGCAAATTCCTTAAAGCGGCCCCCCTTTTGGCTGATACGGATGCTCTTTTGACTGATTTTTTTCATCAGGTTTCCGGAAATAATTTGGAAATCGAAGCATTAAAAAAACAAATTGAAAAAATATTAAAGGCAACTCAAAAAATCCAAGATGAATGTATGTATGACAGTATTCCTGTTAATCATGTAAGAAAGGCTTCATCTTGGGTTAGGTTAATGCCAACAGGAAAAAAAAAGTTTTTAATAATCGAAAATGCTGATAAAATGCAAGAGTCGGCTCGAAATGCTTTTTTAAAAATTCTTGAAGAGCCGCCCGAGTATGCACATTTTATTTTAACAACATCAAATCGCGGTGCTATTATGCAGACCATTCTTTCACGCGTCCGACCATATACTTTTACTCAAAGAACAGTGGAAGAAGAAAAAAACATAATCGCCCGTGTTTTTAGAGATAGTAAAAGCAGTAAAGAAAACTCCCTGACATCTTATCTTTATAAATTCCTGCCTGTTGATTTATCGCTTATAAATAATGCGGCTGTTTCATTTTGGAATATTTTAATTAAGGATTATGCAAGCAAAAAAGAGCAGAATTCCGGTTTAATTTCTGCAATACAAAAAGCCGTAAACAATTTGGGTAACGCTACTGCTAAAAACACGATAGCTGAAATTATTACTTCGGTAAATAACTGCAAACCTGAGACAGTGTTTATTTTACTGCTCGAACATATTTTCGGTATCATAAATTCTGTATTACATACTGAAGATAATACAGCCCTCCGGCTTGAAACTTATGCAAAAATATCACAGTATATCACTGAAGCTAAAAATGCACACAGCATATATAATATTTCAGTAAAGGCTGTGCTTGAAAATCTAATTGTAAAAATAGGTACTGTATTGTGAAAGAATTTATTTCCAGTGCGTTAAAAAGAATTTCCAGAATGAATGAAGAGCAACTTAGAGATTTACTTCAGGTTGTTTTTGATGAGTATGCATTATTTAGTGCAATGATGGATTCGGTATACAGCGGGCTGATACTTATGAATCACGATAACGAAATTGTAAAAACAAATCGTGCGGCTGAAAGAATTTTAAGCACCCCTCTTTCTGATTTTTCGGGAAAAAAAGCATGGGACTGTTTTGGATGTGAAAAAATAGCTGAGTTCATACAAACTGTTATAAAAAATGAAGAAGGTAAAAAGAGTGAAGTTTTTGTATTAAATAATCAAAAAACAAATTTTGAAAATAAATATGTTCATGTTTCAATATTGCCGTTAGTCTCAGAAAAAAAAATAATAGGAACAATAGTAATATTAGAAGATATAACAAAGAAAAAAAAATACGAAATACAAAAACACAGACTTGAAAGCCTTGCAAGTTTAACTAATGTTGCGGCAACTGTTGCTCATGAAATAAAAAATCCTCTTGGTGCAATGAGTATTCATGCACAATTACTGAGAAAAAATATTAAAAAAAATAATTTATCAAACAAAGTAATAAAAAATCATCTTGACATAATTGAAGAAGAAATTGAAAGATTAAACAATATTGTAGTTGATTTTTTGTTTGCAGTCAGACCATTAAAATTCCGGTTTGCAAATGTCAACATAAACAGTGTACTTGAAAATCTAATTGCTTTATATAAATCTGATTTTGAAAAGGCAAATATTTTAATTAAATTAACCACAAATGAAAATATAAAACAAATATGGGGTGATGAACGGTTCTTGCGACAGGCATTTATAAATATAATAACTAATGCAAAAGCGGCTATGCCGAAAGGCGGAACATTAAGCATAATCACAGATGAAAAAAATGACATGGTAATTATAACCTTTACCGATACAGGTGTTGGTATAAAACAAGAAAATTTACACAAAATTTTCGAGCCTTATTTTACAACAAAAGCAGACGGAACAGGATTAGGATTAACTATGACATACAAAGTAGTTAAAGAGCATGGTGGAGATGTTTATGTACATTCAACTGAAGGAAGAGGAACTTATTTTGTGCTTTCATTACCCATACTCAAAAACCATGATAAATTGCTTATTGAAAGCGATATTTTACCAAAAACTGAATACAGTTTTCTCAATAACAAAGATGAGATAAATAAAAAAGGAATGAAAGATGAAATTTAGATTGCTTGTCATAGATGATGAAAAAAACATTCGCGAAGGGTTGCAACTTGCATTGGAAGATGACGGCTACGAAGTTGACATTGCAAGTGACGGTATCATAGGATTGGAAAAAGCTTTAAATGATGAGGTTGACCTTATAATCACCGATTTACGAATGCCCGGAATCAGTGGTGAAGAAATATTGAGAAAAGTTATCACTGAAACGCCCGGTGTTCCCGTGATTGTATTAACAGGACACGGTACTGTAGAGACTGCAGTAAAAGCAATGCGTATCGGAGCTTATGATTTTTTAACTAAACCTGTAGATTTGGAGCGTTTATCTCTTTTAGTAAAAAGAGCATTACAAACTCGCGAATTAGTTTTACAAAGACGAGCCCTTGAAACAGAGCTTCAAGACAGTAAAGCATTTGAAGAAATTATCGGAAAAAGCAAAACAATGGAATCTGTAATCAATGTGGTAAAAAAAGTTGCAAACTCAAAGGCTTCTGTTTTAATCACCGGTGAAAGCGGAGTCGGTAAAGAGCTTATTGCAAATGCCATTCACAAATTATCTGAAAGAAAAGAAAAAGCAATTGTAAAAGTGCATTGTGCTGCACTTTCGGAAACACTATTGGAAAGTGAATTATTCGGACATGAAAAAGGTGCTTTCACCGGTGCTGTGAGCATGAAACGAGGAAGGTTTGAATTAGCACACGGCGGATCTATTTTTCTTGACGAAATAGGAGAAATAAACCAAAATGTTCAGATAAAAATATTGCGGGTAATTCAAGAAAAAAAGTTTGAACGCGTTGGAGGCGAAAAAACAATTGAAGTAGATGCCAGAATAATCGCCGCAACCAACAGAGATTTAAAAAAAGAAGTGGCGGAAGGAAATTTTAGAGAAGACCTCTACTACAGATTAAATGTTGTTTCAATTCATGTTCCACCACTTAGGGAAAGAAAAGAAGATATTCCGCTTTTAACCGCTTCTTTTATAAAGGATTTTGCAAACGAAAATTCAAAAAAAATAACAGGGATAGAAGCAAAGGCGCGTACAGCACTTTATTCATACGATTGGCCGGGTAATATTCGGGAATTAAAAAACTGTCTTGAAAGTGCTGTTGTAATGAGTACAGATGAAATAATTCACATAGATGATTTACCCGATTACATTCGTGATACAACCGAGTCAAAATCAATCAGTATCCCTGCAGGTTCCAGTATGGCGGAAGCAGAAAAAGAAATGATACTGCAAACCCTTGCGGCAAACTCAGGCAATAAAACAAAAACCGCCGAAATTCTAGGAATTGCCAGAAAAACACTCCATCGAAAAATAGAAGAATATGAAATGAGCCACTTGTAAAAGGTGAATGACTTTTTACAAGTACCTCTAATAAGTTCATTTCATTGCGCTTTTTGGTATATTTTAAGAAGAAATTGCAAAACTCGTCCGGCTTTTGCAATTTCCTCAAATATACAAAGCGTAAAAACAAAATTAAAATAAAAAAAAGTCTAACACCCTAAAAAGCATTTAACGGGTGTTAGACTGCTTTACAGCAAAATTGCATGAAATATTTTTTTGTAATTTTTATTCAGCTCTTTCGTCCATAAATTCCTTTGCGGCGGCAATTACTTCATCAGCGGTTTTGCCGGAAATAGGTGCATAGTGGTCAAAAGCAACTTCAAACGAGCCTGTTCCGCTTGTAATCGAGCGAAGCTCTATTGCATATTTTAAAAGCTCTTTATGAGGAACTTGCGCCCTGATTTCTTCAATGCCGTTTGAAAGAGTCGATTGTCCCAAAATACGACCTCGTCTTGATGAAAGGTCACTCATAATATCACCCAGATAGTTACTGTCAACCAAAACACTCAAATTCATTACAGGCTCCAACAAAATAGGCCCTGCATTGCGCATTGCGTCTTTAAAGGCATTTCTTGCGGCAATTTTAAAAGCCATTTCCGAAGAATCAACAGGATGCTCTTTCCCGTCTAAGACAGTTGATGCAACATCAACAACAGGATAACCTGCCAAAACCCCCCTTTTCATTGCTTCAATGACACCCTTTTCAACACCCGGAATATACCCCTTTGAAATAGCACCACCGAATACTGCATTGGAAAATTTATATTTATCGCCACGAGGAAGCGGTTCAATTGCAAGTACAACCCTACCAAATTGTCCGTGTCCGCCTGACTGTTTTTTATGAGTATATTCAGCCTGAGCCTTCCTTTGAATTGTTTCTCTATATGCAATTCTGGGTGTTGATGTTATAACTTCTATTTTGGCATTCTGTTTTATTTTATCGAGAACAATAGATGTATGTAAGTCGCCCATTCCGGAAAATACATTCTGTGATGTTTCAGGATTAAAAGCATAAGAGAGAGTCATATCCTCTTCACAAGCCTTGAACAAAAGCTCATTCATTTTGTCTTCACTCTTTTTTTCGGTTGCACCTACAGCAATAGAATAAATAGGCTCGGGAGTTTTAAGCGAAATAAACTTTGGAACATTTTGATTTGATGCTAAAGTTTGATTTGTTTTTGTATCCGAGAGTTTAACTGCTACACCAATATCTGCGGCAGCCAAAGTTTTAATTTCAATCAGTTTTTTTCCGAATGGTTTGTAAAGTTTTCCGATTTTTTCTTTTTTTTGCTCATTAACATTATACAGCTCTGTGTCGGCTGTTAATGTGCCGCTTATAACTTTAATATACGAAAGACGACCTGAAAACTGGTCGTTGGAAGTTTTAACAACTAGGGCTCTCATGTCTGCATCAGGGGTGATTTTAAATGCCTGCTCTTCACCGTCATCGCCTTCAACTATTTCAAGTCCGCCGTTCGGTGTAGGAATAATATTTGTAATAAAGTTAAGCAAAGCCACTAAACCGGCACCTTGCAATGCCGAGCCTGCAAAAACAGGGACAACCCTATTATCTTTTATAGCAAGTTTTAGCCCTTTTTCAATTTCTTCGTCCGTAAGCTCGCCTTCATCAATAAATTTTACCAATAGGTCTTCATCACCTTCGGCGGCAGCACCGGCTAGAATCTCACGATATTCCTGATATGTCTCGGATAAATCATCGGGAATTGATATTTCTTTTTCTTTGCCGTCAGAAAATTCATAAGCCTTGCCATGCAGAACATCGACAATCCCCTTAAAATTTCCTTCCGCACCAATCGGGAATGTAACAGGAAAAGCTTCAACACCGAAATGCTTTTTTACATCGCTGACAGATTCAGCAAAATTTGCACGAGTTTCATCCATCTTGTTTACAAATACAAGACGAGGCATGTTTCTTTCATCAAGGTTTCTCCAGTACTTAATGGTTTCAATTTGCACACCGGAGCGAGCATCCAAAACCATTAAAGCGAATTCCGAAGAGCGGAAAGATGCGATTACTTCTCCAATAAAGTCTGAAGCACCGGGTGTATCCCAAATATTGATTAATTTATCGTTCCATTCTAAATTAACAAGTGTCGAATAAATTGATATTTTTCTGTCTATCTCTTCCGGTGTGTAATCAGAAACAGTCTTTCCGTTTCCGACAAATTCCGGTTTATCTATTGCCCCACCAACGGCTAAAAGATTTTCAACAAGCGATGTCTTACCCGATTGCCCGTGTCCGGCAACGGCAAAAGACCTAATTTGATCGGTTAAAAATGGCATTACTCACTCCTTATGTGTATGAGGTATAATACCCCAAAAATTCTTACTTCCATTGTAAATCCTATTTCTTTACTTGTCAAGAACGAAAAAAAACTTTTTTTCATGCATATTATAAAAGACTTATACAAAAATTAACAGCTTACCCCTGCGTTAGGGATAGTAGCAATGCAAGGCAGTTTTTCAAAACTGCCGAAGCAAATAAAAATGGCACGATAATTTTCGTGACATTTTTAGTCGGAGCCGAAAGGCGTAGTTGCGGATAGCCCGACCCGTTGCTATTTTTTTGACGTCCTTGTCAAAAAAACAGCTATTAGTTTTGACTTGGCAAAACTAATAGAGCCTGTAAATCACGGGCATCCTTGCCCGCTTCGATTGAGGGGAACGCCCGATTGTATTTTATTGAATTCATTAATTTTTTTTTATTAAAATGTTACATTTTTTTATTCTTTATGATATTATTATAATACAGGAATTGGAAAATTATGGATATGACTTGGTTGTTTTTTTTGGTTGTTTTATTCGCTTTGATTGCTTTATCGTTTACTAAGCCCGGAAGAGGTGTGTTGGACTTTTTTAAATTTTTTGTTGAAGGGCAAAAATACAATTTTTCGATACCCAATTTAAGGTTGTTATGGAAGGCAACTTCTCATGCAGGTTTAGATGACAGAACAAGGGTCTTTTGGTCTGTTGGGGCTTTGGATGAATGTATAAAAATTATTGTATCGCAGGCAGAATCGGCTTCAAACGAAAAAAAAGAAGAGATTAAAAGTTTACTGACAAAATTATATGATTACAGAACTAAGGTTGAATTGGAGCATGTTCGTAAAAAACGTAAATTAGAGTCAACACTGGAAATAAGTATTGGTCAAGTCTGTATTATGATTTTTCCAAATATTGGCGCTGTACACGGACAAATTACGGAAAACACGCGCTTTGGCTTAAAAATAAAGCCCCTTGTGGATATTTCAAGTAAGTTGCAAAAGCCGAATGAAATGCTGATTAGCATTTATTTTTGGCGTGCAGAAGATGCCGGATATTTTTTCAAAAGCAATATTTTATCTGCAGGACATCAAGATACGAATTTCTTTTTAGTATTTAAGCAAACAAGAAATATAATACGAACACAAAAAAGAAAGTCTGTGAGGGCAGAATGTGATTTACCGGCATTATTGTTTCCTCTACATGCGGATACAGTGGATAATACAATCCCTGAAATTTCAGGTGGTGTTAAATGTTCTATTAAAGATATTTCAGAAGACGGCGCCATGTTGCTAGTTAAGGGTGAGTGTAAGAAGGGGATTAAAATAAAGCTGCAGTTTAGTATTTTGCAAAAAGATATTGTTATGTTTGGAAAAATTGTAAGGTTTGTTTACGATATGAAATCAAACCGGTCAAGAGTGCATTTTCAGTGTTTAAAGCTTGATAAAGATGCGAAAAATATAATTTTATCTTATGTTTATAATACAATGCCCCCTTCTGAAATCGAAACATAAGGTAAGTCGAGCCACTTGCAAAAGGTTAAGTTATTTTTGCAAGTTCCTAAGTCAATATTTATGGAGTTTTTATGAAATTTATTTTTAAGTGTGTTTTTTCGGTTTTGATTTTTAGTATTTTTTGCTCTGTATCTTTTGCAGATGATAATCCTATTTTGCTTTCTTACAGACGTAATTTTGTTCGTGCAGATATAGACACAAAAGCAGATATTGTAAAAGATGCGTTAAAAAATACCGACACAGATATGAACCTTTTTTTTATAGATGTTCTTGATTATGTTGAATGCTCTTATGATTTACTGAAGAATGACAGAAAGTTATTGCAGATGGGTATAGATGCAATTAACAGTTTGAGCTTAAATAAGTATCAAGATGCATCTTATAAAATAATATATTTATTTTCAAAAATATATGACGACTCATTTCATATTGCCTGTTTAGATGCGTTTAAACAACTCGGTGTTAAGGATATATCGCTTGTTGAAATGCTGAATGAAAAATACGATAAACTTTTTTCACTAAAACTTAAAGGAAAAGATATTTCAAGCGATTTACTAAAGGCCTATATTAAAACTATTGGTGCAATAGGAAATTCAGCATCGTTTTCTGTTTTGTTTGAAAGTTTAATGAAAACAAAAGATATTACTCTAAAAATCACATTAAAAAATGCTTTAAATTCAATTTCTTGCGATTTTTTTTCTGAGATAGTAACCATTATTGAAAAAAAAGACATATATTATATATGGACAGCTTTTGAGTTGGCAAAAGAAAAAAAAGATTTGCCCCCGAAGGCATTAGGCGAAATTACTGAAATGGTATTAAAGCTCGGCTTTAAAAATATGAAAACACACCCTAAGTTGAGCAAGGATTTAATAGCTGATTGTCTGGTAGTAGTTACCGACTTGAAATGGCATGCTGTAGCCCCCATAGTTGTCAGTTACTTTTATAAAGTCCAATCGGATTATAAAGCAGGAGTTTCTGATGTCAATGATTTGATTCCGGTGGTTAGGTGTATGGGAATGATTAGCTCGAAAGAATCTGCAGACTCACTGGCTGTCTTTTTAGGCCTGCTTAATTCACAAGTCGAAAGAGGTAAGCCCTATGATGAAAATCTATTGATTACAGTTATTGAGGCATTAGGTGAGCTTGGAGACAAAACGGCTTTTGACTATCTTTTATACGTTGACTATCTTGATTATTCAAAAGCCGTAAAAGCTAAAGCCCGTAATGCCATTTCGAGGTTAAAGTGGTAAAAGAAAACGAATTTAAAAATGAAAAAATGCGTGAGTGGAAATCTCAAGTAGAGCATGAAATTAAAAATAACAGAATAATTCCGCCTGCTGTGATAATAGGTATTGTTTCATCTGTTGTTTTTTATGCTCTTATTGGTGTTAGATATAACATAAATCCGAGATTGCTTTTGTTTGCAGTTATTTTATGTTTTTCTATTTTCTTATTTATTAAATTAATTTATAAAGTAAACACAAAAAATAAAGACAAGTTAAAAACAATACTTTCAAAAAAACGCAATAATAAAAAAACAGATAAAACCGTAAAGAAAGTCAGCCTAAGTTTTCTGGGAATTGGAATAGGACTACTTTCTGTGTTAAACCTACTTATACATGAATCAAAAATTGTAACATTAGCAGATACTTCCAAAGTAACACATATTACCGCCGAGCTTGTTTCAGAGCCCAAACCTACAGGCAAATATTATAAAATTTCCGCAAAGATAATATCCTGTGGATATATTACACGCGAAAATTATTCAGGCTTTGGAAATATAAATCTTTTTTTTCCGAAAGAAGTAGTAGACCAAAACCTTGCAGGCGGTATTTCTAAAATTAAAAGTTACGCCGGAGACGATTGCCGGATTTTTGTCAGAGGTGTGGTGTTAAAAGCAAGAGGAAGATTTTCATCAAGCGAAAAATATAAAGGTGTACAGGCTTTTTTTGCCTACCCTGAATTGCCGAAATTTAAAAGATGGAAATCTTCATTCGCAAGTTTTAGAGGACATCTTAGATTTAATCTTATGCGACTTTTATACTCATGGGGCAGTGCGGGTGCATTATTGCTGGCACTCCTTGCAGCAGACAGAAACTTTTTATGCGATGATATAAGACTTATTTTTATTAACTGCGGATTGGCTCATGTTTTGGCTCTTTCGGGAATGCATGTTTCAATTATCGGCAGCTCCGGCAGTAAAACAGGTAAACTGTTTTTTGGAAAAAAAATTGCAGTAAAAATATCACTGATTGCAATTTTGTTTTTTGTTTGGTTTGCCGGCTCAGCCCCTTCACTTAATCGGGCAATTGGAATGGCTGTTATTTTAATTTTTGGACGGGCATTGGGATTAAAACCAAAAACCATATCAGTAATGCTTTTTATGCTTATAATACATCTTTTAATAAAACCTGCAGATGCATTGACCTTGGGCTTTATGCTGTCATACGCCGCATTGGCAGGTATTTTACTGTTTGCAAAAGCAATTACCACTATTCTGGAAGGCAAATTTCCAAAAGCAATTATTTCATCATTTGCCGCATCAATCGGGGCGCAATCGTTTACAGCCCCCATCATTACATTCTTCATAGGCAGAATAGCCGTAATTGGAATTATTGCAAGCTCAATTATAAGCCCTATGATAGCACTTTATTTAATTGTAGGCATAATATTTATTTTCCTGTCCATGCTTTTACCGATTATTGCTTTTGCTCTTGGGAAAATATTAAACATTATGTTTAACTGCATTTTTGCATGCATCAAATTTTTTGCCGTAGTTACACCGTTGCAACCACAAACACTTTTTGCTTCAATTTGTTTTGCGTTAATTCCGATTTTTTTTGGAATTATTTGCATGAAGTATGCACATAACATTTTTATTGAGAGGTTAGCATTTGCAAAAAACACTTTATAATTCACCAAAACAACTAAAAGAATTTTTAACTGACAATGATTTAGGCATGCAAAAAAAATTCGGACAAAATTTTTTAATTGACGAAAATATTCGAAAACTATTGATTAACTCAATTGACGAAAACATAAACAACCTTGCCTCAAAAAAAATCTGGGAAATAGGACCCGGACTTGGAGCAATGACATCAATGCTTTTACAAACCGGTGCAGAGATTACCGCATTTGAAATTGACAGAGGTTTTATAAAAGCACTCACCAGCTTTTTTTCACAAAACAATAATTTCAAACTGATTGAAGGAGATGTACTTAAAACATGGCAACAGGAAATTAAAAAAAGCGGAAAGCCCGATGTTTTTTTCGGAAACCTGCCTTACAACATTGCATCAATCCTAATAGCCGACACAATCGAAAAAGGAGTAATTTTTAACACAGCCGTTTTTACTGTCCAAAAAGAAGTCGCCCTAAGAATGAGCGCTACCTGCGGAACAAACTACTCTTCGTTTTCGGTACTCTGCCAAACTTTTTACGATGTCAAACCGATACGGAATATTCCACCCCAAGCTTTTTGGCCTCGCCCCAATGTTGACTCTCAGGCGGTATTGATGAAAGCTAAACCCGATGTTCAAACCCTCCCCGACAAGCAAATTTTTTTCTCGCTTCTGCGCGGTCTTTTTAGCTCCCGCCGAAAAACAATTAAAAACAACCTTACAAAATGGCTAAAAACAAATTCCCTCAACCTTGACGCCACATCTATCCTGGCTCAGGCAAACTATGCCGAAAATCTTCGAGCCGAAAATTTAACCGACACTGACTTTTTACACTTGGCAAAAACAATCGAAAATTTAAAATGCGACTTTAATTAATAATAAAAAAATAAATTTATGCCTTAGCTTATGCTCAAACAAGTTCGAGTAAAGCTAAGGCATTCAACCCTCGCCGGACTTAAATCTTTCTGCCTTTACTGTATTCTAAGATAGTCGGTTTTTCTCACGGCAACCCGACTATAATGCAAAAATAAATCGGCAGAAAGGATACCGTCCGGCTCTAAATCAGGCTAAGGTATTTGAATATCAGGCCGGATTTCTGTTCAAACCTAAAATCCCGGCTCGCTTAAAAATTTTTATTCCATAATCTTGAAATAAAGTCTATTATATGATATATTCACAACAATATGAAAAAGAGGAACTATAGATATGACAGACAGACAGACAGACAGACAGACAGACAGACAGACAGACAGACAGACAGACAGACAGACAAACAGGTATTAGGCTTTTAACACTTGTCTTTTTTTTCTTGACACTTTCAAGTTGCAATATGGAGCTTGAAAATCCGAATTCATTGACTATTGCGCTTTCCGCCGGACGGGGCATACTAAACGGTCATGCAGTCATAAATGACCTTACGGAAGCAAAAGCGATTATCTTAAAAATAACACAATATTCAAACGAAATTAAAACATACAACACAGAAGATTTAATTATCACAGAAAATTCGGTAACCGTTCCCGGCGGAATAAAATCGGGGCAGGGTTTTGACATAGAGCTAAAGCTAATGAACTCTGTGTGCACATACATAGCAAGGGCGAAAGGCATTACAATAGAGCCGTATACAAACCAAGTAATTAACCTTACCATAGAAAAAGCAAAACCGCATATAATACTAACCGCAGGAATGAATAGTGCAAAAATCAAATTTTATGCTGTCCCGAACCCCGAAAAAAAAGACGGCTTATGTTTTTATTCTGAACTAACCTTTACTGAAACAGGGCAAACACCCGAATTCGGATTTGACAAATACGGAAGATTTCTTTTTATTCGAAAAGGCGCCTCAACAACAACAGAATTGGGTGTACACAGTTTTACCAAATCGTTAAGAATACCTATTTCGGGAACATCATTAGGCAGTGCATTTTGTATTGACAGCGAAAACGATGAGCTTTACTATTTTATAAATAAAAAGATTTTTAAAAGAAATTTTGAATGGGAAACATTCGGTAAGCCTGTAGAAGGAGTCGATATTTCAGCTTTCTCCGGAAGAGTTAACCGCATTGACGAAATGTCGGTTGGTACACACTACCTTGTGCTTAAAACCTTTGATGTTCAACCGGGGACTAATACAAAATACAGGCTCCTTTGCCTTAACAAGAACGATCTAACAAAAGTTATTAGCGACATAGATCTTTTTGTCTATCCAACCGGCGTATCTGTTTCAGGAGGGACAGATGTTATAGTAGACGGAGATTTAGCCTATGTTATTTGTTCTCAGTTTAGATCAGGCAGTTATATTACAAATACTTACATAAACCAAATGAATATATATTCATTGCCTGATTTTAAATTAATTAAAACCGTAAAAGGATTCACCAAACCGCAAAGTTTTATATGTAAAAGAGACGGAAAACTATACATCGCAGATCAAAATGCAAAATCCGGCGGTAAAAAAAGACTTGGTATATACGACACTATTACAGGTAAGCTTAAATTTATATATACAGACGAATTCCATACCGGTATAAAATTCGGATGGTAGAGCTATTAGACACACTAAACTTTATAAGTAAGAGATTTTAAAAAAAACTTATTATTTTGATTAGCAATGTTTTTATTAGTCCTTTTCGGTTAAATATTCGGTGTAGTCCATTATACCTTCTTTACAGACATATATTTTTGAAATACCCGAAGCATTCATTTTTTGCGCACACTCACCGGCTGATGCTTCGTTAGTAGAATACACCAAAAAACCGTTATAAGAAAAAGGCACTTCTTTTAAAAAGTTATCAAGCGAACCGTACTCAACCAAAACAGCACCCGGAATTCTGGCTCGCTCATAAGCTGATTTTATACGATAATCAATTATTGTGTACTTTCCCGTTTTTGCCATTTCAACAAATTGTTGAATTCTAATAGTATTATACAATACATACTCATATTCATATTCTTCGGTGCCGGGGCAGTTAAATATTTTGGTAAAACCGTTTTTTGCCAGAATTTTTACGGCTTCAAAACTTTTATCCACATCCAAATCGTAGACAAAAGTAGTGGCATCTTTTAAATCGGCAATTTCTTCAATCCTGACAGGTAACTGTTTCAGAGGAATGTTTATGGCTCCGTTGAAATGCCCTATGGAATATTCAAAATCTGACCTGGTATCCAGTATTAACATATCAGCATCGCTTTCTTTTGCCTTACTGTATTCGAATAAAAACCTGTCAGGTGAAATATCATAAACCACAATTTCCTGCCTGTTACAAGACGAAAACAGCATTACAATAACCGCAAAAAAAAGAAAAGGCAGATTTTTTTTCATAAACATTCCTCCGTTTTTTTAAGCACCGTATTTATCAAAATACCCCTTTATGAAAATAAACGGTGTGCCTTTATCGCCTGAGCCTGAAGTCAAGTCCGAAAACGAACCAAGTAAGTCTGTAAGCTGTCTTGGGGTTGTCCCTTCGGAAATCATCTTATCGGGGGTTTTTTCAGCCTTCTTTTGATGCTCAGCAATGTATAGCTCAATTTGCTTTTTCTGCTCTTCAGGCTCAAGACCATTGAACATATTATCCGCAATATATTTTAGTTTTACTTCATTTGGAGTACCCTCAAGTCCCGGTGTATATGCAGGCGAAACTACAGGATCTGCAAGCTCCCAAATTTTACCGGCAGGGTCTTTAAATGCCCCGTCCCCGTAAATCATTACTTCAATTTTTTTGCCCGTAGCTTCCAATATTTTTTTCTGCACTTCATCTACAACAGTTTGAGTGTGCTCAGGAAACAATTTGACTGAATTGTCCGAAGCCTTATTTGAACCGAGTAACCCGTATTTTGAATTATATCCGCTACCGTCAACAGAAGAGTTTAATATTTCATCTAAACCCAAAACTTCGGCAGCCCCGTATTTTTTCACTTGCTTTTTTGTTCTAAACCTTGTGTGAATGTCGCAGGCAAGCACAGACTTAGTATGTGTAAGTATTTCTTTTGCAACATTGGAAAGTATGATATATGATTCTTTATTGTATTTTTTAAGAATTTCATCATAATAGCCCATGTAATCAATGCCTGTAAACTTATGTTTATGCTCGCCGAATTTTTCCCTGAATTCTTTCAGCGTAAATACATCTGCCCATGGATTAACATCAAAGTCCTCGAACACATCAGGATCGATTAAGTGATTTCCAACCTCGTCGGCAGGATAGCTCAACATCATAACGATTTTTTTACCGCTCATGGCGATGCCTTCAAGACAGGGAGCAAATCTGTTTCTGCTCAAAATCGGAAAAACAAGGCCGATTGTATCGCCTTTAAATTTGTTTTTTACATCTGCGGCAATTTGTTCAACCGTTGCATAATTTCCCTGTGATCGGGCAACTACCGATTCGGTAATTGAAAGTATATCCTTATCTTCAATTGAAAAACCCTCTACTTTTGAGGCGTTTAAAAGTGTATCAACGGCAATTTTTGCAATATCATCGCCATTATTTATAATCGGTGCTATAAGCCCCCGTGAAATAGTTCCTAAAATTTTACTCATTAGTACTCCCTTTTGTGATTTTTACATTATTAATAGTATATATATTTTAGAAAAAAGTCAAGCAAGAACTAAAATCTTATTTTTTAAAATCTTATTTTTTGAAAAATTTATTTTAATAATCCGATTATAAACGGCAAAGAAATTTTAACCGAAAATATCAACAAAAAGCTAAACCCTATAATCTGCAAACTTGCCGCAATGATGCCGACAAGCCTTTCATTGCTTTTAAGTTTATGAAACAAACCGGTTCTTCCTGCCCAAGCAAGATAGCCTGAAACAGTTATGGGAACAGCCATACCAACAGACATTGCAATTACCGAAATAATGCCAAGTCTAAGTACGCTCAAATTAACCGCAAAAACCAAAACCAACATTGCGGCAGGACATGGATACAAACCACTGAGCAGAATTGCACCCAGCTTTAAATTTTTATGAGTTTCCTGTTTTTTTGAAAGTAAATCATGTATTGCATCAGCTATTCCGTATAATGCCAGAAAAATCAGAATTAAAAAGGTTATTCCCTCCAAATATATCATCGCATTATTTGAATTTACGGAAATTGCCCCTGTAGCCCCTTTAAAAACAAACATCAATACAACCGCTGTTCCGGCATGAAACAAGGCAAGCAAAAGCCCCGAAATAAGCGGCTCGAATGGTTTTGCATCACGAGTCAGATAAAAAGAAAACAAAACCGTTTTTCTGTGTCCCGGCCCTGCGGCATGAAGAAGCCCGTACAAAAAAGAAAGCCCTAGAATAGAAAGCATAACAGCGGGGGTTTTGTCGTTTTTCCAGCCGGCAATGTATTCGCCCAGTTTAGTATTCAATGTTCTCTGTTGATTGATTATTGTATCAGAAGGGGCTTTTCTCTGTACAGGTGTCGGAGATTTTTTATTGCCGGTAAAAGGGTTTGCAAAAAGTGCGGACGAAGAGCTTAAAAGCAAAATCAATATAACTCCTGCAACCGTCTTTTTTTTAAGCATTTTCTCTAAAACCATACCTAAAACCTGACTCTAATTTCTTTTGGATAATATGTATTCAAACCCTCTGCCCACTTAAAATAAACTCTGTTGTCACCTATGGCACCCACAGGATTATAATACACAGGATAATCTTTGTTTTCAACAATTTCAAACTTTGGATTTACCGTTGAGCGGTCGCAAGAAAAAACAACAGGGTTCTCGGGCAAATATGTTATATCGCAGAAAAATGTGTAATCATAGCATGCGAAGAACACCTCATTCCCGCTTAACCCGCTCAAATCAACATAAAACCTGTAGCTCAAAATGCCGTCATTCTGCCAAGCGGAAAAATTAGCCCTTGGAATTGTTTCAGGCGAAGTCCTGTTATCTCCCTGCCTTATGAAAATAAAATAATAATAGTTTTCCGTATACTGAAAAGCATTGTTAAAAACATCTGTTGTTTCAGCATAATTAAACTTTCCGTCCCCGTTCATGTCGTAGCCCTGAATTATATCCGAGCTGAAAAACCTGTCGAATGTCCAAGTTACAAACGCACCTTGCAAATTCCTGCCGGAAAACACAAATTCAACCTTACTCGTAAACCACATATGAGGATGCGAAAACAAATTGACAGTCAAAAAAAACACCAAACAAACTAAACCTGATTTTTTCATTACCACCCCTACCAAAATATAAATCGGCTAATAAACAAAAAAATTAAGAAAACGAAAAGTAACAAATTTTTTTTAAAATATTTTAAAAGCGAACTCTCTAAAATTTAGAGCGTTCGCTTTCACCCCTCAAGTGCCTTATATCTTTTGGGTTTTTCCAAATTTATAATCGGCGTTTTCCCTCAGATCAACCGCCTTTACTTATTTACTTTAACACCCAAAAGGATAATCGGCACTCTCAAAATCACGTTAAACAAAAAAGCATTTTAGGCCGGTATTCTTTTTAACTGACGACAAACAAAATGCGTAGTGTAATGAAGAAAACCCAACATAGAAAACAAACCGCTTAACCTGATTTTAGACGGCGATGTCTATCTTTTTGCTCGATTAAAATATCAAATAAAGCCGGCTCAGATGAGACGGCGCTTAAACATAAAAGAAAAGAGCAAAAAATTATGCGAGCCGTCGGGTTGGAAGCGTGAAATGTTGTTCGGGTTAAAACTATATCCGTTTAAAAATAATTTCATACAACATTTCACAGCGACAAATTATTACCCTTGATTTTTTTGTCTCCTTATGTTAGTGTTCTAAGGTCATTTTGTTATTTTGGAGAGCTGTTTTATGAGTGGAAATTTGAAAAAGTTGAGTGTCGCCGAGTTAGATTTTTCCATACCGCCAAAGAAGATTAGAGAGTTAAAAAAACTAAAATCGAGGAGTCCCATAATCGGACAGGAGCGTGCAGTTTCCGCAATTCAGTTGGGGTTAAATATTGAGTCGGAAGGGTTTAATATTTTTGTTATGGGTGCATCGGGAACAGGTCGCCGTACTGTGTTAAACGAGCTTTTGAAAGATTTCAAACCCAATAAAGATGAAATTCAAGACATTGCCTATGTTTATAATTTTGCAAAAAAGTTTGAGCCTAAGGCTTTATTTTTTCCGGCAGGCAAAGGAGCAGAGTTTAAAGGGGATTTAAAACAAAGCATAAACGACATTGCAAAAGCATCTTTACAGCTTGTAAATTCCGAAAGCTATTTGACTGCTCAAAAAAAACTGATTGCAAAAAACACGGGTGTTGAAAGCACAATGCTTGCGGAATTTGAAACCAAGATGATTGGTGAAGGATTTAAATTAATACAGTCTAAAGACCCGAACGATCCGTCTGTTGATTTGGTACCATTAATTGAAGGCAAGGAAGTCGATTTTAACCAAATTCAGTCTGCGGTTGCTCAAGGTAAATTTCCTAAAAAGAATCTTGAAAAAATACGCAAGCGTTATTTTACCGGACTTGAAGAAATGAGTGCTTTGTTTGAAACTTTAAGAAACAAGCGCGAAGAAACCGAGCAAAAGCTTGATTTACTTTTAACCGATTCGGTTAAGCCGATTATTGAAACGAAATTAAAGCCTGTTTTCGATTTGGCTAAAGGGTTTGATAATGTTAATGCGAAAAATAAAAAACAAAAAGAGAATACAAAAAATATTTTGGCATTTTTAAAAACTGCCCAAGACGATTTAGTTTCGAAGGTGGGCATTTATACAAGACCTTTTAAAAATGCAGGGCAAAAAAAAGCATTTTTTTCAAGATATGCAATTAATCTTGTATGTGAGCATAATGACAATAAAAACTATGTAGTAACCGAAAACCTTCCTAATTTTGCAAATCTTTTCGGCACTATAGAAAACTCTTTGACCGGTGCGCATTTAAAGATTTGCCCGGGTGCTGTTCATAAAGCATTCGGCGGGTATTTGATTTTGCGTTTACAGGATTTACTGACAGAAGAAGACTCATGGTTTTATTTAAAGCGAATTTTACAATCGGGTACAATAGAAATACAGAATCCGCCTTCAAGCAATAATTCCACGAATGTATTTAAGCCGGAGCCTTTGCCTGCACATTTTAAGGTTATACTTGTTGGCGGCGAAAACTCCTACGATATTCTTTATCAAGAAGACCCTGACTTTCACAAGCTTTTTAAAGTATGTGCCGAATTTGATTCGGTTATGCTGATGAGCGATAAAAATATGGCAGCCCTACTCTCTCTGGCAGACGAGATTTGCAAAAATGCAAATATATTAAAATTCACCGATTCAGGATATGCGGATTTAATTGTATACGCATCAAAGTTGGCAGAATCAAGACATTTAATTACAACCCGATTTACCAAAATATCGGACTTAATTACAAAGGCAAATTTTATTGCAAAAGAAAAAGGTGTTTCAAAAATCAACTCGGAGATTCTTGAAGAAACCATAAACCACAATGATTATTTGAATTCTCTGATTGAAGAAAAATTCAATGAAAGTCTAAAATTAAAAGAAACGCTTTTACAGGTAAGCGGTAAAAAAACAGGAAATATAAACGGACTTGCGGTTCAGGACAGGGGGTATTACGCTTTTGGAACACCTGTTACTATTTCGGCACAAGCGTCTCCGGGAAATGCGGGTATTATAAATATTGAAAGTGAGTCAGGACTTTCCGGCGAAATTTACTATAAGGCTCATCTGATTATTTCATCATTGTTGCGAAAAAAATACACGCAAGATTTTCCTCTTTCGATTGAAGCAACACTTTGTTTTGAGCAGTCCTACGGGTTGATTGAAGGGGATTCAGCATCATGTGCCGAATTTCTTGCCCTGCTTTCGGCTATTGCTCAAATACCGCTTAGACAGGATATTGCAATTACGGGAAGTTTAAACCAACACGGAGAAGTTCAACCTGTCGGAGGAGTGAACGAAAAAATAGCAGGCTTTTTCAATACTTGCGAAATTCTCGGGTTTACAGGCACTCAAGGAGTAATAATCCCCGAAAGCAATAAAAACAATATCTTTCTTTCCAAAAAGATACTCCAAGCCGTTAAGCAAAACCGCTTTTCGATTTGGACAATTAAAGACATTGATGATGCAATTGAAATTCTTTCAGGAATAACATTAACCGAATTTAACAATGCGATAACAGAAAAACTAAAATCATTTAACGAAAAGATAAAAGAAAAAATATGCCTTAATAAAGACATGCTTTAAGCGAAAGTTTAAGCCGCCGGAAATGCACTGCTACATTTTACAAGCGGCTTTAAAACATTGCTGAAGACGGGAATTGAACCCGTACAGCATCACTGCCGAGGGATTTTAAGTCCCTTGTGTCTACCTATTCCACCACTTCAGCTTCTCGGTAACTTTAACATAAATTAAATATTTAGTCAATGCTTTTTTTTAAGCTTTTTAAATTTGGGCGTTGCGGGCAAAGCCCGCCGGCGTATCAAAAGCTTCGACTAAAAATGTAACGAAAGATTATCGTTACATTTTTATTTTTCGACTTGTG
>PDWI01003553.1_pt1 | contig 21899 bp, 20 predicted proteins | sample 1430891 | NCBI WGS metagenome assembly PDWI01 (sample SAMN01162508, study PRJNA174530) | Oral metagenome, whole genome shotgun sequencing project. | biome: Marine environment; feature: Marine mammal; material: Swab sample of the gingival sulcus; isolation source: swab sample of gingival sulcus... | reverse complement strand
TTTTCAAATAGTAGATATAAAAGGAAGTATTATTCAAAACGGAAAATGCAAGAGCGAAAGTTTCTCCGTTCCTGTTGCTCAAAAGGGAGTTTATTTAGTACAAATTAGTAATAATAATCAACTTCAACAAGTAGAAAAAGTAGTTTGTAGATAGGTAATTAATTATAAAAATATAGAAAATATGTAGGAATGATTTTTTTTCATTCCTACTTTTTTTATAAAAATATTATAAAACGATGATAAACAAGTTTATTTATTATAAGCGAATTGATATATAATTGCAGAAATTAAATTTTATACTTAACTTTGCTAAAAAGTTATAAAAATCAATATATGAAAGCACGTACAATTCTTCTTTTTTCACTTGTTTTATTATTTTTCTCTTCTTGTAAAAAAGAACAAATCAAAGATTACACTGCTTATGTAAATCCTTTTATAGGTACAGGTGGACATGGTCACACTTTTCCAGGGGCAACTACTGTTAATGGTATGGTTCAATTAAGTCCTGATACACGTAGATATGGTTGGGATGCTTGTGGTGGATATCATTATACAGATACTCTTATTAATGGATTTTCGCATACGCATTTAAGTGGAACAGGAATTGGAGATTATGGAGATATTTTACTAATGCCAATAGTGGGAGAGGTTGATATTTATGCTTCTGATAAAAACAAACAAAACACTTCTTATGCTTCATTATTTTCGCATAAAACTGAAAAAGCCGTTCCAGGATACTATTCTGTTAATTTAGAGAGATACAATGTAAAGGCTGAATTGACAACTTCATCAAGAGTAGGAATGCATAGATATACTTTCAAGAAAACAAGAGATGCAGGATTGTTGATTGATTTGGATTATGCTATTTATCCTCAAAAAGACGAAGAAACTCACATAGAAGTTATTAGTAATACCGAAATTAAAGGGTATAAAAAAACAAAAGGTTGGGCACCCAATCAAAAAATATATTTTTATGCTGTAACTAACAAACCTTTTAATAAATATACAATTTTTAATAAGAAAAATAAAGGAAAAATCTTTTTACAATTTCATTTAAAAAATAAACAGAAACTTCTTGTAAAAGTAGGATTATCGGCTGTTGATTGTAAAGGTGCAAAACTTAATGTGGAAAAAGAGATACCTAATTGGGATTTTGATGAGATAAGGGTAAATACACGTAAAAATTGGAATAATTTTTTATCTAAAATAGATGCGAAAACAAAAGTAGATTCAATAAAAGAAATTTTTTATACTGCTTTATATCATACTGCTATTGCACCCAATATTTTTTCTGATGTAGATGGACGATATAGAGGATTAGATGGTAAAATTCATACTTCTAATACGCCTCAATACACTGTTTTTTCAACATGGGATACAATGCGTGCGTTACATCCACTATTTACCATTATTTCACCGAATAAAAATGATGAGTATATTCAATCACTTCTTACCAAATATAAAGAGGGTGGAGTGTTGCCAATGTGGGAATTAGCAGGAAATTACACAGGTACAATGATAGGCTATAATGCTGTACCAATTATCGTAGATGCTTATATGAAAGGTAGTAAAGGTTTTGATAGTGATTTGGCTTATAAGGCAATCAAACATGTATCTAATTGGGATACAACAGGGCTAATAACCTATTCTGACGCTTTTACCAATGCTTTGATGCCTATCTCTAAAAAGTATAAAAATGAATTGGGCTTTATTCCTTCGGAAAAAGAGAGAGAAAGTGTAGCAAAAGGTTTAGAATATGCTTATCAAGATTGGTGTATTTTGCAAATGGCAAAAGAGAAAAATGATAAGGCTAATATTAAAAAATATCAAAAATTAGCAGAAAATTATAAAAACTATTTTGATGAAAAAACAGGATTTATGCGTGGAAAACATCTTAATAAATCTTGGCGAAAACCTTTTAATCCAAGAAGTTCTACACACCGACAAGATGATTATTGCGAAGGTACTGCTTGGCAATGGCTTTGGTTTGTTCCTCATCAACCTGATAGTTTGGTAAAATTACTTGGTGGAAAAGAAAAATTTATAAAAAAATTAGATGGACTTTTTACAGCCAATTCTACTATTGAGGGTTCACAAACATCAGTAGATATTTCGGGATTAATTGGTCAATATGCTCACGGAAATGAGCCGAGTCATCATATTATTCATTTGTATAATTATGTTGATGAATCTTACAAAACGCAAGAATTGATTGATTCTGTACTTTATACACTTTATGATAATAAACCTAATGGACTCTCAGGAAATGAAGACTGTGGGCAAATGTCGGCTTGGTACGTGCTAAATTCAATGGGATTCTATCAAGTGTGTCCAGGAAAACCTATTTATTCTATTGGAAGACCTATTTTTGATAAAATTACTGTTAAGTTAGAAAATGGTAAGAAGTTCAAAATAAAAGTACTTAATAATAGCAAACAAAATAGATATATTACAAAAATAAAGTTCAACGGCGTAGAACGTACAAGTCCGTTCTTTACGCACGAAGAACTTATAAAAGGTGGAAAACTTGAAATTACAATGAGTGATAAACACTAAAATTTCACAACTGCTTCTACCACAAATTTGCTATCTCTATTAGCAATGCCTTTGTCGTACATATAATGCTCATAATTGAAGCGTAAATCATTTAAGAAAGGCTTGTTCAAACTTAATGTAACACCACCTGTTATTCTTTTACAAGCGTCATCTGTTTGATATGCACCTGATTTAACTATTCCTCTGTTGTTATCATTCATAACATCAAATCGAATAAGAGGAGTTATTTTTTTAAGGTGTTTTTTGTTTGTTAAAATATCATAAGAAGCAAAAGTTGCAAAAGCGTGTGTTTCAGAAAATGCTTGATTTTCATAGGTTTTATAGATATACTCTGCTTCAAGATGTAAGTTGGCTATTTCATAATACGCAGCCACATCTAATACATTCATTCTTAATGTTTGGGGTCTTATGCTTTTATAACTAACACTTATCTTAGAATTTTGAATTGGTAATGCTTCTAATCGTACGGCATAATCAAGTTCTGTTTTCCATACTTTTTGGTTAGAAATACTATCTCCATTATAAACACCAAATTTAAGGTTTACAGGAAAAACTTTTTTGTTAGAAAACATAGCCATAATACCCACATCACGAGAATTGTTGATTAATTGTTTGGCAACAAAAGAACGATTTGCAAAATAGTAAGAACTTGGTCCACGCAAATTGGCTATACCAAAAGGTACTTTTTGTTGTCCAATGGTAACATTAAACCATTTTGTAGGTGTAAGTTTGACATAAGCATCAAGCATACTTATCTTTCCACGATTTGAAAGATCTATTTTGGTTTTGTAAGAGGTCATCTCACTGAATTTTCCGCTCAAATTCAAACGTGCATTTCTAACTTGAAAACGTTGAGCATCTAAATTTGTATCGTACTCATATCTGGCTCTTACTTCGCCGACTAATTTAGGTTTATACTTTTCGTTATTATCAACTGTAACTGCCTGTAAAAGCATTAGAGAAGAAAGAAATAATTGAATTAAAAGAAATTTTTTCATATTTTTTATTATAAATTTAGTTGTTTCTTGTTTGTAAATAATGATTTCATGCTATCAAAAACTATATCAGCCCCATTTTCTGATAGAATTTTATCTTCTAATGGTCCTGTATTAACAGCAATGGTAAATATTTTGGCAGCCGAAGAGGCTTGAACACCCAATGGTGCATTTTCAATAACAACGGCTTGATTTGGTTTTAATCCTGAAAGTTCTAATGCTTTTAAATAAGGTTCTGGATGAGGTTTTCCTCTTTTAAGGTTTAATGCACTAACTACATTTTCTTTTTTTATCAAAGGAAAATGATTTAGTAAATTTTCTAATAAATCTTGATGTGCTGAACCTGTTACTACAAAAATATCTAATCCTTTATTAACAGCATATTCTATCATTTCAGAAGCGTAAGGAATGGTATCAGGTTTTCCAAATCGAGAAAAAAGTTCTCCTTTTCTTTTATATATTTTATCACATTCTTCTTGGGTTGGAGTTCTCTTTTTTTCTTTTTCAAAAGCGATACGAATTGTTTCTAAACCTGGTTGTCCTTCGTTTAAATAAGCATCGTTATGAGTAAAATAAATATCATTCTCTTTCATGGTTTGATACCACGAAGATGCGTGATTAGGCATTGAATTAAATAAAACACCATCCATATCAAAAAAAAGTGCTTTTATTTCTAAATTTTGAAAATTGTGTTTATTTAAATATTTTTTTACTGCCTCTTTTATCATAAAATTTTATTTGAAGTTATAAAAATAACTTATTTTACATTCTTTCAGGAACTTCTATTCCTAATAAATCCATTCCATTTTTGATTGTTTCGGCTACTTTTTCAGAAAGCAACAAACGGAAAGTTTTTATATCTTTATTTTCCTCTTTCAAAATAGAAAAGTCGTGATAGAATTGGTTATATTCTTTTACTAAGTCATAAACGTAATTGGCTATCAATGCAGGACTAAATTCTTCTCCTGCTTGCTTAACAATCAAGCCATATTCTGTTAATAACTGAATTAAATACTTCTCTTTTTCTGAAATATCTATGTTTTTATTTTTCAGTGTTTCAAAATCTAAACCTTGTTCTTTGGCTTTTCTTAAAACAGATTTTATTCGTGCATGGGTATATTGAATAAAAGGTCCTGTATTTCCGTTGAAATCAATAGACTCTTTCGGATTGAAAGTCATATTTTTTCTTGGGTCAACTTTTAATATAAAGTATTTCAATGCACCCAAACCAACAATTCTTGCTACTTCATTCTTTTCTTCTTCTGTATAATCATCTAATTTTCCTAACTCTTCAGAAGTATCTCTTGCTGTTTTTATCATATCTGCGATTAAATCGTCAGCATCAACAACTGTTCCCTCTCTACTTTTCATTTTTCCGTCAGGAAGTTCTACCATTCCATATGAAAAATGCACCAAATCACGCCCCCAATCAAAACCTAATTTATCCAAAAGGATAGAGAGAACTTGAAAATGATAATTTTGTTCGTTTCCAACGACATATACCATTTTATTGATAGGATAATCTTCAAAACGAAGTTTGGCTGTTCCAATATCTTGGGTCATATAAACTGATGTTCCGTCAGCACGAAGAAGCAATTTTTCGTCCAATCCATTTTCTGTTAAGTCAGCCCAAACAGAGCCATCTTCTTTCTTGAAAAATAGATTTTTAGAAAGTCCTTCTTCTACTTTGCTTTTACCTTCTTTGTAAGTTTTTGATTCGTAGTAAATTTTATCAAAATCAACTCCTAATGCCTTGTAAGTAACATCAAAACCATCATAAACCCAATTATTCATTTTTTCCCAAAGTGCAATCACTTCTTTATCTCCTTGTTCCCACTTCAAAAGCATATTTTGAGCCTCTTGCATTAGTGGTGCTTCTTTTTTGGCATCATCTTCGGATTTTCCTTGTGCAATTAGTTCTGCAACTTCTTTTTTGTAGGCTTTATCAAATTCCACATAATATTTTCCAACAAGGTGGTCGCCTTTCATTCCACTTGTTTCGGGTGTTTCTCCATTTCCAAATTTTACCCAAGCCAACATTGATTTGCAGATGTGAATACCACGGTCGTTTACAATATTTGTTTTGACTACTTCCCAACCGTTCGCTTTCTGAATTTTGGAAATACTATATCCTAAAAGATTGTTACGAATATGTCCTAAATGCAGAGGTTTGTTCGTATTAGGTGATGAATATTCTATCATCATCAATGGAGAATTTTCTTGTTTTTCTTTATTGAAATTGAATTTAACAAGTTCTTCTATCCAATAGTTGTTATCAATGGTTAAGTTAAGAAATCCTTTGATAACGTTGAATTTTGAAACAATATTTAATTTTGTTATCAAATTATCTCCAATCTCTTGGGCTGTTTGTTCTGGTGATTTTCTTGCTAATCGAGTAAGGGGAAAAACAACGAGTGTAACATCCCCTTCAAACTCTTTTTTTGTTTTTTGAAACTGAATGTTAATCGTTTTTTTATCTGTAACATTGTAAAGTTGAGATACAACTTTTATAACTTCTTCTGTAAATATTTTTTCTATATTCATGATTATAAAAATAATTTTTACAAATATAGTAAAAACAAAAGGATTTGTTGTCTATTTACTTTGTTTTACTACAAATAAAATGAAAAAAGTAGGCAAAAATATACCCTACCCTTTTTTAATAAAATGAAGTTTCCAAAAAGTGACAAAATCTTACTTTTTAGAAACTTCATAAATAAATTTGGTCTATTTTTCTTAAATGAGAATAAACTACTTTTCTGTACGAATTATTTCAATTTTATTTACTTTATAAAAAGCATCTTTTTCAATTTGAGTTTCTTTGGGAACATACACTTTTTCTAATTTAGGACAATCTTCCACGGCATATGCCTCTATTTTCTTTGTTCCTTTTGCGAAAACAATTTCAACGACACTAGAATGGTGGTAAATCGTATTTTTACCCACTGTTTCTATTGGTAATAGTTCTATTTTCTTTAATTTAGCAGGAATATAATAAGGCATTTGCAAGTTCTTTTTCTTATAAATAATTTTATTTGAAGTTTGGAACTCTTTATTTTCTGGGTCAACATAAATAGCCTCTATATTTTCTCCATGAAATTGTAGTCCTAAACTATAATCTATTCCTAATGAAACAATGTTTTTACCCAAATAAATATTTTTTATTTTATTGGGAAGTGCAACTATTGGATTAAATTCTGTAACTCTAAAACCAGAGATACTTACAGGCAAAACAAGATTTTCACTATCATCTTTTTTAACTTTAACTACTGCTAACTGATTAGCGTAAAAAGTATAATCAAAGTTATCATCACTAAATGCAATTATGTCTATTCTTTGTGGAGATAAATGTTTGTATAATGACATCTTTTCCATCTTATAGCCTCTTTTATTGGTTGGGTCAGAAACTACCCACTGTCCATCAAGGTAAACATAAGTCCAAGCGTGTCCTCCTACTCCAACATAAGTTCCATTGGTAATCAAAGCAGGAATATTTTGAGTAAGTAGCATTATTTTAAATAAATTAGAGAAACCTTGACAAATACCTTTCCTTTCTTTAAAAACGGTATAAGCACGATTATCTGCTTGTTTATATTTAATGTTGGTAGTAATCCACTTAAAAATAGTAGAATATTTTTCAGAATTATTTTTTGCTTTTTCTACCAATTTATCAGTAAATTCTTTAATCTCTGCTATCTGTTCATCACTTATTTCAACACTTCCTTTTACCAATAAATTATTAGGATCTGTTTTACTTAAAATTTTAGCCAATCTTTTAGCAGTTCCGAACTTATTTAAATATGTAGAATTATCTAATTCAGGAAATTTTGGTGTAACAACAGTAATAACTGTATCCTTTTTTTTCTTAGGAACTGTTACTGTATCCTCTTGTTCGTCAGGTTTGTCAATAACGTTCTCTTTTTCACAAGAATTAAAAAATAAGAAAGAAAAAAAGAAACTAAAAACGATTAAATTAAGAATTTTTTTCATAGTGTTTTTTTGTAAAAAAAGTTAGTAAATATGGGTGCAAAAATAATTTTTTTTTCGTAAAAAAACAAAAAACAAGCATTACACAAAATAGAAAGCAATAACAACTCCTATTCCAATTAGCATAATCCAAATACCTCTGCGACGAAAACTATTTTTACCTTGCACCATAAAAAGCCCTGAAATCGCAAAAAATATCAGTGAAAAAGCAAAAAAATCAGCAAAAATAACCCACCCTTTTTTTCGGTTAAAGTGAAGTCTGTTAATAAAAGCAACAAAAGGTTTCTTTTTATAAACTTCAAAAATCACATTGCCTGTTTGGGTTTCATACTCTCCTTTTCCACCTTTAAGGTAAAACTTTATCAAATCATTACTGGGAATAATTTTTTTTATCTGAATATCATTCTTTTCTTTTGTCCAGTAGGCTCTGAATTCGTTAGAATTAAGATTTTGAGGAAATATCTCGGTGTACGATTTTGTTGAGTAAGACGGATTGCCTTTTCCACGATGATTTAGGATTATTCCAGAAAGAGCATATACCAAAGATATACCCACCACGAAATAACCCAAATCACGGTGTAATATACGCAACCATTTAATAAATTGCTTTTTAGTAAATTTCGGTAAAGTCATTTCCCTCTATATAATAAACTGAATAGTAGTTTTTATTGTGTTTTTTCATCCAATCTTTCATTTTTTTGATGTTCGCAAGTTCTGTATTACAATGTTTGCCACCATCTTCTGCCTCTATTTTTTCTTTCAATGTTTTTGCTTCCCACTTATCAATATAGGCTTTTTCTAAACGCTTTTCTCTTAAAGTTCCTGTTACTACTATTTCTGAACCAACAAGTTCTTGATTAAAGCCTCCGATTTTTTTTGTTGCTTCCACTCGGATAGATGCGTTTTCAAGCGAATCGGCAATAAAACAGCGTTTTCCAGAATGCCTACAAGTGTGTGTTACTGTTCCTTTTACTGTAACTAAACTATCAATATTTTTTTCGGCAGTGTTAAGTACTTCACTAACTGTTTGAGCATTGGCTGACAAATCAACGACTTGATTTTTGTTCTCTTCAGTTTTGTTTTGACAACTAATTACAAAAAGAGAGATTAAAACGAATAATAATGATTTTTTTTTCATTTTTTTAGAATTATAAATTGTGAATTATAGATTACAAGTGTTTCGTCTTACTTCTGACTTTCCACTTTTTTATAGTTTAATTTTTAAAGAATAAATAATCCAAATGGATAGAAAACCGTAAATTCCCGTAAGAGTAATCCAAAGAGTAATTGGTATCCAATTGTATCTATTTATTTTTTTACGATATAAAAGTAAATAAATTCCACTTAATAAAAAACTAATTATTAAAAATAATTTATTTCCCCATTCAATATGAGGTTTTATATAGTTATAATTTTTTGATTTGAATGACAATGTAAAAGGAAAAGCCAACTCTTTAAAATACGACTTTTGCGTTAAATTAGGATTTGGAAATGATATAGAATCTACTTTTTGAAATGTTTTTGTTTCTATAGCGTAGGCTTTCATTCCTGTTTTAGAAGTTACTTTTACATTCCAATAAAACATATTTCCGAAAATAAATAATTCGTCTTTTTTAGGTGAAAAAGATGGAGTCGGTATTTTTATTAATTGATAATTGTTGGTGCTAATTGCGTATAAATGATTATCTTCGCTAAATAGAAAAGCATATGTTTTTTTATTAGGAAATTCTGTTACAGAAATGTATTTAGGGTTAATTGAAGTGCTTATATTCGTGTTTTTTACAAAAGGTTTACCATTAACCATCTTTAAGTGGAAAATTTGATTTTTACTATCTACAATAAAATAACCTTGATCATACGGTTTTTTAAGGTTTGAATTTCCATTAACCATTTTTGCAGGAGGAACAAATCCTCTTTTGTTAAATGCATTCATAAAAAGATTGCTTTTTTCAACTTTCACTTTATTGGTTTTAGGATTAATAAATTCTATTTTATCTGTAAAACGAAACATATCCCCTGGCATTTCTAAATCTACTTTTCTACTCATTGATTCAAAAAGTGTATAAAGTTTAATTTTAGGAGAATATTTATATGATGGTCTATATCTAAAATAAAAGTTGGTTGTATATATCAACTTGGGACTAACTGCAATTCCATTGATACTATCAGGTAAACAGTCGTCTTTTACCAATTGGCGATAGTAAAAAAGAGGAAGGGATTTGTGAAATTCATTTTCGGTATATTCTTTTCCTTTTGCATCTAAATAAGTTCTTTTAGAATCTTTTGACAACGGATAATAAAAAGAATGATTAATTGAACTATAAATTACAAATGGGTAATTTATTCTTTTAGACTTATTGAGACTATATGCCCATGGTAATAACCAAGACAACAGTAAGGTAGAGACAAAAATGAGTAAATAGGTTATTTTTTTCATCTGTTTTATTTTATAAGAAGTGATTAAACGATTAATTTTGTACACCTGTTTTAAATCTAAAAATAGATAGTACCGAAAATAGAATAGCAATAAAGGCAACAAGAGGAAGATAGGGAAGTAGATAACGATAACTTTCTGGAAAGTTAGATAAGAAAAACACTCTTACCATTCCGATACCTATCAAAGATAAAACTATTCTCATTTTCCAAGATGGCTCTACGGCAATAGCAACTACCATAAAATAGACAACAAATCCTGATAAATAAGCAGGTGCAAGTGTGATTAATGAACTGATTAAGATTTCATTTGGGAAATGTATATGCATTGAATAAATAAAAGCAATCCATTGTACCAAAAAGATAGCAAAAAGTGAGATTACCCCATAACCAAGTATCCATAAGATGATAGTTCGTTCTTTTAATGGAAGATGTAAGGTTAGTTTTAACCGTTTTTGTAACATTTCAGGTATAAATTGAAACAAACTGAAAATTATTGCCGATAAGATAGGAAAATACAAGAACTCAGAGAACATAAAAACATTTCTATTAACAATAACGTCCCAAATATGTTCTGCACCTACGCTTGTTAAGGCTCTACCTATTTTTGAAAATACATACCAATGTAATAATATTGCTGACAAAACAACGATTCCCAATACCCAGCGTGTTTTAATCCACTCTTTATATAATATTTTTTTTCTCATATTTTAATATTTTCCTGTTAAACCGATAAAGGCATCTTCAAGTGTTAGGTTTTCAGTCTTGAAATTTGTGTAATTAATATTTTTTTGTTTTAGTTTTTGCTCAATGTTTTTATTATCAAGAAAAGAATAAAATTCTACTTTCTGACGCATTATTTCGGTGGTATAAATTTCGTTGTCTTCTAATGGTTGGAAGTTGTCGGAAGTAAAAGTATATTTTTTGAAGTGATGTAATAATTCTTTTACTGGCTTTTGTAATAATATTTTCCCATAATCCATTATCAAACAATCGTCAATAATGCGTTCCATATCTTGGATAATATGTGAAGTTACCAATACCGTTTTACCTTCTGCACGGACATATTCGTTTAAGTAATCAATAAACAGCCTTCTGTAACCAGGGTCAAGTCCCATTGAAAAATCATCTAAAATAAGCAGTTCTGCATCTTGTGCTAAAATCAGTCCCAAAGCAACTTGTGATTTTTGTCCACACGACATATTGGCGATTTTTTGTTTTGGAGCAATTTTTAATTTACTCATCAATTCATAATAAGGTGTTTTGTTCCATTTAGGGTAAAAAGCAGAATAAAATTTTTCTATCTGTTCGATGTTCATAAATGAATATTGGATATGTCCTTCAAGTAAAATTGCGACTTTTTGCTTAACAGTAGGAGATAATCTTCCAGCGGGCTCTCCAAAAATAAAACACTCCCCTGATTTAGGTTGTAAATAACCATTTAAAATGTTGATAGTTGTTGTTTTACCTGTTCCATTTTTTCCTAATAGTCCGAGTATTTTTCCTTTGCGAACATTAAAGTTTAAATCTTTGTATATACATCGTTCGCCATAATAGTGTGTTAAATTATGACACTCAATAATATTTTTCATAGTTCTTTTGTTTTATCTATATTTCTTTATGGGTAAAGATTAAATATTGATTTTTTCAGATAAAAATTGCTCTAATTCTTCTGGTTTTACATTAATATTAATTTTACCATTCATTGCCCAAGAGATATGTCCTGTTTCTTCTGAAATGGCAATGGCAATAGCATCTGTTTGTTCGGAAATACCTAAGGCAGAGCGATGTCTTAAACCTAAACGTTGTGGAATATTTTGGTTTCCAGAAACGGGTAAAATACAACCAGCAGAATCAATCTTGTGATTGGCTATAATAAGTGCTCCATCGTGCAAAGGACTATTTTTGAAAAATAAATTTTCTATCAATCTAGAACTTATTTTGGCCTCTATTTTTTCACCTGTTTGTGAATAAAAACTTAAATTATTTTCTCTTGAAATAATAATCAATGCTCCTGTTCCTGCTTTTGATAAGTTCCGACATGCTAATACTATTTGTACAATATTGTAACTATTATTGCTCGGTTTATAATCAGACTTAAAAATACGTTTAAATACTTCAAGGTTTTCCCAGCGCTTGGTAGAGCCTAATTTGGAGAAAAAACGTTTGATTTCAGAACGAAATAATACAATCAAAGCAAAGGCTCCAACGTTAATAACTCCGTCTAAAATCCTTCCTAAAAGTATCATGCCAAAAACTTGTGAAATAAAATACCAGATAATCACAAAGGCTAAAATTCCATAAAAAACATTCGCTGCCCCTGAACGTTTTAGCAAACGATATATTCCAAACAGTAGAAAGGCTGTGAGGAAAATATCAAATATATCTTTAAGTCCTATATTAAAAAATGTCATAGTATTTAATTTTCTCTATTTTGATAAATTTTTATTATACATTTCAAAAATCTTCACAACCTCTACTGCTTCTTTTACATCGTGTACTCTTAATATATTTGCCCCATTTATTAAAGAGAATAAATTAAGTGCAGTTGTTCCATTTAATGAATCTTCGGGCGTTCCGTTTAGTAGTTTAAAAATCATGGATTTTCGAGAGATTCCACTTAAAATTGGCAGTTCAAATTCTTTTAGATAACTCATTTTAGCCATTAGTTCATAATTTTGCTCCAAAGTTTTAGAAAATCCAAATCCAGGATCTAAAACAATGTCTTTCACTCCCAAATCCATTAATTTCTGTATTTTGTTTTGAAAGAAATTCATTATTTCCAACATAAAATTATCATAGTCGGTATTTTGCATCATGGTTTGAGGTGTGCCTTTTATATGCATTAAAATATAGGCTACATTGAGTTTAGCAACTGTTTCAAACATTTTTTTATCAAGCCCTCCGCTAATATCATTGATTATTTGTACACCAAACTCTTTAACGCTATATTCGGCTATTTTAGGTCGAAAGGTATCTACTGAAATAATAATATTAGGATACTCTTTTCGTATTGTTTTTAAGCCTTTTGTTATTCTTTTTAGTTCTTCTTCTTCTGAAACAGCCGTTGAATTAGGACGAGTAGAATATCCTCCAATATCAATAATTTTTGCACCTTCTGTAATCGCTTTTTCTACCCTTGAAACTAATTCTTTCTCTGTATTAACCCTACTGTTTTTATAAAAAGAATCAGGGGTAAGGTTGATAATCGCCATAACTATTGGACTGGATAGGTCAAGTAGATTATCCTGTAATTTAAGTTGATAAGGAACTGTTTTCATTGAATTTTATATAAAACAAACGATTTTTTTTATAATTGAAGTCAAAGATACATGTTTTCTGTCATTTTAACAATCTTTTTAACAAAGAGAGTTAATTTTTCTATTGATTAATAGCCAAATATGTTTTATTTTAAAACTATTGGAGTTTATACTAATGATAAATAAGATTTTTTCCTTATTTGAATTATTTCCAATTTATGATTACTTTTGCAAAGTATAAACTAAAAAAATAGATTATGAGTTTAGTTACCGATAAGATAAAAAGTCTATGTAATACTAGGAATATAAAGTTAGAGGATTTGGTGGCAAAGTCGGGGATTTCTTTTGATGAATTTGAAGAAATAGATAATAGTGATAGTATTCCTTCTCTTTCGTGGTTAATTAAAATAGCAAGAGCATTGAAAGTAAGACCAGGGACATTTTTAGATGATTATGAAGAGGAAGGTCCTATTATTCATAGAAAAAATCAATTATCAGAACCTAATAAAATTGCTTATCACCTTATATCAAAAACATCTCATTTAGATTTTTATGCACTCGGAACAGGAAAGGCAGGAAGATATTTTGAACCTTTTCTGATAGAAGTGAAACCAAATGAAAGACCTAAAATATCTTTAGCATCTTTTGAAGGAGAAGAATTTATTTATGTCTTAAAAGGAAAGATAGCAATAGAATATGGAATTGAAAAACATATTTTGAATGAAGGAGATAGTATGTATTATGATTCTATAGTGGGTCATCGTATAACTTCTGCGAATGGAGAACCTGCAACTATACTGGGTATTATCTATTCACCTTTCTAAACAAAAAATAAAAATGTTGAAATTAACAGAAAAAACGATAGGAGATTGGTTGGAATATTGGGCTGATAAAACTCCTGATAAAGATTATATTGTTTATTCAGATAGAAATCTACGTTTTACTTGGAGTGCGTTTAATGAACGTGTTGATAATATGGCTAATGGGCTTATTTCCATTGGTGTAACAAAGGGAAGTATTGTTGGTATATGGGCAGAAAATGTTCCCGATTGGCTGACACTTCTCTATGCAACAGCCAAAATAGGTGCTATATCAGTTACTATAAATACTAACTACCGTACAGAAGAACTTGCTTTTATTTTGGAAAATTCAGACATGCAAACACTTTGTATGACTGCTGGTAAACCAGGTATAGATTATATTGAAACAATTTATAGCCTATTTCCTGAGATAAAAACTGTAGAACGTGGAAATTTAAAAAGTAAAAGGTTTCCAAAATTCAAAAACATTGTCTTTATGGGTCAAGAGAAACATAGAGGAATGTACAATACCAACGAACTGTTGATGCTTGGACGAACTACTGATAAAGAGCAGTTAATTAATCACAAAAAACAAGTCAGTTGTTACGATACAGTAAATATTCAATATACATCAGGTACAACAGGATTTCCCAAAGGAGTGATGTTAAGTCATCATAATATTGTAAATAATGGTTATTTATCAGGTTTGCATATGGATTTTTCCCCTGATGATAAACTTTGTCTTTGTGTTCCGTTATACCACTGTTTTGGAGTTGTTTTGGGAGTAATGTGCTGTTTGACACATGGTAGTACTCAGGTTATGGTAGAGAAATTTGATGCTTTGGTAACATTAGCATCAATTGACAAAGAAAAATGTACCGTTCTTTATGGAGTTCCCACAATGTTTATAGCAGAAATAAATCATCCGATGTTTGATTTGTTTGATATGAGTTCTTTGCGTACTGGAATTATGGCAGGAGCATTATGCCCCATAGAATTGATGAGAGAGGTAAGCAAAAAGATGTATCTTAAAATTACAAGTGTTTATGGAATGACAGAGGTTTCTCCAGGAATGACACAATCTCGCATAGATGATCCAGAAGAAGTGAGATATACTACCGTAGGAAGTGATTATGAATTTACCGAAGTGAAGGTTCTTAATCCAAAAACAGGTGAAGAGTGCCCTGTTGGAGTAGAAGGGGAAATGTGCTGTAAAGGTTATAATATAATGCAAGGCTATTACAAAAACCCTGAAGCAACAAGTCAAGTTATTGATGAAAATGGTTTTATGCACTCTGGTGATTTGGGTATAAAAGATGAAAATGGAAACTATCGTATAACAGGTAGAATAAAAGACATGATTATACGAGGTGGAGAAAATATTTCTCCTAAGGAGATTGAAGATTTCCTTCATAAAATGCCTGAAATACAAGATGTTCAAGTTGTAGGTATTGCCTCCCCAAGATATGGAGAAGATGTTAGTGTTTTCATTATTCCTAAAAAGGGAGAAACACTAACAAGAGAGGATGTGCGTTATTTTTGTAAAGGAAGAATAGCAAAATACAAGATTCCAAGATATGTGTTTTTTGTAGAAGAATATCCTATGACAGGAAGTGGTAAAGTTCAAAAGTTTAAATTGAAAGAATTAGCATTAGAACTAGCAAAGAAACAAGGAGTAACTGTTTTTTAAAAAAAGGACAAGGAGAAAAGTCTTTGAAAATGATTGGTCGTACATATAGATTTATCTGTCATTGTCTGACTGCCCATAATACAAGAGGACATGGAGTTCACTCTCCCTTTCTTTTTCGTCTTGTTGAAAATGTAATTTATGAGAAATATCCGTTTTATATTTTTGAAAAGATAGAAAAAAGAAGAGAAGAGTTAAAAAATAGTAAAAGTACGGTTTTTCAAGAAGATTTTGGAACAGGAAAATCAAAGACAAAACAAGTTGCAAAAATTGCAAAAACCTCATTGAAAAGAAAATACTGGGGACAACTTCTTTTTCGCTTGGTGTATTTTATTCAGCCCACAAATATTTTAGAATTAGGAACTTCTCTAGGAATAACAACCTCTTATTTGGCTAATGCTTATAAAAAAGCACAATGCATCACATTAGAAGGTAGTGAAGATGTTGCAAAAATAGCAAAAGAAACATTGATAAAAAATGAGGCTAATAATACAGAAATTATTATTGGAAACATTGATAAAACCTTACCTAATATTCTTAAAAAAGAGGAAAATTTAGATTTTGTTTTTTTTGATGCCAATCATCAAAAGGAAGCAGTATTAAAATATTTTAAGATGTGTGTTGAAAAAGTACACTTAAAGTCAGTTTTTGTTTTTGATGATATCTATTGGAGCAAGGGAATGCAAGAGGCGTGGAGAGAAATTTGTAAAGACAAACAAGTAACTGCAACATTGGATTTGTACGAATTGGGTATTGTTTTTTTTGATAAAAATTTGCCCCAAAAAACGTTTAACCTAAGAGGAAGAAAAGTATAAATGAAAATCTACACAAAAACAGGAGATAAAGGAAAAACAGGATTAATCGGCGGTACAAGGGTTAGTAAGTCTGACATAAGGTTAGAGGCATACGGTACGGTAGATGAACTCAATTCTCATATTGGGCTGTTGATGAGTCTAAATATTGAGGATAAAAATGTTGATTTTCTCAGAAATATTCAGAATCTTCTTTTTTCAATAGGGGCAAGTTTGGCAACTGACATAGAAAAGACAAATTATGATAATTCTTCCATAATAAAAGATGAACAGATTAATATTTTGGAGGAAGAGATAGATAGAGTAACCTCTGAATTAAAAGAGTTAGAAGCCTTTATTTTACCGAGTGGCTCACAAACAGCCTCTCAATGTCATATTTGTAGGACTGTTGCAAGAAGAGCAGAGCGTAGAATTATAGAGATGAGTAATTTCTATCCTGTTACTGAAAATATAATTAAGTACATTAATAGACTGTCTGATTATTTCTTTTCTCTTTCTCGTTGGGTGTTAAAAAGAGAAAAAATAGAGGAAATTTGTTGGAAAAAACAAAAGTAACATTTTTTTTTTTTACATTTGCAGACATTTTGAATAGAAAGTGTTTAGAACTTTAATTAAATAGTTAATAATAAGTAGTTTATCGTTTATGTATTGGACTTTAGAATTAGCATCAAAAATAGAAGATGCACCGTGGCCTGCTACCAAAGATGAATTAATTGATTACGCAATGCGTTCTGGAGCACCACTTGAAGTGATTGAAAATCTTCAAGAGATAGAAGACGAAGGAGAAGTATATGAAAATATAGAAGATATTTGGCCTGATTATCCAAGTAAAGAGGATTTCTTTTTTAATGAAGAAGAATATTAATAAAGTTTCTTTATTAGTCTATTAATTGATATTGTTATAAAAGGATAATGGAGTTTGGAAACTTCACTTATCTGAATGTTATATATCAGATTAGGTATATATGCTGTGGTGGTTTTGAAACATAAATTGCATGTTACTTACTATGGCATATGTTGTACTATATATTCGTTATTGTTAGTCTTTAAGTAATTTTAAGTCAGTTTTTTTATACTTATTGTTTCCTCTTAAAGTCTTCTTTATATTCCATAATTTTATTCCGATTTCTCTTTTTGAATTGGGATTATCTATTAAAAAATCTCGTAAGTAGGTGTTATATTCAAATTGGGGAGCAATTTTTGTAGGTTCAGTTCTCTTTCTATTTTCAGAATTAATTTGTTCCCATTCTATTATAGCATCTTCTAATGTTTTTCCTGAATTAGTTTTCATCCAATTCATAAATTTAACATTAAATTTAAACTTTTTGCCTATTTGATTTTGAAAAAATAATCTAACGTTTTTAGTATTTTTATAATTATCAGTGATTATTGTTTCAATTGATAATTTCTCATTTTTCCAGTCAAAGTTAGATTTAGGTTTTGTTTTTTCTTTTACTTGTTTTAACTCTTTTAGACCTGTTGTAAGATAATTTTCTATTCTCTGACTAATTTCTATTTTCCCACCTGATGTTCTCAATCCTTCATTTCTACAAAACTCAATCAATTCTTTTTTTAACCAATAAAAATCTTTAAAGTCTTTAATTGATATTTCTTTACTTAAATTTGGTCTTTGTTCCATTCTTTAGTGATGTATAAATTTGTAGATGAGTTGTTTATAGACAAATTGAATGACAATAAAATAGAACTTGTAAAAGACATTAATAGTAAAATAATTTTATTGGATAACGAATAAAAGTTAATTAAAATAAGACTCTACTTTACGGATTGCAGAAGAAATACAGAAGACAATAACATGGTCATTTGGTAAAATTTTGGTATCACCATATGCTAGATATCCAACTTCATCTCTAACAAATCCACCAATATTAACATCGTTTGGAAACTTAATATCTTTTATTGGTTTTTTAGTTATACGAGACCCCTCTTTTGCAATAAACTCCACAACTTCTGCATCTGCTGAGGCAAGACTTTTTACCTCTAAAACATCTGCATCAAGTGTTAATTGATAAATATAACTTGCCGCAATTAGTTTTTTATTAATTACTTTTCCAACATCTAATTCTTTTGCCAAACGAATATAATCTAAATTCTCAACCTCTACAATCGTCTTTTTAACACCTTGTCTTTTAGCCTCTAAGCAGGCAAGAATATTCGCTTCTGAATTTGCTGTTGTTGCTACAAAAGCATCAATATCTTTAATACCTTCGCTTAATAAAGTTTCTTTATCTCTACCATCAGAATTTAATATTAAAACATTGGATAACTTTTCAGAAAGTAGATAGCATTTGTCTCTGTCTCTTTCAAAAAGTTTAACATTGATATTTTCAGGAAGACCTTTTATTGTTTTTTGAGCAATACGACTTCCTCCCATAAACATAACATTGCGAATGTCTAAAATTTCTTTTCCAGCCTGTTCTCTAACAAAATCAACATACTCTTTTTTAGTAAAGAAATAGACAATATCACCTGCTAATACCTCATCATCTCCATTAGGAATTATTGTTTTTGATTTTCTACTAATAGCAACAATTCTACATTTGGAATTATCCAAAAAGCGAGTTTTAAATTTTTGGTCAAGTAAAACAGAATTGGAGCGAACTTTGATGCCAAGCATTATTAAAGAGCCTGAACAAAAACTAACATGCTGTCTTAACCAAGGGTGTTTCAGACCTTTTATAACTTCATCAGAGGCTAATTTTTCTGGACAGATAAGAAAATCAACTCCAAGCCCTGCAAAAAAGTCTTTGTTTTCTTCTTGTAAATACTCATAATTAGATACACGTGCTAATGTTTTTTTTGCTCCTAAATTAGTTGCTAACATGCAAGCGGTCATATTGACACTTTCGGAAGGAGTAACTGCTACAAATAAATCAGCCCCTTCTATTTTTGATTCGCGAAGGGTTTCTATCGATGTAGGAGAACCTACCTTCGTAAGTAAATCATAATTTGATTCTAAATCCTCTAACTTATTTATATTTTCATCGATTAAAATGGTATCAAAGTTCTCTTTGGCTAATAATTTAGCCAAATGTGTACCGACTTCTCCTGCACCTGCAATAACTATTTTCAATTTTCTATCTCCTTTTCGTTTATAAACTGTTTTATAGACTTGGCTATACCCTCAGCATCAATTCCTAAGTTCTCATATAGTTCTTTTGGGTCTCCTTGTTCTATGAATTTATCTGGTAATCCCAATTTACAAGTATCTTTTTTATACTTATTTTCTGATAAAAATTCAAGAACAGCATCTCCAAGTCCACCCTTTATTGTTCCGTCTTCAACGGTTATTATTTTATCATATTTTTTAGCCACTTCGTGTAATAACTCCTCATCAAGTGGTTTAAGAAATTTCATATCATAGTGAGCAATCGTTTGGTCTGTTTCATATTCTACCATATTTATTGCTTTTTCTACTGGATATGCCATTGTTCCAATGGATAAGATTGCCATATTTTCACCTTTCTTCAGAAGTTCTCCTTTTCCTATTGGTAGTTCTTTATAAGGTTTTTTCCAATCTACTAAAAAGCCATTTCCTCGTGGATATCTTATGACAAATGCCCCTTTTCCTTGCAATTGAGCCGTGTACATCAAATGTCTTAATTCCACTTCATCGCGTGGAGCAGAAATTGTCAAATTAGGAATACAACGCATGTATGCCAAATCAAATTGTCCTTGATGAGTAGCACCATCAGCACCAACCAAACCAGCCCTATCAAGACACATAATAACAGGTAATTTTTGCAGAGCCACATCGTGAATAACATTGTCAAAGGCTCTTTGCATAAATGAAGAATAGATATTACAAAATGGAACTAATCCCTCTTTTGCCAAACCTGCTGAAAATGTAACTGCGTGTCCTTCAGCGATTCCAACATCAAAGAAACGACTAGGGAACTCTTTTTGAAAAATATTCATCGAACAACCTGTTGGCATTGCTGGGGTAATTCCAACAATTTTTTCATTCTCTCTTGCTAATTCCAAAAGCGTATAACCAAAGACATCTTGAAAACGTGGTGGTTTTACAACATCATTTTTTGTAGATAATCTTTCTCCTGTTTTTACGTCAAATTTTCCCGGTGCATGCCATACCGTAACAGAATTTTCGGCAGGTTTATAACCTTTTCCTTTTTGTGTTAAGATATGCAACACTTTTGGACCTTTGTAATTCTTTATTTCAGATAAAATCTTGATTAAATTTTTCACATCATGTCCATCAATAGGACCAAAATAACGAATATTTAACCCTTCAAAAATGTTATTTTCTTTCTGTGTTAAGGCAATTTTTATACTATTATTAAATCGAAGAATTTTATTCTTATTTTTCTTAAAGAAAATGATTTTCTGTAATAGACTAGAAAACTTGTAACGAACTTTGTTATAGCATTTTGAAGTGGTGATATCTACCAAATATTGTGTAAAACCTCCTTTGATAGGGTCTATTGCCATTTGGTTGTCGTTTAGGACAATGAGCATATCGTTATCATCCATTGATGTGTTATTCAAACCCTCAAAGGCTAATCCACCCGTCATTGAACCATCACCAATAATAGCAACAACTTTTCTATCTTCTCCTTTGATTTTTGAACCAACAGCCATTCCAAGACCTGCTGAAATAGAAGTAGAAGCATGACCTGTACCAAAGGTATCATATTCACTCTCTTCTATTTTTGGAAAACCACTTATTCCACCAAATTTACGATTGGTATGAAAAACATCTCTTCTGCCTGTGAGAATTTTATGTCCATATGCTTGATGACCAACGTCCCAAATAAGTTTGTCGTATGGTAAATTAAAAACATAATGCAACGCAACTGTTAATTCTACAACTCCCAAATTAGAACCTAAATGTCCCGGATTTTTAGAAACCTCATCAATAATAAACTGTCTTAATTCATCACAAACTGTATTTATATCATCAATATGTATTTTTTTTAAATCATCAGGAGAGTTGATTTTATCTAAAAATTTGTATTCGATTTTTTCCATTTTCAAGCGCATTATATAGTGCAAAAATAATACTTTTTATTGAGAATGCTATTTATTACTCTGTTTTTGTTGTAATATTTGAAATTTATCTACATCAATAATTGATTTTCAAGGTTTAGTTTTGTAGAAAAAATCAATATTCTTTTTTTTCTGAAATAATCGGTAATTGTTCTAAATTTATTTTGTATTTTTGCTTTATCATTAAGATTTTTGATAGAAATAAGAGTATATATTTTAAGAAAACTATGAGAAACAAAAAGATTTACCCTTGGATTGTCGTTGGTTTACTTTGGGTGGTGGCTTTGCTTAATTATATGGATAGGCAAATGCTTTCAACGATGAAAGATGCAATGATGATTGAC
>PDWI01003552.1_pt1 | contig 21902 bp, 19 predicted proteins | sample 1430891 | NCBI WGS metagenome assembly PDWI01 (sample SAMN01162508, study PRJNA174530) | Oral metagenome, whole genome shotgun sequencing project. | biome: Marine environment; feature: Marine mammal; material: Swab sample of the gingival sulcus; isolation source: swab sample of gingival sulcus... | reverse complement strand
TGGACATTTTCCACAATTTGAGAAATAGTTACAGACATTTCTTCAGAAGCACTGCCCACGGCTGAAGCATTAGAGGTAGCCTGCTCCATCGCAGAGGCAACCGTTGTAATATTGCTATTCAATTCTTTGGTTACAACCGCAACATTACTTGCCCGGTCAGATGATGCCAAGGTATGAGAAGACAGCTCGTCTGCAATTCCTGACAAATCACGGAAGGATTTGTCTAGCTCTCCGGTATCGTTGGCTATTTGAGAAATAATAGACTGCATTTTTTCCATAAAGACATCGAACCAGGATGCCAGTTCTCCTAATTCATCTTTTGATTTCGTATTCAGGCGCATGGTTAAGTCACCTTCGCCTTGGGCAATGTCCTTCAATCTTTCACGAATTTCATTTATTGGCCGAATCACAACAAAACGTGTAAATAAATAAACCGTAACAATTAAGACTATTACAGAGATGATTCCAATGACGATGAAAAAAACAAAAAGATCATGCAAGCTTGCAAGAGCTAATTTCTTATTAAACTGTAAGATAACATGCCATCCTGTTTCCTGTACTGGAGCGTGAAAAATGATAAAATCATTTTTTTGATCCTCAAAATCAAAAAAGCCCGCTTCTTGAGAACTCAGCATAGCCTTTATACCTTGAGTAAGTTCGGAATTTGAGTGATTCTGAACCGTTCGACTTATAAACTCATCATCTTCTCCGGTAAGAAAGTCCCCTGTATTTGAAAGCAAAAAAGGCTTTCCCCCATACCCGACCTTCATAGTACTTACGATATCTTTGAGACTTGAGATATCAACATCCGAAGCAACACAACCCATAAGAGCATTTTGCTTTCCATATATCGGGCAAGAAATCGTTGCCATAGAAAGACCGGAAACAGGATCTTTATACACCGGTGTCCAGCCACCGTCTTTTCCGTTGTTAGTACCCACTTTGTACCATTCGGTGCTCCATATATTAAAATCGTTTGTAGTATACTCATCGGTGGGTACAATGGTGCTGCCATCCCTATACGCATAGGGGGCGGCTTTTTTTAAGTTTTTGAAAGCATTCTCCCTAAACCCAATTCCCATACCCGCAGTTTCAGGATAAACACCTACAAATTCAACGAGGATTTTTTCATAATCCTTAGCAACATATTCCTGATCCAAAAGTTCTTCTGTCGCCTCGGCAAGACCCTGCGTCAACGCCCGTTCTTTTACGAGAAGCTGATTCATAACAGAAGAGGCTTCCTTGGCTTGCAACAACATCTCACGATAAAGACTCCCTGTCATTTCTTTCTTTGTATGTCGATACCCTGCGACAGAAATAACAGTTATTGCAATGATAACAATGGAAGCGATAAAAAATACATATTTCTGTAATAAAGAACCCCCTTTCTTGTTTCCTAAGTTCATCTTTCCTCCTTCTTTCCAGAACGATTCACACAAACTTTTATTACAAATCGCACAGAAAGATTTTCAATAATAATAAATATGCTACTTTTTATAACAAAAAGATGCATTACAATTCAGCAAGAAAGCCTTGTCTATTAGAGTTTATATCTTATGATGACAGAAGGTTTTCATTCAGAGACCTATACAGTATATCACAGGAGGAAAAAAAAAAGAAATTGCCTAATATATTTTGTTAGAAAAATATTTAACGGATGAGTAAATGTCGTGCTTAAATAAAACTGAAATATTATTTAACATATTGTTATTTTAATAGGTTTTGCGACGTTTTCTTGTTATCAACCAGTGAAGACAAGATGAATGGATAAGCTGTTAGGCATTGCAGTCTTTCTGATAAAGAATCTTCTGACTTTTGTTGTTGTGATACGGATAACAACAGCTCTTCTTTACTCATATTCTCAGTCACTGCTGTCTTATAAATTTTCACTCCTTTAACCGGTGGACTCAATTCATGGCAAGACTGTTGCTCAACTAACGAGCTAGAAAAGTTTCCACAAGATCAGTTCAAGTTCAAAGGGAAAATTTACTTTCTTGACGCAACCGTCATAAAGCTTTGTTTCTCCGTTTTTCCCTGGGCAACATATTGTAAAGCCAAAGAAGCAATAAAATTTCATTTCGGATTTGACGCCGATGGGCAGTCCTGTCCTTATGGACGACATCAGGCAAAATGCATGATCTTGAAAGAGCAAGAACTCTCTCTTCCCAAAGGTTCCTGCCTGGTTTTTGACCGTGGCTCTCCAGACTATGTCTGGTATGGCGGACGGGACAAGAAAGGTGTTACTCATTACTCGACTTAAAAGAAACCCAGGGGCTTGTCAGGTCGGTAGCCGGCGAAAAAGATGGAATTTGGTTAGTGTGGTATGTTTTTTTCAGTTTTTTCAAGATACACCTTGGTAAAACCAAAGGCGACACTGCTATCTTGTCTAACGATTTGCCAGTTATTTTTGACAAAAAAGTCTACCGCCTGTTTGTTGTTCATAAAGGTTTCAACCAGGAGTTTGCCGACACCTGATTTGAACAATGCTGCCTCACAGTGGGCTAGCAGCGAAGATCCATACCCTTGCCGTTGAAAGGCGGGATCTACCATCATCAGCTGGATGGTTTGTTGTGCGCAAATGGCAAAGGCAATGATTGTGTCTTGAGTTAACAGCACCTCGCAATAGTCAAGTTTCTCCGTTATTTCCTCATCAATACCACCAGATTCAATAAACCAGTCAACAAGTTTGTCTCCAAGATATGCGCGATAACTGGTGCTGATTGCCTCTCGTGCCAGGGTTTGCATTGCTGGCAGATCATCTGTTGTCGCCTTGCGTATGTGTAATTTTTCCATTGGCTGCAGCTTACTGAATGATGGGTGAAATTACCAGCGATAACTTGTTGTTAAATGTATATTTGAATTGCAATAAGGCCCGTTGTGGCAGGTGCTGCCGGGCTTAATCAACATATCTGCATGTCTGGACAACATAAGGAGATGAGGGGGGAAGAAATTCTTTTATATCCTCTAGATCATCTTCTTCGAGTATTGAGGTGTCAAAGGTTGTTCTAAACTGATGGTCGATGTGAGATGAAGCAATGAGCTGAATGCTTCTTTTTATACGCTCAAGATCAGTTGAACAGCAGACAATGTCATGGTATTTTTGCCAGTTTGCCTTGATGTCCATCGCGATAAAGTCTACCCGTTTTTCCCGGGTAATTTTCTCAAGCAAATCGGGGTTGGTGCCATTGGTATCAAGTTTTACCTTAAATCCGAAGGTTTTGATCTTTTCAATAAAGGATAATAGATCAGGTTGAAGCGTTGGTTCTCCACCGGTAATTACGACCCCCTGAATAAGTTTGGCGCGTTTGGCAAGGGTTGAGACGATCTGCTCTTCATCGTAGGCAGGCGCGTCTGATTTTATCGGAATAAGCTGACTGTTATGGCAATATCTGCAGCGCCAGTTGCACCCCTGGGTAAAAATGACCGCCGCAGGGGTGCCTGGATAATCAATCAGTGAAAGGGGAATATAGCCGCCTATTCTCATTTTTCAACATCAACACAGTAGTGAGAGCGTTGCTCAAATTCTGCCCGTTTGCCTTCGTTCCATTGCTGGATGGGTCTTAAATAGCCAACTATTCGTGAGTAGATTTCGGTTTTCTGATTGCAGGTTGGGCATGTTGCCTGTTCTCCCTGCAGGTAACCGTGATCTGGACAGATCGAGAACGACGGAGAAATGGTAATATAGGGCATCCTGTAATTGGTACAGATGGTTTTGACAAATTCTTTCACTGCCTTGTGATCAGGAACTGCTTCTCCGAGGAAGATATGTTGCACAGTGCCGCCGGTGTATTGGGATTGCAGCTCGTCCTGGAGTTCAATTACAGAGAAAATATCATCGCTGTAGTTTACAGGCAACTGGGTGGAGTTGGTATAGATTGGAACTCCAGATTCTTCTCCTCTCATGGAATGCTTGAGATTAGGGAACCTTTTTTGATCAAGCTTTGCCAGTCTGAACCCGGTTCCTTCTGCCGGGGTTGCCTCCAGATTGTAATGATTCCCGGTTTCCTGTTGGAATACCTGCAGCTGCTCTCTGATATGACTGAGAATTTTGAGGGCAAATTCCTGTCCCTTTTCGGTGCCAATATCCTGCCCGAAAATGTTCAGGCCGGCTTCATTGGCGCCGATGATGCCGATGGTGGAAAAATGGTTGCTCCAGAAATTGGAGAAGCGCTGGTGAACCTGACGCAGATAAAATCTGGTGTAAGGATACAAACCCTTTTCAGTGTAACCTTCAAGCACCTTCCTCTTAATTTCAAGACTTTCCTTGGCAGTGAAGAGCCTGTCGTCAAGCAGCGTAAAGAATTCTTCTTCAGAATCTGCCTGGAAGCCCAGTGCTGCAAGATTAATTGTTACCACCCCGATTGAGCCGGTGAGAGGATTTGCCCCGAATAAACCTCCGCCACGTTTTTCCAGTTCCCGGGTGTCCAGTCTGAGTCGGCAGCACATGGATCTGGCATCATCTACCGACATATCCGAATTAATGAAATTGGCAAAATAGGGAATTCCATATTTTGCGGTCACCTTCCAAAGACAGTCCAGTTGTTCATTATCCCAGTCAAAGTCATCGGTTATATTATAGGTCGGGATTGGAAAGGTAAAAACTCTGGAGTTGGCATCACCTTCAGCCATCACTTCGAGGAAGGCCTTGTTGATCATATTCATCTCATGCTGAAATTCTGAATATGTCTCTTCCTGTTCAACTCCGCCAATGATCACTGGTGTATTTGCCAGGGTGGAAGGCGGTTGCAGATCCATGGTCAGGTTGGTAAAAGGTGTCTGGAACCCAACCCTTGTTGGCACATTGAGATTAAAAACAAATTCCTGAATGGCCTGTTTAGTTTCGTTTTGCGAGAGGTTATCAACGCGTACGAAGGGTGCCAGCAGGGTGTCAAAGTTCGAAAATGCCTGGGCGCCGGCCGCCTCTCCCTGAAGGGTGTAAAAGAAGTTGACGATCTGGCCAAGGGCACTTCTAAAATGTTTGGCCGGCCCGGACGCTGCCTTACCGGTAACTCCCTTAAAGCCACTTCTCAACAGGTCTTGCAGGTCCCAGCCAACACAATAGACCGAAAGCAGACCAAGGTCATGAATATGAATGTCGCCTTTCTGATGAGCTTCCTTGATTTCTTTGGAATAAATCCTGTTCAGCCAGTAATTCTTGCTTACTTCATTGGCAACGTAATTATTCAGTCCTTGAAGTGAGTAGGCCATGTTCGAGTTTTCCTCGACCTGCCAGTCAAGTTTATTAAGATAGTTGTCTACAAGTTGTATATCCGCCTGTTCAACCAGCGCGCGAACCTGAGCTCTTTTATCGCGATACAGGATATATGCCTTTGCGGTATTTTTGTAAGGAGAAAACAGCAAAGTTTCTTCGACGATGTCCTGAATTTCTTCAACACTTGGTGGCTCTGAGCCAAATATCTCCTTTGCCAGTTGCAGCACCTTGGTTGTGAGCCGCTTCGCTTCGGGGGTTGAAAACTCGCCGGTAGCTTTGCCGGCCTTGACCAGCGCTGCGGTTATTTTTTCTGACTGAAAGGGGACAAACTGATTGTCTCGCTTTTTGATTCCAGGAAAGAACGCATTAGCGTTATCGGACGACAATGGATTGATATTTGTAGACATTTTTATTTCCTCTTCTCGAAAAGTATAAAAAGAAAAAATTACCGATCCCGGGAAACCCAATATCCTGTGCTTTTCATTGCCAATGCCAGAAAAATATTGAATTTCCTGTTGTTTTGTATTAAATTAGTTCGCCGTAAAAAAAAGACTTTCATACAGTATATAGTAGTGAATTTTGAAAGTCAACACTAAGTGTTGTGTTGTTGCAAAAAAATGTCTTTTTTTACACAGTGAATTCCCGACATAAAAAAGATCATTTTTTAGGATTGGGATTGCTGTCTTCTTGTTCTTTTGCTTTCAATTTATTCCACCAGTCCAGCCTCTTTTGTATCTCCTTTTCAAATCCGAATTGAGATGGGAGATAGTACTCTTTCTCCTCCATTTGGTCAGGAAAATATCGCTGGTAACTGTAGGCATTGTCAAAATTGTGAGAGTACTTGTATCCTTTTCCATACCCAAGGTTTTTCATAAGTTTGGTGGGGGCATTACAAATATGGGGAGGAACCCTGTAATGACTTGTTTTGCGGGCATCCTGTTGCGCCTTGAGGTAGGCGGTTTCGGTTGTGTTGCTTTTTGGGGCGGTGGCAAGATAGATTGTGAGTTGGGTCAGGGCAGTATTGGCTTCTGGCATTCCCAGGAAATGGGTAGCATCCTTGACTGCAATGGCTTGGGTTATGGCCGATGGATCAGCAAGCCCAATGTCTTCGGTTGCTATTCTTACCAACCTTCTAACGATGTACATTGGGTCTTCCCCGGCTTCAAGCATTCGGGCCAACCAGTATATGGCTGCCTGGGGAGAGCTGCCCCGGATTGATTTTTGAAAGGCGGAGATCAGGTTGTAATGTTCTTCACCGTTTTTATCGTAGAAAAAAGAGTTTTTGACAGTGTATTTTTCGACTTGGTCAGGGGTGATTTCTTCTTCGGGATAGGTGCTTCGAAGAACCATTTCCAGGTTGTTCAGAGCCTTTCTGCCATCTCCGCCACTTTTTCTGGCCAGCAGGGAAAATGCCTCATCGTTGACATTTCTTTTGCCAGGAAAAAGACTTATTGCACGCTGCAGGATTTGAATAATACTTGGTTCGCTGAGGGTTTCCAGAACCAGGACATGGCATCTGGAAAGCAGGGCAGAGATTATTTCAAAAGATGGATTTTCGGTTGTGGCACCAATTAAAATGACTGCACCAGACTCGACATAAGGCAGGAAGGCATCCTGTTGGGACTTATTAAACCTGTGGATTTCATCTATAAAAACAATGGTTTTGGTGTTGGTTATTTTATGACGGTGGTCAGCCTGTTGCATCAGTTTCTTGACATCGCCAATTTTTGATAATACCGCACTAAAGGAACTGAAAATGTGGTCTGATGTGTTTTCTATCAATCTGGCAATGGTGGTTTTGCCGGTTCCTGGAGGACCCCACAGTATAAAGGACGAATATTGGTCCTCCTCAATCATTGTGTGGAGTATTGAACCCCTTTGCAGCAGCTTGTCCTGACCGACAATATCTTCAATTCTTGTCGGCCGTGCCTGTTCAGCCAGCGGGATGTTGATCGGTTGTGTTTCGGTTTCAAACAGACTCTTTTGGCTGGTCATGGTTGTTATGCGGGATCTTTTTCCGGGGTCATGGAAGCAAGAATTTCCTGGAGTTTTCTGGCATGATTGTTTTCTTCCTTGATAATACGTTCCAGTTGGACGAGAGTTTCATCATCTTCTATCAGACCGCGGATAAAATCGTAAAAGAGGGCGGTATCTTCTTCAAATGTGATGAATTGCTGCAGGAGTTCCTGGACACTGGTGTGGTTTTCCAGCTCGTTTTTGTCTAATGAAAAAGTTTGATCCTTGACCATCTCTTGGAGCAGATCCTTTCCCACATCAACCATCTGTTGTTGTTCTGCGGAAAGCGATACGGACGAGTTGAATTGCTCAAACCAGCTGGCGTGTTTTGCTTCCTGACCTGCCATCCAGTTCAGCATTTCCGCTATTTCGGGATGAGGCGTTGCTTGAGCAGCCTGTCTGTAGGCATTTTCTCCGTTTTTTTCAATTTGAACAGCAATATTACGTATATCTTCAATGGTAAACATAGGTATCCTTGATAAACAAAATGAAATATTCAGAAAATCACATCAGGCAGGTTCTGTCAGGTAAAGGGGATTAGCCTCCTGCCAGTTTGACCTGCCATTCTGGGTTGCATTGTAATTCATCAAGCAAAATCTGTCTATGGTCTCCCTGAATTTCAATCACCCCATTTTTGACTGTTCCCCCACAGCCGCATTTTTGTTTGAGTTTTTTAGCATATTTTTTCAGTTCTTTTTCCTGGAGAGGAAGTCCGGTGATAATGGTTACGCCGCCGCCTTTTTTCCCTTTGGTCTGACGTTGTATTCGTATTATGCCATCTCCTGCCGGGACTTCTTCTGAAGTCTTGCACTGACATTTCTTAAGAACCTTGCCACATTTTTGGCAGTGTGATTTTTCTGTTGAATAGACAAGTTTATTTTTCATTCTCTAGCTGCTCAATGGTGTAGTTGTGTTTGGCAAGCAGGGTTAGGATGCCCTTTTCGCCAAGTAAATGAGCTGCTCCGACCACAACAAAACTGTTTTGGTTAGATTTGAGTAATTTGTTGATCCTGGCAGTCATTTTGATATTGCGGTTATCAATCAGTTTTCTGACAAAGGGTCTGAATGCCTTTATCTTTTTATACGGGTCGATGAGCAGTTTGGTCATTTCCTGACTGTCTCCTGTTTTCCAGGCCTTGATGGTCTGTTGCATTAACAGCTCAAGATTTTGAAGATCCATCAGCGTGTAGAGCAGGAAATCATCGGTATTTACCGTGGATAAAAGAAGAGATAGCTGCTCCATGGTTGTCTCGATCGCAAGAATGGGTTTGCTATCTTTGGCCTGTTGGGCAAAATGAAGATCTATGCCATATTCTGGAAGATACCCCAGATTTGTCAGTTGCATGGTAGTTAAGGTCAATGCCAGTAAACCTGGTTTCATGGTGTAAAGATAGGCGGCAGGCATGTTGTGGTTGTTGATAAAATTTTTTAGTTTTTTAAAGACTGCGTCGGAGGTGTGGTCTGCTATGGTTTCTGTATTTTTATAAAAGCCCTTTTTAAGTATGTATTTTTGTACAGCGTTTTCGTCTACGGTCAGCGGGTTGATTTCAAGAACGAGGTTGTCGCTTTTGGCAAAGGCCTTTTCTATGGCGGGGTCAAGCGGGTACAGATTTTGATCGGCAAAATGGACGGAACCTAAAATATAGACCGTTGCTGTTTGAGACTGTACCTTCCACAAAAATGCCTTGGATGCCTCTGCCGTCTGGACAGTAGTGGAGATTGTTAGCAGCAGGATAACGAGGTAAAGAATCTTTTTTAATTGTTTTAACGGTGATAGGGGTGGTGTCATATCTTTTCTCCCGTTGTTTTGTATGAGAGTACTTTTGATTAATTGAATTGGTGGAGGATAGCTTCCAGGACTCCACCGGCAATTGCCAGCCCTTTGTCACTGATAACAGCTGGGTTGACATTGTCCCTTGGTTCTATATCGGCAAGTTTTGTATATTGCTTGACCGATATTCCATCTCTTATCAGTCCGCGAATGGTGCCGCTGATGCTGCATGTTATCTCGGTGTTGTCAACTGAGCCAATACTGTCGCCCTGGTTAATCCTGGCATCAAGTTTTGTTGTTGAACGAAAGATTCCTTCGCGCGGAGAGCGGACAACCCTTTCTATGCCATACCCCATAACCTTTCCGGGGATGCCGGTGTTTTGTTCTGAAGTTCCTGAATAGATAACTCTGCCACAGTCTGGTCCTCGGTTGGTTTCAATGACGGCGTGAACATCCTTGCCAGCGGTAAAGCCGGGACCAAGACCTATTACCAGCGGAGCATCATTGATTGTTGTACCAAGATTTTTTTTGGCAAGAATTGCGTCTACGACGATTGCTGGCCGGCAGGCACTGATGCAGTTCCAGTCGGGGTCAATTACGACAGCAATATTTCCTGCGGCAAGCACCTGGGAAATTCCATCTTGGTTGGTGGTATGAACTGACTGTACTCCATCAACCAGCTTGCTACCATCATAAATGGCTTCAGAGAAACAGACATTTCTCCGAACAGCAATCGGATGCGTGGTGTCAAGGAGTATCAGTTTATGAAAGCCGGATCTATGAAGTCGCCAGGCAACGGCAGAAGCCATTTCCCCGGCACCCTTAATGATGATCAGTAAATCTTTTAACATATAAGTCATTAATAAAAATAATAGAAAGAAATGCTTAGAGTGAAAAAATGTTGAACAACAATACGGGGACGATTACAAAAAACGACATTGGCCCTCCAGTATTTCGATCCATTAGGCTGTACTAGCAAATATAACTCAAGTTCGTCGGTAAGCTTGTATGCCTTTTCTCGCGGTTTTGCTGTTTTTACTTGTATGGCAGTAAGAGGCATTTGGGGGTATCTCCAATGTGCTTTTACAAGATACCCCCAGAAATACCCCAAATTGTTTCGAGGTGTCAATACATTTCAGTGGACAACTATAGACAAACAGAATCGTTAAGTCTCTTATTTTGCGGCTTAAATAAACATCAATGGAAGTCAGTGGAAAATAAGATGGCACACCCGGAGGGATTCGAACCCCCGACACTCAGGTTCGAAGCCTGATGCTCTATCCAGCTGAGCTACGGGTGCGCGCGAAAGGTAGAAATATTCATTTCAGTAAAACAATGTGTGCCATTCTATACCACCTTATATGTTGAGGGTCAACCATTAGGGACAACTTTCATTAAAATTGTACGAGTTTTGTCACTTTAAAACTGTTTTTATCTTTTTTATTGGGGCAGGAAGGGAAAACGAAGTGAATGAACCATTATTAAACAAAAGGAGTTGGGTCCCGCAAAAGTTGGCATTGAATAGTTGGTGGAGTGTATGGCTAGGAGATATTGATGTTGATACCACTCAGTGTCGCAAAGAGGAAATAGCTGACAATTGCTGCTGTTAGAAACAATCCCACGCATGCCAAAAGCCCATAGAAAAAGAAAAGAGCGACCAGTTTCGGGGTCTTTTTCAGGACAAAGACAAGAAGCTGAACCGGCAATGCCACCAATAAATAGAGACAAATCAAAAGTGAAAAAGCGACACTTTTTGATTTTTGCAGGATCCTGTTGGAAAAAGAACGCCCCTGATGATCGTTTGATAAGGATCCTTGTTGTACATTTAGAGCGATAAAGTTTCTCATAGTAATTTAGAAACATGCAAAAATCGCACCATAAATAAAATGGCGGCGGCTTGAAAAGCCGTTGTCGGTAATAAACGCCTTATAACAGTATGATCGCAGCTTTATTTGTTGTTGATGAAACGTGGTGTTTTTATGTTTTGCTCAACAATGTGGGGCTTTAACCAACATTGTTATGAAAAATAACACACACAAAAAAAATGAAGGGGCGCGAGGGAATTGTGGCGGTTTTGTGGAAGTTATCTGAACGGGTAAAATGGTACTTTCCTGTGAAAAGTTAAAAAAAGGTGCCGGGAAATACTACAATGGTGTTGGTTGACATCTGGTAAATCGGTATCCATATTGACCGAAGTTTAATTTTATTCTTAATTATCTGGTTTTTAAAATTGAAACATGAAATAATAGTGAATTATTGGCTGGTCAAAAAACTGAAACTGTTGTTTTTTTGGCGGGAAAGATGCTTTTTACAGACGATGTACAAAGTTTCTTTTAGGATAAAAGCCTTATAAGGGTGCAATTTGAGCTGTTTTGAGCTGGCTGTAATCAAGAGGTTTCAGTGAGGTTGTAATTCATATAATAATACGATTTAACTTGAGAAAAGAAGGAGTAGTAAATTGAATTTATTTGAGGACCGTAGGATGTTAGATTCTCTTACGGGATGTTGTACAAGGGCCTGCATTTTGACCAAACTGGAGGAATTGGTAGGGCACAAACAACTGTTTACCCTGTTTGTAATTGATCTTAACAAATTTAAAAATATAAATGATTTGCAAGGACATGTCGTTGGAGATGTGGTCTTGCAGGAAGTTGGTCACCGATTGCAAAACCTTTCTTACGAGAGTCTCCTTGTCGCAAGGATCGGCGGGGATGAATTTTTGGCCGTACTTCTTGGGAATGAACGTGAGAAAATACGTGAAACAGCCCGTCAAATAAGCTCGGTTATAGAAAAGAAAATTCTTTATGAAAATTTTGAATATGAGATTAGTGCAAGTATTGGTGTATCAAGATTCCCTGAAGATGGTACTAAAATTTCAGACTTGCTCACCCTTGCAGATTCGGCCATGTATTATGCCAAGAGAAATAATCTAGGTAATCATTTTCTGGCAACCGATGAGTTTGCTCGACACATGGCAAGAAGACAGGAAATAAAGCAACATCTCAGGGTAATAAATTATGAAAAAGAGCTTGGTTTACGTTTTCAGCCACGATTTAAGGGAAAAAATAAGGAACTTATCGGTGTAGATGCAATTATCCATTGGAACCATGCAAAGGAAGGGGTGATCGACCGAGCTGAATTTTTGCCGGTAGCTGAAGAAATGGGTGTTATTCAGTATATCACCAAATGGTTGTTTTTGAGTAGTTTGGCACAGATAAAGGAATGGAATGAAAAGTATGGCAGGGATTTATGCATTAATATAAACGTTTCGCAGAGTTGTATCTACCACAAGATTTTTTTTACCAATGTTTCTCAGATGATAAACTCGTATGGGATACAACCTGATTGGCTCAGAATCTCTTTAAATGAACGCAGTATGATGTATGCTCCTGAATACATGAAGAAACTTCTCAAGGAGCTAACTGAGCTTGGTATTAATATTTCTATTTATGATGTTGGCAGTGGAATGATTTCTGTCGGGTATATCAGGCAGCTTTTTGTTGATAGCTTGAGAGTGGCACCAGTTATAGTACACGGCTGTGAGGACGATGACGATAAAAGAAAAACCTTACGCGGTATCATCATGCTGGCGAAAGGAATGGAACTCAAGGTTGCGGCAAATGAGATAGAAAATCAACAGCAGTATGAGATTTTGAAAGAACTGGGTTGTGACGTGTTACAGGGGAATTATTTTGAAAAAGCTCTTGATGCGCAACAATTTGAACAGAAGTACCTGGCTAAATAAGTGATAACAGGATGTGTGTGGTCACCCGCAGTTTGGTTCATAATATCTTTTCTAAGAGAAGGAGAACCATTTCTTTTTTGGAGAAAAGAGTTTGCTTTTGTTGCGGCCTGAATTTTTTGCTTCGTAAAGAGCAGTGTCTGCCTGATTAATAAAGTCACTTTTGTTGAAGTCGTCTATAACACTGGGCTTGCAGCTTGTAACTCCAAAACTGGCCGTTACCCGATATTTTTCTCTGTTATCCTTGAAGACCTTTGTTTCTATAGCCAGGCGTAATTTTTCCGCAACGTTCAACGCTTCTTCAGGTGAGGTCTCAGGAAGTATGATGGCAAATTCTTCACCGCCGTATCTTGCAAGTGTATCATATTTTCGTAAGTTTTCCTGGATGACAGCGCAAAAGTCCTTGAGGATAAAATCTCCTACCTGATGTCCGTAGTTGTCATTAAATGCCTTAAAATGATCGATATCGGTGATAATTAATGATAAGTACGTTTCATATCTCATGGCACGGCTGATTTCCTGATCCATGAAGTTCTGAAAATATCGGTGGTTATACACTTTGGTGAGTCCATCAACATTTGCCAGATTATCCAGTATCTTGTTTTTGGTTTCCAGTTCTTTGGTGAGATTCTCAAGATCGATTTTGGCTTTTATGAGTTCCTTGTTGACCTGGTCATAGTTAAGGTTTATCAGGCTGAGTCGTATATTGGCTTCCTGTAAAATTTCCTGAATGGATCGTGGGCTTTTAAATTTAAGGCCGAAATACTTTCCTGCTTTTTCTACTTCTGTATGAACATCAGTAAAAATTCGTTCAAGATCATCCTTTGACAGACCGAGTAATTTCTTGGCTTCCTTTGAAAACTTTTTATAATATTGATTGGGATCTTCTGAGTACATGATGTTGGTCAGCAGATCAGAAAGATATACCGCTTTTATAGTCTGGGAGAGTTGTTTGTCTTTCCCTTTGTATTCTTTTGGGTTTTGGTGGTAAAGAATCGGGAGATGCAGGGACTCGGGGAATCCCCATTTCTTTGCCACCTCGTGTCCGATATAACAGTGATTCCCTCCAAAAACTTCTTCTTCGGCGACAAGCGGGTCACATTGTCTGTCTTTGATATCTTGCAAAAGGATATCATATTTTTCCTGAAAGGTTCGGGCAAGGATTAATTCCCCAAGGTTTTGTAGCAGACCTGAAATAAAAATTTCATCGGTATCAGCCCCTTTTACCTGCTCAAGAATAAGTTTGGAAGCAACGGCTGCGGCAAGGGATTTTTCCCAGAATTTTTCAAAATTAAACTGGGTTTTCTTTTTCCCGTCTTTGATGGTGAGAAAGGAAAAAGAGAGTACCAGGCTTCTGACCGCATTGGTGCCGAGGATGGAGGTTGCCTGGGTGATGGAACCAATCTGTTGGGGAAAACTGTAAAAAGCTGAATTGGAAACCTTTAAGATTTTTGCAGAAAGTGATAAATCCTGAGAAATCAGCTTGGCAATATCCGAAAGGGTTGTATCCTCACGGGAAGTCAGGGTGATAAGTTTTGACGCAACTGTCGGCAGTGTTGGTAGTTCGTCCGAGCTGAAGACAGCATGTAGTAGATCGTTTTTGGTCATTACATTCAATTGATCGACGTTAAGTGGGTAAAATAATTCTACTGTCTAACTATATCGTTATTATTATATCGATTGCAAGTGAGGAATGGCGAATTTAATAATCTATTATCTCAGGATAATAGCATTTTTCGCTCTTATAATTGTTGAATGTGATATTTTTACCATGTTCGATGATATATTGCGGGGTGAGAGGAATTTTTCCTTTTCCTCCGGGGGCGTCGAGGGCAAAGGTGGGGATGGCCATTCCCGAGATATGACCGATGAGATCACGCATTATATCGATACCTGCAGAAACGTGGGTGCGAAAATGGTTTGTGCCCATGGTGAGATCGCCCTGAAAGAGATAGTAGGGCTTTACCCGCATTTTAAGTAGTCCGCAAAAGAGTTGGCGTAAAGTCTTGCTGTCATCGTTGACGTTTTTTAAAAGCACGGTCTGACAGGCCAAAGGGATTCCCGCGTCGGCCAACATTTCACAGGCTTTGTGTGCCTGGGCAGTGAGTTCTGCTGGATGGTTGAAATGGGTGTTAAGGTAGAGCGGATGATATTTTTTTAGAACCTTGACCAGATTTGGGGTGATCCGCATGGGTAAGGTACAGGGAACTCTTGAACCGATCCGGATAACCTCTATGTGTGGCACAGAAGATATCCTGTGTAAAAGGGTATCGAGGATATCATCATCAAGCAGGAGGGGGTCGCCGCCTGAAATAAGCACTTCCCGCACCGAGGGTGTTGCTTCAAGATATGCTATCCTTTCTTGTATAGCTTCGGGGGTAATTGCCATACAGGGTTTTCCAACCTTTCTCTTTCTGGTGCAAAACCGGCAATACATTGCACATTGATTGGTCACTAGAAAAAGTACCCGGTCTGGATATTTATGTACCAGGTTTGAAACCGGACTCAGATTTTCTTCAGCAAGAGGGTCTTCAATACAGACCGTGTCAAGTAATTCATCAATGTGTGGAACAGCCTGACGTAAAATAGGGTCTCCAGCTTCCCGGATAAGGTTCAGATAATAAGGATTGATCCTCATCGGATAACGATCCACTACCTTTTGCAGGTCGGCTGTATTTGCATCTAAAGTAATATAGCGAGATAATTCTTCTAATGAGGTTAAGCTATTGCCTAAGATGTCTTTCCATGGTTCCATGCCCGGATACTATAGGAAATCCGGAAACATTGTCAATTGAACAACATGCAATTACCCTGAATAATCGTCTTTTCACCGGATTATTGCAGAACCAGACTGGGTTTCGGTTTCTTTTTACAGTAAGGTAAGGTATTACATAAGCCAGCACGAACAAACGCTTTTGACCGATAAAACAAAATACACCAAGAGATAAAACGCTATGGAAGAGAAAATTATTCGAGGAAAGGATGTCGCCCAGGAAATTCGGGAAGAGCTTAAAAAAGAAATTGCCGAGCTGGTGCAAACCGGAGTTACTCCCGGTCTGGTGACCATCCTGGTTGGCGATGATCCCGCTTCCCATTCCTATGTTTCTGCCAAAAATAAAACAGCACGCAATCTGGGCATAAATTCGACCCAGATTACCTTGAGTGCCGAGACCAGTGAACAGGAATTGCTGCACTTTATAGACAGATACAATCAAGACGATGTTGTTGACGGAATCCTGGTTCAGCTGCCTTTACCCGACCATATTGATGAAAAGAAGATTATTAACAGTATTTCACCGATGAAGGATGTGGACGGCTTTCATCCGGTCAATGTCGGCAAGATGGTCTTGGGTGAGGACTGTTTTTTACCCTGTACTCCGAATGGTATCCTCGAGCTTTTACTGCGAAATGGTGTAGAGACCTCAGGTGCCGAGGTGGTTGTGGTTGGAAGAAGCAACATTGTTGGTAAACCGGTTGCCAATCTGATGATGCAGAAAAGAATGGGAGGAAATGCGACGGTCACCATTTGTCATACCGGTAGCAGAAATCTTGTAGAGCACTGTTTGCGGGCAGATATTCTTATTGCAGCCGTTGGCATTCCAGGGTTTATAACCGCCGATATGGTCAGAGAAGGTGCGGTTGTTATTGATGTGGGAGTGAACAAGGTCGGTATGACAGAAAATGGCAGAGCTATTCTAGCTGGTGATGTGGATTTTGAGCATGTTGTAAAAAAAGCGGGGAAGGTGACCCCTGTGCCAGGAGGGGTTGGACCAATGACCATTACAATGCTGATGAAAAATACCCTGCAGTCGGCCTTGATGAGAGAGCAAAGAGCATCTGTTTAAAGGTAATTTGTGGAAAAATGAAGTGAGAAACTGTAAGTGTTACTGCGCTTGTACAGGTTTTTCTTTCAGTGTCAGGACGTTTTTGTTTCTATGGATTGTATGGTTTGGTTAAATTCAGTAAATTGCTGCCAATTGCTTTCTTGTTTGATCAAATAATCTGGCATTTATGAAAAAATGCTATCTTAATCTGGAGTTGATGTTTTATGGGCTTGAGATTGACTGTGAGATCCATGATTTTTTTATTACAAAATAACAAGTGACAGTGAAAAGCAATAAAATGTTGAAAATGAAAAACGATGGAATCCAATATAATCCAAAGCACAATCCAATCAGTATCAATGAATATGCCAGAACAGTGAAAATGAAACCTCTTTTTCTGGTATACAACATTGACCGTACTTCAAGCACCTTTCGTTCAATAAACCAAAAAAGAAATGCAGCGATAGCATAATTCATGAATACTGAAAGGATTTGTCTTGTTAAAGTGTCTCGCATTCCAAATGGTTCAAGGACTAGATTAAAGAAAAAAACACCTATCCAGTGGTTGAGGTAAAGAGGGTAAGACATCCCGCCTAAAAGGTGTCCCACAGGGTTTTGTTTTCCTCGCCTTGCCAAAAGTAGAATTAAAGATATCGCAAAAAGTGGAGCAAAAGCTTGGTATTGAATAGATTGATTGGTGTGTGTGTGTGACAGGGCAATTGATGCAGCCACAAACAGACCGAGTAAAATGGCCATACTTAAAGGCTTTCTATGAAAATCAGGGTATTTGTGATTGAACAAGACTGCCAAAACTCCAAAACCAATGGCAGAATAGCGTCCCGTATACCAAAATAGCAAAACAAGTAATATCCAGGTCGTTATTTGCCGACCGTATCGAGAAAAAATCACTAGAAGTAGAGGCGACAATAAATAAAATTGCTCTTCAGCATTTACTGACCAGAAATGGTTCCCAGTTCCATCAAGGGGCATGTAATCATGTAAAGCTGCTAATTGCTGGGGACCAAAAAGATTATATACCCATGTGGATTTGTATAGTACAAATTCAAGCCATTTTATGTTTATGGGATCTTTAATTATGCTTGCAATGATGATAAGAAAAAGTGCAAGATAATATGGCACCCATATTCTTAGAGCGCGATTAAAATAAAAGCGTGGTAAGTCATATGGTTGTGTCTGTATGAGTATTCCACCGATAAGCCAACCGCTGAGGGCAAAAAAAACATCCACAGCAAGTGCTCCGCTAGGTGCCCACGATAAAAATAAATTATCGTGTTGAAACATAACAACGCTTGCCAGTATAATGCGTAAATAATCGAAGTAGGGATAATAATTGTTTGTTTTCATTTAATAGCCAAGCTTTATGGCTCTGTGGAATCTTGTTGCCTGTTTTTGTCTTCGGCTGACAAAATGTTGTCGGTTTTTTGGATGGAAAAACATACTTTTGCTTCATTTAATTGTCAATAATAAAACATCGCTTATATCATGTTGATTGCAGTGCAGGGATTTCTTTTTCATTTAAAAGATCCAGAGGCTGTATAAGGTCTAAAAAATATATCACCATAAATACTTGTGCGTTCTTTTGTTTCCTGAACTTCCTGCTAAAAGTGAACCTGAAAATTGCCAAATATTCAGTGTGTTGAAATGGAGCCAGAAAGACAATCGACCCTTCTTTTTGGGAAGGTGCAGGTCGCAGCATGTTTTTTTTGTGAGTATTACATTGATTATGTAAATAGGAAGAAAAACATTTTCTTTATTATATTCACAGGGAAAAACAGACGTACTACCAGCTTCCGCAGAGAGGTTGATTTTATTATTTGGCAGGGTCAAAAACCATCTGTATCGGACAGTGATCTGAACCCATGACATCCTTGAGAATATAAGAGTCAACAACCTTGGCCTTGCTTTTCGGATCGACACAGAAATAATCTATCCGCCAGCCGATGTCCTTTGCTCTGGCATTAAATCTGTAGCTCCACCAGGTGTAGTGACCTGGTTCCTGGTTAAACATTCTGAATGTATCAACGTAACCGCTGTCAATAAATTCATCCATCCAGCTGCGCTCTTCAGGTGTAAAACCGGCGTTTTTGACGTTGGCCTTGGGATTTTTGAGATCAATCTCGGTATGGGCAACATTATAATCGCCACATAACACTACGGATTTTTTCTCGGCCAGTTGATTCAGGTAATCGTGGAGTGAGCGGTTAAAGTCAAGTTTATAGTCCAACCGTTTAAGCCCTGCTCCACTGTTGGGAAAATAAACATTTACCAGGTAGTAGTCTTCATATTCTGCAGTAATCACCCGACCTTCACTGTCAAACTGTTCTATGCCAATGCCATAATGTACCTTGAGCGGTTCCTGTTTGCAGAACAAGGCAACTCCCGAGTAGCCTTTCTTTTCGGCACTGAACCAGTATGAGGTGTAGCCTTCAATATTTTTTAACTGGTCGGAAAGTTGATCCGGCTGGGCCTTGGTTTCCTGGATGCCTAAAATATCTACATCGAAATCCTTGAGTTGCTGGATAAAACCTTTTTTCTCGATGGCGCGTACGCCATTGACATTCCATGACATGAAGTTGAGGGCATTGGTGTTGTTTGACATTTTTACCTTTCTTGGGCTGACGTTATGTTGAGGACAAACCTTGTTTATCGGACATTGGTCACAGTGCGGACTTACTGGCCTGCAAATGGATTGACCAAAGGCGACAAGAATTGAATTTACACTAATCCAGTGGCGTTGAGGAAGTTTTTTTCTTAGAGCCATTTCGGTTTCAAGAGGCGTCTTGGTGGTGACGTATTGCCAGATGTTCATGATTCTGTGAACATGGGTGTCAACACAAATGGCTGGTTTTTTGAAGGCGGTGCTGACCACAAGATTGGCGGTTTTTCGTCCAACACCGGGCAGGGTGACCAGCTCTTCAATGGTGTCGGGGACACGATTACCATATTTTTTAAGGGCCGCTGGCAGCTTTGCCAGAAACTTTGCCTTGTTCCTGAAGAAACCTACCGGGTAGATGAGCTTTTCCAGTTGTTCAACGGACAGTGTTTGCAGTTGTTCCACATTTTCAGCCTGTTTGAACAGTCTTTTAGAGGCTGCTGCTGTTGTCTCATCCTTGGTTCTGGCAGAGAGAATTGTTGCCACCAGCACCTTGAACGGATCTTCTGTCTGTACTGCAATTAAGTCTACAACCGGAACCGGTTTATCTTTTACTTCCTGCTTAACGGTTTCAAGCACCGTTTCTATATCTATTGTCATTCGAGTCTTGTCAGGCAAAAATTAAATCTTAAGAGTTGAGACGGCAGCACTGAAAAGCTCAAGCCAGACGGAGGATATTTGGGGCAAATTCAAGGGTTGCAAAATAATCCTCAATTTTCTCTTCTCTTCGAATCAGTTCCACTGAACCATCGGCTTTTAACAGCAATTCTTTTGGACGCAGTTTCCCATTATAGGTGAATCCCATGGAATGGCCATGGGCTCCGGTGTCGTGGATAATTATAAGATCGCCATCTTCGACCCTTGGCAGTTCTCTCTGGATGGCAAACTTGTCGTTATTTTCACACAGGGAACCAACCACATCGACAATCTCTTTAGGAGCCTCTGGTCGTTCCGGCACAATATCGATGTGATGGTAGGCACCGTAAAGGGCAGGGCGCATCAAGGATGACATACAGGCATCAACCCCGACATAGGTGCGGTAAATTTCCTTTCTGTTGATCGCCCGGGTAACCAGCACGCCATGGGGACCGGTCATAAATCTGCCGCTTTCCATAAAAAGAGCCGGCATATAGCCGTTCTGGCTTTTGAATGAGGCAAAACTTGCAGATATCTTTTCGCCCATTTTCAGTATATCAAGGGGGGCAATTCCAGGTTGGTAGGGAATACCCATACCGCCACCGATATTGAGAAAATCAATGGTGATACCAAGACGCTCCTGCAACCGTTCTGTCAGCTCCAAAACCATATCGGCGGTTTGCACCATGTATTCATGGTTCAGCTCATTGGAGGCAAGCATGGTATGCAGACCAAACTTTCTGGCCCCCCTTTCTCTTGCCAGTCTATAGGCTTCAACGATCTGACTGTCGCTTACCCCGTACTTTGATTCTTCAGGTTTGCCGATGATATCATTGCCGTGTCGTTTTGATCCTGGATTGTAGCGGAAACAGATGGTCTCAGGCATGTTTGGGACCTTGTCTATCAAGCTTATATCATCCAGGTTCAGGATGCAGCCACCGTCCTGTTCTGCAAAGAGAAACTCTTCCTTGCTGGTATTGTTCGAGGTGAACATGATGTCGTAAGGTTCAACTCCGGTATTACGACTGAGGATCAGTTCTGTGATTGAACTGCAGTCGAAACCAAAACCGATGTCTGCCATAATTTCGAGGATTTTAGGGGTGGGCAGTGCTTTTACCGCAAAAAATTCCTGAAATTTTTCAACCCCTGAAAAGGCTTTCTTTACCAGCTCTCCGGTTTGACGAATCCCGGTCTCATCATAAATATGGAAAGGGGTGTTATAATGCTCTGCGATGGCATCAAGATGAGGTGAAAGCCGGCGTTTAAATGACTCTGACATTGGCATAGTTGCTGGTGCTCCGGTTAAATTTAGTCGATCGGGATTCTTGCTGTTTCTTTGAGGGTGTCAACAACGGTTGAGGTTTTGGTTGATTGTACCCCGGTAATCTGCATCAAATGATGTCTTATGATCGAGTTGAGTTCATGGTGATCTGCCACTCGAAGTTTCACCAGAAAGCAATCCTCTCCAGTGATAAAATGAAGTTCCTGTACTTCAGGAATGGCGGAGATAGTATCACCAATGGCCTGATAATTCGCGGTCTGGTCTATAAAGATCTTTATGAATGATATAAGGCTTTTTCCAAAACGTTCGGGGTTTAAACGTACTTCGTAGCCGTCAATATATCCCTGTTTTTCAAGTTTTCTGATTCTCTCAAGTACCGCTGAGGCAGCAAGACCAACCTGTCTGGAAATATCCACATTGGGAATCCTGGCTTTTTTCTGAAGAATCTTTAGTATCTTGAAGCTTTTTTCGTCTAATGTTTGCTTTATTTTTTTCATAAAGGATTAATATTCACAACAATCTCTTATGTCAAGAATAATATTCGATAATAAATATGGAAGGAAAGAAATAAGGAGAAAAGGGTGATGTTCTCCTTATTTCTTGTAGTCGCTGGAAGGTGATTGCACTTCTGTATTAAATGCTTGTCGCTTTGGCAAAGGCACGTGCAAAAGGTTTTTCTGCTGCCTGAATAACATTGTCATCAACGCAAAAGGCAAGGCGAATATAGCCCGGTTTGCCAAAACCT
>PDWI01004032.1_pt1 | contig 21910 bp, 14 predicted proteins | sample 1430891 | NCBI WGS metagenome assembly PDWI01 (sample SAMN01162508, study PRJNA174530) | Oral metagenome, whole genome shotgun sequencing project. | biome: Marine environment; feature: Marine mammal; material: Swab sample of the gingival sulcus; isolation source: swab sample of gingival sulcus... | reverse complement strand
ATACTGAGCGTAGAAAAAAAACACGAGGATGGTTCCTGGTGGAGCAGTGCTTACGACTACTATGAAATCAGCTTTGAAAATCTAGATGGAATCGGAGAAGACTATCTTGACGCTTTAACTGCTGTATACGTAAACGATCAACAGTATTCCACGTCGATTTCGATGGGAAATTTTGACAATTCCTATTACAAATCTGGTAATCTACTCGACTTAAAGTTAGAAGATGGCTTTATCGAAGGCTCAAACGTCGTCGCCGGCACGGTCTTGATAGAGGCTGAAGGCTATAACGATTTCCGGTTTATTATCGACGAAAACGGACAATTGGTAGAGGACATTCCGGAATTATTAGACCCGCCGACGCTAGGCGTTATACCGCAGGACGCTGTTTTAGAAGGTCAAGCGGCAGTCTTAGCAGTGGAAGAAGACGCTGCGATGCCTTATTTAGACGTCGTCAATAAAGTCGTTGTCAACGGACAAGAGACCGACTATACAATCGACGATTCGCTGCATATCGTCATTCCTGCCGAGTATATTGTAGCGGCGGAAGAGGATGATGTCGAGGCACCGCAATACATTGAAATTTTCAAGAAAAACTACGGTATCGGCTTTGCCTCTTATGATTACTACGAATTAGTATTTGAGGACGGCGATTATTTAGCGGCTATAACCGAAATCGCAGTCAATGGCACGCCATATGAGAAGGGTTCCCTATCCTGGGGCGACAACAGGTACGACGTCGACGACAATTTGCTATGGCTTAAGTTAGAAGACGCCTTTACGAGCGAAGGTGACAATGTAGTCGTCATTTCAGCCGAAGGCTATTTTGACTATCAGTTCACCGTCAATCAGCAAGCAGTAGAGCAAAATCAATTGTTGGCAACGCCCGAGCCGAACGGCGTGGCGCTCAGGGTATTGCCGAACGCCGAAATGCCATTTGTCGGCAGCGTTACTTTTGACGGCGACAGCGACGAAATCGATGCCTATTTAAGGGCGATTGACGAAGTCGAAGTAAGTGGTACTGAGTATAGTAAGTTCTCGATAACCTCTGTATTGAATTTTGAAAATATAATGGAGATTATCGGCTTGGCGACGGCGGAAGAGTTTTCGCTGCCGGATTTAATTGCAATGCTGGTTGACGTCTTTGGCGAGGAATACGCTTATTATACTTTGCCGGAGTTGCCGACGATGACGGACGTCTTTGAAAAGATAAAAGAATTGTATAATACAGACTACTCAAACAGCCTAGAAATAGCTAGTCTTGTGACCGGCTTGTTGGCGGATGTCGGATCGTTTATGCTCGAAGACATGGTCGCTTTAGACCTGACTGCCGACGGCTTTAATTTTCCGACTAATACCACTGTAACAGTTAAAGCTGACGGCTATCGCGATTTGACGTTTACCTTTAATGCAATCGGTCAAATCGAAAGCTTTGGGCAACCCGAAGAGAGCATGGCGGCACCGACTGCTACATTTGTCGAAAGGGAGTTGTTGCCGGATTACTGTCGCCTGACATTTGATGGCGATGAGCTCGATGTCGCCGATTACGTCGCCAAGATTACGACGATTAAGGTCAATGGCGAATACTACGCCAAGCACAGTTCGCTGTTGTTTAGTAAGGCTTATATGCTCTCCAAGGTATATGGCGACATCTTTGGCTTTTACGTCTTCGTCGATATGACCGTCGACGGCTTTAGCGAAACGGGCGATACCGAGGTGCTCATCGTCGCCGAGGGCTTTGAAGACTTAGAATTTACCATTCCGGCAGAATAAAATGATAGTGGACGGTCGAAATAGCAGAGTAATGTCATCTCGACCGTAGAGCGAAGCGCGGAGCGGAGAGATCTTGCTTTTTGAGCCAGAGATTTCTCGATTATGACTTAATCAACAGTCTGAAATTAAATTCTTTGCCCATTTACCAGACTTGACGCGCCTGTAGAGCAGTATCGACGTCAAGATGGCACCGCTCGAAGCAAAGAATATAATCGTCGGCGAGGGCAGTTTAGTATACGTCAACAACAGATATAAAACCGGCACGTCGACAAAATAGGTGCCGACGAGTTCAAAGAAAACGGGCAATTTGGTGTCGCCGCCCGCCCTTAGAATGCCCGCAGCTTGCATGCCGCTATAGGCTTTAAAGGGCAAGAAGATACAGAGCGCAATTGCCATGTAAATGGCGTCGCGTTTGATTGCGGCGCTGACGTTGAACAAATCGACTAAGGCGTAAGTGATGAAGACGATTAAAATCGAAACGACGACGTTGATCGCGACTTGCGTTTTGGCATACTTTCTTTCGTATGCCAAGGCTTTGTCGATGTCCTTTCTGCCCAGTAATTGACCGATTGTAACGGAAGCGGAAGAGGAGATTGCCATTGCAAAAATAAATTCAAAGCGCGTAAATTGTGCGGCGATGCGGTAGGCGGTATAGCCGTCAGTGCGCAGGCGCGATAAAATCACGATAAATAGTGAAATGCCGAGTGACCAGAGGCACTCGTGGATGACCACTGTCCAGCCAGTCTTATACACTTTAACGACAAATGCCTTATCGATTTTAAAGAACGCTTTAAGCGGCGCTCTCAGCGGATTATCGGTGGCGTTGATTATAATGATATAGAGCAGCAGTCCCAACGCACTGGACGACAGCGTGGCGAGTGCCGCGCCCGATACGCCCATAGCCGGCATGCCCAGTTTACCAAATATGAGTATATAATTGAGCAGCGTATTGGCGACGAGTGAAATCGCCGATATGACGAGTGGCAGTTTGGCATTGCGCGCGGCGCGCGAAGACATTGCCAGCGGCAGGGTAATGCCCATAATTGGCAGCTGTAAACCGACAATGCTCAAATACTTTACGCCGTAGTCAATGATCGCCTGATCTTTACTAAATATTGCAATGATTTTTGCGGGTATCGAGATTGCCAAGAGGGCGGCGATTAATCCGATGATAAAGCAGGAGATAACAGCCAGCCCGGACGCCTTGCGGTAGCCCACAAGATCGTCATTGCCAAAGTACTGCGACATGTAAATAAGCGATGCCGAAGCGGTGCCGACGACAAATAGGTTGATCAGAAAGTAATACTGCCCCCCTAAGCCAACGGCGTTGAACTCGGCTTGCCCCAGTCTGCCGACCATTAATGAGTCTACGAAATTTAATGAGATAAAGAGCATATTTTGCAATGCAACGGGTAGGGCGATTTTGCGAAAGGACTCTTTGAATTCGCGATTGTATTCTATGTTTTGCATGGCATCTCCTAATAGTTATCTGCTAAAAACAATTATATATAATTCACTTGAGTGCGACAAGTCGTAGCCAAAAAATAAAATTTGAGAAAACCAAAAAGTTGTATTGCAACGTCATATCAAGAGTGTTAAAATTTGGGAGATGATTTTATCAATCTGGAGGAGAGTAAACTATACGATGATTAAGACGTATTTAAGTGATTTAAAGCGCGAGTTTGCCGGCTACTCAATTGAGGCGTTTGGCAAGGACTTAATGGCTGCTGCTACGGTAGCGGCGGTCGCGCTGCCACTCGCTTTGGCGTTTGGCGTAAGTTCCGGCGTGACGGCGGCGTCGGGCATGATTACAGCTATTGTCGCCGGCGTGATTATCAGCGCGTTTTCGGGCGCTTCATTTCAAATTTCCGGTCCGACCGGTGCGATGACGGCGATACTGGTGACATTGGCGAGCAAATACGGCGTTAAAGGCATATTTATCGCCGGGTTTATTGCCGGCGTTATGCTAATCGGCGCCGGCTTACTGCGCCTCGGTCGCGCCATTTACTTTATACCGTCTTCGGTAATCAGTGGCTTTACTTCGGGCATTGCACTGATTATCGCACTTGGGCAATTAGACGCCTTTTTAGGTATCGCGACACACGACGATTTAGTCTTAATGCGCGTATTGTCCTATTTTACGATGGGCGCTGTACCCGATTTTAGGACGATTGCAATCGGGGTGTTAACGGTGGCGATTATGATAATCTGGCCTAAAAAACTAGCAGCTAAAGTACCGGGTTCACTGGTGGCTTTAGTCGTAGCGCTAATCGTCAACACATTTTTAAACTGGGACATCGCGGTCGTCGGCGAAATTCCAAAGACGCTCTTGTTAAGTGAGCGCTTGGCGCTAGGCGATCTGTTTAATCGACAGTTATTTGACTACTTTATGCCGGCGCTTTCGATCGCCGCACTGGCGATGATAGAGAGTTTACTGTGTGGCGCTTCTGCTGGTAAGATGAAAAATGAAGTGATGAACGCCGACCGCGAAATCGTCGCGCAGGGCATCGGCAATCTCGTCGTTCCCTTCTTTGGCGGCGTACCGGCGACTGCGGCAATTGCGCGTACCAGCGTGGCGATTAAATCGGGTAGCGTGACGCGTTTAACCGGAATACTGCACGCCGTATTTTTATTGTTGTCGATGTTTTTGCTGAGCGGTTTTATGAGCAAAATTCCCTTGGCGGCACTCGCCGGCGTACTCTTTGTAACCGCTTGGCGAATGAACGATTGGCAGAGTATTAACTTTATATTTGGTCACCGCTATAAGAGCGGCATGGCAAAATTTGTGATTACGATGGTCGCGACGGTTATGCTAGATTTGACACAGGCGATCGTGATCGGCGTATTCTTTTCAGTTTTGTTGATTATCGTCAAGTTGACGCGCTTTAACATCGACGTCGTCGACGTCAATCGCAACCGCCTAGTTAAGAAGGGCGTGAAAGTCACCGCTGATATAGCGCCCGGTTCAGTCAAAGTCGCTTACTTGACGGGCAATCTGTTCTTTGGCGTAACGCAAAAAATCCGCGAATTGACAGTTGGCTTGGATAATTGTAAGGTATTAATACTGTCGATGCGCGGCGTGCCGATGATTGACGTATCCGGCATTCAGGCTTTGTTGGAGGTCGTTGTGGCGCTACAAGAGCAGGGGATAAAAGTCCTATTTTGCAGCATGCAGCGAGACGTTATCGACGAATTACAGCGCGCCAATATCGATTTGTTAATCGATGCAAATTGGGCGTTTGACAATGTAGAGGCAGCTGTTGTGCACATACAGCAACATCCGAACAATATATAAGTGGCTGTGACTACCGCAGTTCGAAAATTATGGTGTTTTAATGCGTCGTTTCAACAAGACGATTTTAATAAAAACGGCGCACTTTAAATGTAAACTTTTTAAAAACAATCGCCCCAATGTGCTTATAGCAGTTTTAGTCGGTTATATATATGACGAAGGAGGGATAAGTTTGAGAGTTTACACGAAGAGCCTTATCATGAGTGAAGAAGTAAAAACAGCTTACCAAATACTGATGAACTATGTAGCAGAGCGCAAAATTCCACTTGAAGTCAGTTTTGAAACGTTTAAAGAGGAATACGGCGACGGGCAATACGAGAACTTAGAGCAGTATTTAAATTCACATTACGGGATTGCTGAGCCGGTGCTTAAAAAGGTTGCAAACTTATAAGTTGACGGTGCTGCGATTTCTCAGCAATAAAGTTTGGGCAAGTCGATAATCTCCAGGCTGTAGAAAATGTTCTAGTTCGAGGCGCAAGCAAAATGGCGGGCTGCAGCGTATAAAGACATATGTGAAGTGGTATCGGAAAGAAGTCCGACTACGACCACAGGGAGTAGCTTTTGCGTAGCAAAAGTACTGAGTACGACATTTTGCGCTGCAACAAAGAAATAGGGCAAGTCTACAGTCTGAAGCGGGGCATAAGCCCCGCTTTAGTAATGCGAACTATTTATTCTTGACTTGATTTTTAACGCTTTCAATTTTTGCCTTTAGCGCTTCTTGGTCGCCCAAGTAGTACTTGTCGGTCACGTTGAATGCATCGTCGAATTCGTAGACCAGTGGAACGCCGGTCGGAATGTTGACGCCGACGATTTCTTCGTCGCTCAAGTTTTCAAAGTGCTTGACCAATGCGCGAATCGAGTTGCCGTGCGCCGCAATCAATACGCGTTTACCCGCCAGCATATCCTTTTTAATGTACTCGTTAAAATAGGGCAGGGCGCGCGCAATTGTCTCTTTAAGCGATTCGGTAAGCGGTAGATCCGCCGGGTCGACATCGCGGTAGGCAGCTTGTTTTGCCGGGTTCCTGTCATCGTCTTCGCTCAGCGCTGGCGGTGGTACGTCAAACGAGCGGCGCCATATTTTAACTTGGTCGGCACCGTGCTTTTCAGCGGTTTCAGCTTTGTTTAGCCCCTGCAATGCGCCGTAGTGTCTTTCGTTTAAACGCCACGTCTTATGCACCGGTAGCCAAGCGCGGTCGATTTCAGTCAAGACGATGTTTAAGGTGTCAATTGCACGCCTTAAATAACTGGTGTAACAGACGTCGAAGTCGTAGCCACCCTCGCGCAGCAGTGCGCCGCCTTCGGTCGCTTCTTTAACGCCTTGTTCGGTCAAACCGACGTCGGTCCAACCGGTAAATTGATTGAGTTTATTCCAAACGCTTTCGCCATGTCGTATAATGACTAATTTCATACGTCCTCCTTATCACGGAATTTCTAATCCGTCCAATATAAAATAGTTACCCAAAAAGATTAGCTTCACTCAAAAAACCTACACGACATTACTGTAAATGTTTTACGATAATATTTACAAAAATTATTAATATTTCTATCTGGATAGCCGATATAATAAGTGTTGGAGTTTGTTATCTATGGTGAAACTTATGAATAAACGCGAAATACTTAAATTACAGGGGTTTTTACTGGTATTCGTCACCTATATGGTCATTAATATTATTGTGGGTGTTACCACTTATGATGTTAATGATAAAACCGCTGAAACAATAGTGTCAAAGGTCGAGACGGTTAGCCTGCTGCAGGAAAATGGTCAAACTACTCAAATAAGTTTGCCGCGCAGGCTCTATTCAAAAGAGCAGTTTAGCTACCTCGTCGATATTTCTCCATATAAAAACATTGAAAACTGTAGTCTTACAACGATTTGTAATTTTGTCGATTTAGACGTCTATGCAGGTGAAGAAGTAATTTATTCCAAGAAATCTAATCGCGATCAGGTCTGTGCCAGCGGCGGTCACTATTTGGTCATTTTTGACTTGCCCAACGACTTAAAGACGGACACACTGCGCTTTGTCTATAAGCCGATACCGACTTCACAGAACTACACCTATCTATCAGAAATTGAAGTTGCTGAAAAGAGCGATTTGATATTAAAAGAAATACTGGGCAAAGAAACATTTTTCTTAAATTTGCTGTTGCTATTCTTGTATATACTCAACATACTATACGTGTTACTGTTGGCTAAATCATTTGTCGAAAGCAATAATTTTGGTACGATCTACCTGTCATTCTTGGCGCTGATTGTCGCACTGTATTTTTCAATGCAGCTTTGGATTGTAAAATTTGTGTTCTTACCGCTTAGTTCTACGCTTTACTTTTTGGAATACATTTCGATGATCGCCATGCTGATTCCATTTTTGGTGTTCTTTAAATATCAATTGGATGTTAGGTTTAAAAAATCCTATAGTATTATGATTATCTTGGCGACTATAAATTTATTTGGGCAGACGTTTTTCGCGTTTGTAAAGCACGTCGAATTGGTAGATATGCTTTTACTGTCGCATCTTAATATTCTGGCTTCGTTGCTGTTTGTCGGCGTGACATATTATTTAACCGATGGAAAAAAATACCCGCAAAAGAGGAAGTTTAAGTATCCGCTGATATTTATTTTGCCCGTTTTAGCGTTTTCGGTCATTTATTATAGATTGACAGACAAGCTTATATTCCACGCAACGGCTGTCATAGTCTGTACGTCGTTTATCGTCGTCGAAGTAGTTGAATTGCACAGCAAATTTAAAGATTATCAGAATGAACGCGTCGAAAAGGAATTGTATAAAAAAATGGCAAATACGGATTCTTTGACCGGTTTAAAGAACAGAACTGCCTATAATTTATTCACCTCTAGTTTTGACGCCAGAACAGATCATATCGCCGGTTGGATTATATCGCTAGACTTAAACGATTTAAAGACGATTAACGACAGCTACGGTCACATTAAAGGCGATGAATACATTATTAACTTTGCCAATTTGCTGAAGAGAGAAGTTGCCGAAAACGAAAATATCGAAGCGTATCGCGTTGGTGGAGACGAATTCTTTGTATTTATCGAGGCGACCGAGTCGTTTGACGTAGCCGCTTGGATCGATAAATTGCGCGAAGCCTTTAAAAACACCGCCGATCCACTTGAAGAGCTGACGCCCACTTTTGCTGCGGGCAGTTACTATTTGACTCAGTATAAGAGCGTTGGCTTTAATCACGCGCTGCACCAAGCCGATCAAAAAATGTATCAGAATAAAAAAGTACTTAATGAATAACACAATCATAAGAATCGCCATTTAACTTTCTAAAAGCGATACTTTATATTAATAAAAATGTAACTGTTCAGTCAAGTTGTCATTTCGAGTGTAGGCGTAGACGTAATCGACAAATCTCGGGTTTTAAAAGCGAGATCTCTCCACTTCACTAGCGTTATGTAATTATGTTTACTTCGTAAACACCGCTCACAAGTTCGCGTCCGGATATTTTTCCGGTAACATCGAGATGACACGATGGCTGCACTATTCGACTGAACAGTTACATAAAAGTAACGAAAATAATGTTACAGATGAATGCCAATAAGACCTGTAGATGTTGCAGAATCGACGTTTACCGGTTTTTTTGTGCGCTCAAAGTGCAGTATAAGGTGTTTTAATTATGTAGAGACAAATGCTTTGTTAAAAAAATGATTAAATTGACATATATGAATAGACTATGTATACTGTAGTGGGAGATATACACATATTAGTATTATAAACCTTTTTAATTTAGGGGAAGTAGGGTGAAATTCCCTCACAGAGCCGCTACAGTGATAGTCTGATTACCTAATTAAAGAGTTGGTGCGCCATACTTTTCGGGACTAGAAGTGGGCGTGGCACTTGAAGTTGCAGATTTTAGTCTGCGATTTTTTTTTAGGAGTCTCTACATTTTTAAAGGAGAGGGAAAGATGAAAAAAACAGTATCATTTTCAGCAGTTGTTGCCTTGCTTGCTGCGACTAGCTTCGTTAGCGCAATGCACATTATGGAGGGCTTTTTACCGAGGCAATGGGCATTAATATGGGCAGCGCTGAGTATTCCGTTTATCGTTTACGGCTTTTTCAAGATTCAAAACATTTTAAAGAACAACCAAAGGGCAATCGTATTGCTCGCCATGTCCGGCGCTTTCGTCTTCGTGCTTTCGGCGCTTAAAATGCCCTCGGTTACTGGTAGTTGTTCTCACCCCACGGGCATTGGTTTAGGCGCGGTCTTGTTCGGCCCCGGCGTCATGTCCGTATTGGGTTTAATCGTTCTATTATTCCAAGCGATTCTGTTGGCTCACGGCGGTTTGACGACGCTCGGTGCCAATGTCTTTTCAATGGCAATCGTCGGCGCAATCGTCTCGTACGGCGTGTATAAAATTTCAATTAAGACGACTAAAAACGTCAGTCTCAGCGTCTTTTTAGCTGCTGCGCTGGGTGATTTAATCACTTATGTTACGACGGCAATTCAGCTTTCTTTGGCGTTTCCGGCTGCAAATGGTGGCTTTGGCGCCTCTTTCGCTAAATTTATTTCTATTTTTGCATTCACGCAAGTGCCAATTGCGATCGTTGAAGGTCTAGTTACCGTGGTCATCTTTAAGTTGATTACCGAGTACGCAACTGACGAACTAGCGAGTATCGATTTTAAAGGAGGCAAGTAGTATGAAAAATGCAGGTTTTTTCTTGGGGATTTTAGCTTTAATAGTAGTAATTATCTTAGCTCCTTTTGTTTTGGCACCAGCCGGTTCTGAATTTGGCGGGTCAGATGGCGAAGGCGAAGGTGCTATCACCGAGATCCATCCGGATTATGAACCTTGGGCAGAGAGCCCGATAGAATTGCCGAGTGGTGAAATAGAAAGTATGTTATTCTCGCTACAAGCGGCGTTTGGCTCGGCGATTATATTTTACTCAATAGGTTATCTGAAAGGCAAAAAAGTCGGTAAAGAACAGAGTGGGAAAGCCGCCTGATGGAAACCATCGAATCCTATAGCTATTCTTCACCATTGCGTTTAGTACACCCCAATATCAAGCTATTTGCGGTGCTGTTAACATTAGTGTTGACTATCTTTTGTTATCATATTTTGGTTTCGATTATCGTTTATTTAGTTACAACCTTTGTTGCAATATATTTATTAAAGGTCAAATGGAGTAGCCTAATTCACTTGATGCGCGTACCGCTATCGTTTATTTTCCTTAGCGTAATTACCATCATTGTCGAATTCGGCGCTCCGGCGACCGATATCGTTTTAAATTTTGGCGATATCGTGTATATATCTCAATCTGGCATTTGGCGAGGGCTAACAGTTATGTTGACCGCAATGGCAGCTGCCAATGCGATGTATCTGTTGGCGCTCAGCACGCCGATTATTGATTTTTGCGAAGGCTTGGCGATGTTGAAATTGCCAAAGAGCATGGTCACGTTGATGTTGATGATATATCGCTTAATCTTCGTGGTATCTGAAATGGCGAATAAAATGCGAATTGCGCAGACGGCGCGATTGGGTTATCAAACCTTTCGCGAGGGGCTCCATTCTTTTGGCGTTTTGGTTTCAAGCATTTTTATACGCAGCATTAAGCGCACGACGAAGCTATATAACGCATTAGAGGCGAGGGCGTATAACGGCGATATCGTCGTACTCAGTCAAGACTATCAAATGCGCTATCAATTATTGGCGGTAACGATTTTGTTTAATGGGCTACTATTTGCCCTGTGGATGTTATTATGGCGATAGACAATAAAAATATTTTAACGGTTAAGAATCTTAGTTATAAGTATCCGGACGGCACAGTCGCCCTTGACAATCTATCATTGGATTTAAAGGAAGGCAAAACGACTGTTTTACTAGGCGCCAACGGCGCCGGAAAATCGACATTATTCTTGAATTTGAACGGTATACTAAAGCCGGATTCTGGCTCCATGCGCTTTGCTGGTAAAGAATACGATTACAGTAAACAGGGCATCATTTCGTTGCGCAAAAATATCGGTATTGTCTTTCAAGACCCTGACGATCAACTGTTTTCAGCTAGCGTCGAACAAGATATTTCGTTTGGTGCGTTTAATCTCGGACTATCGAAAGATGAAGTCAAAAAAAGGGTAGACGATGCGATGCAAAAAACTGGCATTGCACACTTAAAGGCAAAGCCGACTCATGCGCTGAGCTATGGTCAAAAGAAGAGAGTGGCAATTGCTGGCGTTTTGGTAATGCAGCCACACTTGATGATTTTAGATGAGCCGACAGCTGGGTTAGACCCGCGCGGCATTGCGCAACTGTTGGAATTAATCGACAATTTACAGAAAAAACTTGGCTTGACGGTAATTATCGCCACCCACAATATGGACTTAGTGCCGGAAATTGCCGATTATATTTACGTTCTGGGCGATGGTAAAAACGTCTACGAAGGTCTACCGAAAGACGTTCTATGTCAAGAGGAGATGTTGGTTAATGCCGGACTCAGCGTGCCGCGCATAACTAAATTGTACAGTCGTCTAAAAGACGATGGTAAAGTCGATTTGCTATTAAACGATGTCGACGGAGCGTTTCGCGACTTATCAGCTCGTTTATTGAAGTGATATGATTGAAAAAATGAACGCTTGACGCTTTTATATTTCGCCATATTGCTGTTGTCAATCAGATAGCTCTATGATATAATTCAATCAACAACTTCGATTAAGAGAGTAGGCAAAGAAAAATCTTTAGAGAGGCATTGGCGCTGTGAAATGCCGGTTTAACTTGCCGAAGTTCACTTATGAGTTGGTCGATTGAAGGTCCGCTATGGGCTGTGTAGGTCGATCCGCAGTCGTAGCGTTACCGATAAATGAGAGATTATTACAACGCTATGTAATGATAAATTGGGTGGTACCGCGGAGCATTTCGTCCCTTGGATGAGATGCTTTTTTATTGCGCGGTTCGTCAATGTAGACAGCGTAGGCGCCGACGACCACTGAGTGCGATAGTTAACACATTGTAACTATTCAGTCAAGCTGTCATTTCGAGTGAAGGCGGAGCCGAAATCGAGAAATCTCGAATTTTAAAGGCGAGATTTCTCCACTTCACTAGCGTTACAACACATTAATTAATACGGGGGGATTTATGAAACAAAAATTAAATGAAGTTTTGGCGGCAGCCACTGCCGACGCCGCTTTGATTCAATCGCTCGATCAATTAGAAGACTTTAGAATTAAGTACATGGGGCGCAAGGGCGAACTCACAGCCGCCATGAAATTAATGGGTAAATTGCCCAAAGAAGAGCGTCCGGCAATGGGGCAGGTGGCAAATGAAGTGCGCAGTGCCGTCGAAAAACTGTTTAACGACAAAGATGCCGAGTTAAAGTCACAGGCGCTACAGGCTAAATTGGAAAGCGAAAGCATCGACGTGACGATGCCGGCTGCGGAGCTAAACCGCGGTACCGCGCATCCGCTCACAAAGACGCTCAATGAAATTGTCGAAATATTTATCGGCATGGGCTTTAGCGTCGCCGAGGGACCGGAAGTCGACACGGTATACAATAATTTTGACGCCCTCAATTCGCCTGCCGATCACCCGTCGCGCAGCGAATCGGATACCTTTTACATCACCGACAATCTGCTCTTGAGAACGCAGACGTCACCGGTGCAGGTGCGCACGATGAAGTCGACTGAACCGCCGATAAAAATAATTTCGCCGGGGCGCTGCTTTAGAAAAGACGAAGTCGACGCCACGCATTCGCCGATGTTCCATCAGATTGAAGGGCTAGTCGTCGACAAAAATATTTCGCTCGCCGACTTAAAGGGCACGCTAAACGCCTTTGTAAAAGCAGTGTTTGGCGAAGACGCCAAGACCAAATTTAGACCGCATCACTTTCCGTTTACCGAGCCCAGTGCCGAAATGGACGTCTCTTGCTTTAAATGTGGCGGCAGCGGCTGTAAATTTTGTAAGCACACCGGTTGGATAGAGATATTGGGCTGCGGTTTAACGCATCCGCACGTACTCGCAGAATGCGGCATCGACACCGAGGAATACAGTGCCTTTGCCTTTGGCATGGGGCTCGATCGCATCGCCATGTTAAAGTACGAAATCGACGACATGCGCTTGTTGTTCGAAAACGACAAACGCTTTTTACAGCAGTTTTAGGAGGTTGCCATGTTAGTGCCGTTAAAGTGGTTAAACGAATACGTAAAAGTAGCAGATATAGATTTAAAAACATATGAATCGGCAATGATTATGTCGGGTTCCAATACTGAGGGCGTTCACCCTGTGCTCGACGGCGTCAGCAATGTCGTCGTCGGTCAAATCAAGTCGATTGCAGCGCATCCCAACGCCGACAAATTGGTCGTCTGCCAATGCGATGTCGGCGCCGAAGCGCTGTTGCAAATTGTGACGGGCGCGACCAATATGGTCGAAGGCGATTACGTCGCCGTCGCACTCGACAATTCGACGATAACGGGTGGTAAAGTGATTAAGGCGGGCGATTTAAGGGGCGAGCGCTCCGAGGGCATGATGTGCTCTTATCAAGAATTGGGCTTTAGCGATAAGGTTATTGCTAAATCGATGCTAGATGGACTGATCGTCTTTAAAGATGCCAAGCCGCTCGGTCAGCCAATTGGCGAAGCGCTCGACTTAGACGATTACGTCGTCGACTTTGAAATCACGCCGAACCGCCCAGACTGTCTGTCGATGATTGGCATGGCGCGCGAGACGGCAGTTACCTTTGGACGCGACTACAAATATCCGAACACCAGTATTGCTAATGCCGTCGGCGAAATTACAGGTCGCGCAACTGTTACCATCGACGCGCCCGATAAGTGCGCGCGCTACGCCTGCCGCTTAATCGAAGACGTCAAAATTGAACCGTCGCCGATTTGGTTGCAGACGCGCTTGATGAAAGCCGGCATGCGCCCGATTAACAATATCGTCGACATAACCAACTACGTTTTATTGGAATACGGTCAACCGATTCACGCCTTTGATCTGGACTGTTTAGCAGGCGGTCAAATCGTCGTCAGAAACGCCAAGGCGGGCGAGGTGATAAAGACTTTGGACGATGTCGAACGCAACTTGACGGCAGAAATGCTGGTCGTTGCCGACGCCGAGAAAGCGCAGGCAATCGCCGGCATCATGGGCGGTGCCCATTCGGAGGTCAGTGCAACGACTAAGCGTTTATTGATTGAAGTCGCCAATTTTGATAAGACCAATATTCGCGAGACGTCGCGTGTACTCGGCTTGCGCAGCGAATCGTCGTCGCGCTTTGAAAAGGGCATTAGTCCCGAACTGGTACCGGCTGCACTGAATCGCGTCTGTCACCTAATCGAACAGCTCGCGGCGGGCACGGTCGTCGGCGGTGCGATCGACGAGTACCCGAGACCACAGCAAGCTGCGACAGTCGACGTTCGCGTGAGGCGCATCAACAGTTTAATCGGCGTCAAATTAAGCGCCGACGAAATGCACAAAATGCTCCTATCGCTCGGCTGTAAAGTTAAATTAAACAGTGAAATCTTACAGGTGGAAGCGCCTTTTTACCGACTCGATTTGACAAAGGAAATCGATTATTGCGAGGAAATCGCACGCCTCTACGGCTACGATAAATTGCCAATGACACAGCCGCGCGACCACATTATCGGCAAATTGACGGCGCGTCAGCGCTTTTCACAAAGCGTTCACAGCCGCATGATTGGTTACGGTCTATCGGAAATCGTCACTTATTCGTTTATCGGTCCGAGCGTGATCGATGCGCTCAACGACAGCTTTAACAGCGCGATTAAGCAAAATGTCGTCATTCGCAATCCGCTTGGCGAAGAGTACAGCGTAATGCGACCCTCGATGATTCCCGGTATGCTACAGGTCGTGGCGCGCAATTTGAATCGTCAAATCGACAGCGTCGCCCTCTTTGAGACCGGCAATGTCTTTACGGCGGCGGCAGAGGTCGACGGCGAACCGCGTGAAACCGAAAAGTTGATTGTGGCAATAGCCGACGAAGCAAAGGGTTACTTTGATTTGAAATGGGTGGTCGATTCACTGCTCGTCGCCTTTAATATCGACGGCGTCAGTTATCACGCCGATCGCACACATGCGACCTATCACCCGGGGCGCTGCGCCAAATTGACGCTGAACGGCGAATATCTAGGACATGTCGGTCAAATTCATCCGACGGTGCAAACGGCATTTGGCGTGCCCAAGGCAGTCTACGTCGCCGAACTCAACTTAGATAAGCTGTACGCCAATTACAATGCGGACATCGTTTACAAACAGCTGCCGAAGTATCCGTCCTCGTCGATGGATGCGGCATTTGTCGTCGATGCGCAGGTTACACATCGCGATATGGTGACGGCAATTGAAAAATTTGGCGGTGAATACTTAGTTGCAGTTGAACTGTTTGACGTCTACAGTGGCGATCAGGTGGCGGATGACAAGAAGTCGATGGCGTATAAGCTGACGTTTAGAAACGATCAGCGCACTTTGGTCGACGAAGACATTAAACAGGCGTTTGAGGCGATTCGCACTGGATTGGAAGCTTCGTTACAAGCTACTTTGCGGTAATCATTAAAACGAGCGATCGCAACGATTTTACGTTTAACCGGCGCGTTTGCGGTGCATAGAGTTGCGCTGTGCTCGCGCTGGATTGAGGAGTATTCGATGACAGATAAAAATAGATTAACTGTAAAAATATTTGGTAATGATTATAAACTCGTTAGCGATGACCCCAAGTCCTACATGAAAAATGTCGCTTATTACGTCGATGAGCGCATGAATGAAATCGCCAATAACAACAAAAAGTTTTCATCGTCGATGGTTGCGGTGCTGACTGCGCTTAACATCGCCGACGATCACTTTAGATTAAAAGAGGCATTTGATGCACTGCGCAGTAAAGTGAGCAATTCGGCGGATGCAGCTGTCGAGTATCAAGGCGCACAATCGATCGACGTCGAAACAGAAAAGAAAACGCAGGAATTCGAGGCGATAAGCAAAGAGTTTAAGCGCGTTTTAGATCACGCCGCGCATTATCAAAGCGAAGTAGAAGACTTAAAAGACAAGCTTCGCCTATTGAGTTACGAGTTGCAAAGTAAAGCGCATGCGCTGGACGATTCAAACAATAGAATTGCCGAGTTGGAAAGTGAATTGAAAGCGATCAGAGACTAATGCACGAAATACTTGCGCCGGTGGGTAATTTGGAGATGTTATCCGCTGCAATCGACGCCGGGGCAGACGCTGTCTATTTATCCGGTCCGCACTATGGCGCCAGAGCCAAGAAGGCCAATTTCAGCTTCGAAGCGTTGGAATTGGCAGTTTGGCGTGCCCATTTAATGGATGTCAATGTCTATTTGGCGGTCAATACGTTGATAAAAGAAGTAGAACGCGCAGCCTTAGAACGCTACCTCGATCGCGTGATTGCAATTGGCGTCGACGCGATTATCGCACAGGATTTAGCGGTCATCGCTTATTTGCGGCGCCACTATCCGGATTTTCCGGTACACGGCAGTACCCAAATGTCGCTCTATAATCGCTGTGGTCTACTAAACGCCCGCGCCTTGGGGCTGAGTCGCGTCGTCGTCGCACGCGAGCTCACTTTACAACAATTGAAACCGCTGTTTTGCGATGACTTACCGGAAATTGAGGTGTTTGCGCACGGCGCCATGTGCTACGCTTTTTCGGGCGCCTGTCTGTTGAGCAGTTTTAACGGCGGACGCAGTGGCAATCGCGGGCAATGTGCGCAGAGTTGTCGCTTAAACTATTCAATTGAAAAAAAGTCCGGTCACTTGCTCAGCATGCGCGATTTGTCGACCATAAGCGGCGTCGCCACACTGCTCAAATACCCGATTAGCGCACTAAAAATTGAGGGGCGCCTGCGCAGCGCAGACTACGTTTATCATACCGTTTTGGCGTACCGTCGGGCGGTGGATGGCGCCAATTCAAAAGGAATTGAGCCGCTAGTCGACAATATGTACAATGCCTTTAACCGCACCTATTCGAGCGGTTATTTGTGGAATGACGCGCAGCGCCTCAATGTCGATCAGGCGTCCAACCGCGGCGAAATGGTCGGCGTCGTACAGGGCAATGCCGGTAAATTTCACTTAAAAATAAAATTGCAAAGCGATTTATATGTCGGCGATGCGCTAAAATTTAGCGATGGTAATTTTTCAGCCGGCACGGAAGTATTTAACATTTATAGAGACGGTCAAAAGGTGAGCAGCGCGCAGCGCGGGCAAGTCATTGCAATCGACTATCGCAAAAAGCTGAAGTCCGGCATAAAGGTCTATCGCACGCGGTCGGCGGCGCTCTCAGAGTTGCGCAAACGGGCAGCTGGCAAAAGGCGCATAGGCGTCGCCATGACGCTTTCGGTCGATGGCAAAAAAAAGGTCGGTTTAGAGCTGGATGACGGCGCGCATACATTTACTATCGATGCCGCGGCCCCCGCCGAAATTGCCCAAAAAAGACCGACCGATTTAGCCTCAGTCGAGCGCCAGTTGAGCAAATTGGGCGATACGCCCTTTTATTTAAAGGATTGCAGACTGCAGTCCGAGCAGGACTTTTACCTGTCGGCTAAGGCGCTCAATCAATTGCGCCGCAGTGCCATAGAACAGTTGACTGCCATTCGCACGGCGCGCGTCGCGCCGCAAAAAATGGCAGCTAAAGCGCCTCAGCGGTATCCTGACGTCGACTTGCCGCGCATCGTCTGTAAAGTGACGACGATGGAACAGTATAACGCATTAAAAGACTACGACGTAGAACTGTATGGCGATTTTTACAACCTGCCGCAATTGGCGAGCACGCACAGGGTCTGGCGACCCTTTAGCCAATGGCAAGCGTCATCTGCCGCAAAGCAAATGGTACCCGGTTTAAATCACGTTTTCGATACAGCCGACTATTTACTCGATGAACACAGTCAAGTGATGAATATTGCGGCTTACGATCAATTGCGCGCGTTGGGCGTTGTAGATATTACGCTTTCGCCGGAAGTCGAGCGATCAGATGCTTTAAAGCTAACTCAGCAGCGCCCCTTTAGACTGTTTTGCTACGGAAAATTGCCCTTGATGTACGCGGCAACTTGTCCGAAAAGGGAAGCCGGTCAAGACTGTCGCAGCTGCACGAAAACTTTTAAAATAGAAGGTGAACGCATGGCGACCATGCAAGTCGTCTGTCAAAATTATATTTTAGCCTATTATACGGATAAACCGATTATACGCGCTTGGGCGTGGCAAGCAACAGAGCAACCGCTGTTGTTGTCGTTTAGCGATGAAGATGCTGCGACGACGAGGTGCGTAATCGAAGCAGTTATTGCAAGAGGAGAGCTATGAATCAAAAAACACTGCGAATATTAGAATACGATAAAATTAAAAACATGCTGCGCGACCATTGTGTATCGCAAAAGGCAAAGCAGAACTGCGATGCGCTGGAGCCGTTTAAAACGCAACGCGAAGTCGAGCGCGCCTTAGCTGAGACCAGCGAAGCGTTTGCTGCGCTCGTCAAAAAAGACGTACACGTCGGCGCCATCGGCGACGTCGATTACGCATTAAAGATGGCTGAAATCGGTTCGTCGTTAAACGCTGCGCAATTATTACAGATGAACGATTCGCTGCGCACGGCGCGCAATTTGAAAAAGTACATAGACGATATAGCCGCCAATTTTTGCGAGGTGCCAATTCTTTCCGGTTACGCTTTAACGATTGGCAACTTTTTCGCAATCGAAGCGGAAATTGAGCGCTGTATTGTTTCCGAAACGGAAATATCCGACGCGGCGTCTTCTACGCTGAGACAAATTAGACGCAATAGTGAACAAAAGCAGGCGCAGATAAGGTCGCGTCTCGACAGCATGATTTCGAGCAGCGACATGCAAAAATACCTACAGGACAGTCTGGTTACGATTAGACAAGATCGCTTTGTAATACCGGTAAAATCTGAACACAAATCGCATATTAAGGGCATTGTACACGATCAGAGCGGCAGCGGTGCGACGTCTTATATCGAACCGATTGCAATCGTCAATCTCAACAATGAGCTGCGCGAGCTGGCGATTGCCGAGCGCCGCGAAATCGAGCGCATACTACTCGAAATCAGTCAAATGATCGCCGCCGAGGCAGAGCAGATTCGAATGACGTTAAACGCCCTGACCACATTGGACTTTATTTTGGCAAAGGGCAAGCTGAGCATTGCAATGCGCGGCTCGGCGGCAAAGATTAACGACGCCCAAAAAATCGTTATAAAAAATGGCAAACACCCGCTGATTCCAAGGCAATCTGTGGTGCCGATTACTTTTTATATCGGCGAAGACTTTACCAGCTTGTTGATTACGGGTCCCAATACTGGCGGCAAGACGGTTACTTTAAAGACGGTCGGCTTATTTGCGCTGATGACGCAAAGTGGTCTACACATACCGGCGGATCACGGCTCGACGTTTCCAATATTTGAAGGCGTCTATGCCGACATCGGCGACGAACAGTCGATTGAACAGAGTTTGTCGACCTTTAGTTCGCACATGAAGAATATCGTCGACACTATCGATCGCGTCGACGCGCGCAGTTTAGTCTTATTTGACGAATTGGGCGCCGGTACCGACCCGACCGAGGGCGCCGCCCTGGCGATGGCGATTTTAAACGACGTCAAGTCGAAGGGGGCGCTCAGCGTCGCGACGACCCACTATTCGGAACTGAAGCACTTCGCCTTGGCGACTGCCGGCTTTGCCAACGCATCGGTCGAATTCGACGTCGTCACACTGTCGCCGACCTATCGCTTGTTGATTGGCGTACCGGGCAAGTCAAATGCCTTTGAAATCAGTAAAAAACTGGGGCTGGGCGAAAGGATTATCGCCAGCGCCAATCGTTTGATCGATAAGGAAAATGTCGCCTTTGAAGAGGTGCTCAGCGCCATCGAAGAAAACAGGCGACAATCTGAAGCGGCGCGCGACGAGGCGATTCGCTTAAAATTAGAAGCGCAAAAAATACACGAAAAGGCGACCGAAAAACAGCAGCGCGTCGAGGCGCAGCGCAATCGCGTGTTGAAAGAAGCAAAAGAAGAAGCCCGCCAGTTGATTAAGCAGACGCGCGCCGAAGCGGATGACATGTTGCGCGAATTAAAGGACATGCGAAAAAACATCGATTTTGACAACAAGCGATTTGAGCAGATCCGCAGAGATTTAAAACGACAGGATAAATCGCTACAGCCGAGTCTGGAAAGACAGGAGAGCGGCGACATTCCAAGGTGCTTAAAACTGGGACAAGAGGTGATGATTGCCACTCTCGGTCAAAGGGGAGCAGTCGTCAGTTTGCCAGATGCGCGCGGCGACGTACAATTGCAGGTCGGCATCATGAAGATGAACGCCAATATTAAGGACTTGCGCATCGTTCAGCAAAGCGGTGCAGCCAAGAAAAAAATCAACAAGGCGCGCGTCGGCAAAGAAGTCAACGCGCACGTCGTCAAGCGCGAAGTCGACTTGCGCGGTCAAACGCTCGACGAAGCGGAGTTAAATTTGGACAAGTACCTCGACAACGCGGCGCTTTCCAGACACGATGAAGTAACAGTGATTCACGGCGTCGGCAGCGGTGTACTGAAGCGCGGTTTAAATGCCTTTATGAAGCATCATCCACATGTCAAATCAGTGCGTCCCGGCGCATTCGGTGAAGGTGGCGCCGGCGTTACAATTGTAAAAATAAAATGATAGAGCAACTTTTTTAGACTGGCGCAATCTGCCGGGTTGACAAATCCCGCTATTAGGAGTAGTCTTATGGGGTTGTGTGTTTTTACAGTTGGAGGAGACAAATGAACAATCCATTAATTATTGCAGTATCGCTCTTCGTGTTAACGTATTTGTTGATCGTCACCGAAAAATTTAATCGTACGGCGGTCGCGATGTTCGGCGCGGTACTGATGTTGGTCTTTCACGTCGAGCATCAGGAACTGGCATTTGATTACATCGACTTAAATACCATTTTCTTGTTAATTGGCATGATGATTATCGTCGGCATTATGCGGCGGACTGGTATATTTGAATACATGGCTATTTGGATGGCTAAATTAGTCAAGGGGGATCCCTGGCGAATTGTCTTGCTCTTTTCCGTGCTAACCGGTGTATCGTCGGCGCTGCTCGACAACGTTACGACGATTTTATTGGTCGTGCCGGTGACGATTGTAATCGCCGAAGCGCTCGAACTCAATCCGATTCCTTTTTTAATACCGGAAGTTTTAATCGCCAACATCGGCGGTACCGCGACGTTGATCGGCGATCCGCCCAACATTATGATCGGCAGTGCTACAAAGCTCGGCTTTAACGACTTTTTAATCAATCTTTCACCGGTCGTCGTCATTACTGTCGCGCTCAGTTTATTTGCCCTCAAGTTCCTCTACAAGGCAAAGCTTGTCAGCAGCGCCGAAAAAAGGCAAAAAATCATGAAGATGGACGAAAAAATTGCCATAAAAGATAAAGCTTTACTCTATAAATCGATTGCTGTGCTGGGTCTCACGATTGTCGGATTTTTGTCACACCAATTTTTGGGTTACGAGTCCGCCACTGTCGCACTGTTTGGCGCCGGTCTGCTGCTGCTAATCAGCAAGTGCGATCCGGAGGAAGTGCTCGCCGAAGTGGAGTGGGGTACGATATTCTTCTTTGCCTCGCTATTTATTTTGGTAGGCGCACTCGAAGAAGTTGGCGTGATAGAATTCTTGGCTATGAAACTAATTGCCGTAACCGGTGGCAATATGATGTTTACCGTTATGGTCATTTTGTGGGGGTCGGCGATTGCGTCGGCATTTCTCGACAACATCCCCTTTGTCGCCACGATGATTCCACTGATTCAAAATATGGGTAAATTGGGCGGCATGGACATCACGCCGCTTTGGTGGGCATTGGCGCTGGGCGCTTGTCTGGGCGGCAATGGCAC
>PDWI01003549.1_pt1 | contig 21915 bp, 19 predicted proteins | sample 1430891 | NCBI WGS metagenome assembly PDWI01 (sample SAMN01162508, study PRJNA174530) | Oral metagenome, whole genome shotgun sequencing project. | biome: Marine environment; feature: Marine mammal; material: Swab sample of the gingival sulcus; isolation source: swab sample of gingival sulcus... | reverse complement strand
TCATCCATTAAAAAATATCAAAACGTATTTGTATAAATCATTTTTTTTACAGACGTTTGTATAACTTTTGAATTTACTGCATGATAAACACAAAAATTTCTACAGATCAACTTATAACTCAAATTATTTCAAGTATAGAAAACAATAAAGGTTTAGATATCAAAATGTTAGACTTGAGGAAAATAGAAAATGCTGTTTGCGACTATTTTATTATCTGCTCGGGCACATCAAACACCCATGTAGATTCTATTGCCTCTCATATACAAAAAGACATCAGTAAAACCACTGGCGAGAAACCATGGCACATAGAAGGTGAACAGCGTGCGGAGTGGATTTTGATGGATTATATCAATGTCGTCGTTCATATTTTCCAACAACCCCAGAGGGAACATTATGACATAGAAGGCTTATGGGGAGACGCTGAGATTACAACATTTTCTGAAAACTAAAAACATGACACAAAACACTGATAATAAATACAACTCTTCTCCTAAAAACAGTGATAAGCAACCGGAGAAAAATCCTTTTCAAAAAAAGGATTTAAAAAACATCAAGCGCCCTAAAATGGGTATGAACTGGCTGTATATTGCCATTTTTCTATTTTTAGGCTATCTGTTAATGACCAATACTGACCCCAGTAAAGGCGCACATGACATTTCCCTTACCCAATTTGAAAATTATCTGACACAAGGTGATATAGACAGTGTTTTGGTCTTTGATCAAAAGCGTTTGGCAACAGCTTACCTCAATAAAGCTGCCGCTGACAGAGATGAACACCTCAACGCCTCAAAAAGCAGTTTTTTCAGCTCAGTTGACAAACCTTATTATACCTTTAGATTTGGAGATCTCAAACATTTTCAGGAGTCATTGGATAAGGCTAAAGAAGAAAAACACTTACTACAATATAAGTTAGAATCTGCCAGTGATTGGGCTATGATACTGACCAATCTATTGCCCTGGATTATCATCATAGGTGTATGGCTTTACATCATGCGAAGAATGTCTATGGGCGGCGAAGGCGGTGGACCCGGCGGTCAGATTTTCAACATTGGTAAATCACGCGCCAAGCTCTTTGATCAGGATCAAAAGGTCAAAACAACCTTTAAGGATGTGGCCGGGATGGAAGGCGCCAAAGAAGAAATGGAAGAGTTGGTAGATTTCCTTAAAAACCCTCAAAAATACACCTCACTGGGTGGTAAACCACCGCGTGGCGCATTGCTGATAGGTCCTCCGGGTACCGGTAAAACATTGATTGCAAAAGCAGTTGCCGGTGAGGCTAATGTACCCTTCTTCTCTCTTTCAGGTTCTGATTTTGTAGAAATGTTTGTAGGTGTAGGTGCTTCGCGTGTCAGGGATTTGTTTAAGCAAGCTAAGCAAAAATCACCTGCCATTATTTTTATTGATGAAATTGATGCCATAGGTAGAGCCCGAGGCAAAAACAATATTACCGGTGGTAATGACGAAAGAGAAAACACACTCAACCAATTGTTGACAGAAATGGACGGTTTTGGAACAGATACCAACGTCATTGTCGTTGCAGCAACCAACCGTGTTGACATATTAGATAAAGCACTCTTACGTGCCGGTCGTTTTGACCGTCAGATATTCGTTGATTTACCGGATAAAAACGAACGTAAAGAAATATTTACAGTTCATGTCAAATCCTTAAAACTCAATAAAAACGTAGATTTAGAGTTTTTATCTAAACAAACACCCGGTTTTTCCGGTGCTGATATTGCCAATGTTTGTAATGAGGCGGCTATTGTGGCTGCCCGAAAAGAGCATAAAAGTGTAGAACATCAGGATTTTCTGGATGCAGTAGATCGTATTATCGGAGGTTTAGAAAAGAAAAACAAGATCGTTACAGAGTTAGAGAGACGCACTATTGCTTTCCATGAAGCCGGCCATGCTGTTGTCAGTTGGATGACAGAGCATGCGGCACCGTTGGTCAAAGTAACAATTGTCCCCAGAGGGCGATCACTGGGAGCTGCCTGGTACCTGCCTGAAGAACGAATGATTGTGAAAACAGACCAAATGCTGGATGAAATGTGTGCCACTTTAGGTGGTCGCGCTGCTGAGAAAATCATTTTTAATGAGATTTCAACAGGTGCCCTCAATGATTTGGAAAAAGTCACCAAGCAAGCCAGAGCTATGGTTACTATCTATGGTTTGAATGATAAAATAGGTAACCTTACCTATTACGATTCGTCTAATCAAGAGTATGGTTTTACCAAACCTTACAGTGAAGAGACGGCAAAGCTCATCGATGTAGAAATCTCAAAAATCATAGAGAACCAGTTTGAACGTGCGGTCAAAATATTACAAGACAACAAAGAAAAACTAACAGAATTAGCCGAACAATTACTGAAGAAAGAAGTGATATTTCAGGATGATTTAGAAAAGATTTTTGGTAAACGTCCTCATGAACTAACCCTGACAGAAATAGCAGACAAGGACAATGACACAAAACCATCTGAAGACGGTGATGATACAGCTGACACTGAAAATGCTTAGTTGAATTGAGTTATTACATATGAATACTCTATGAACATTTTTAAAAAAATATTTGGTCTCAAACGTAAAATTGAATACACTCCTCAAAAGGAGGCAAAAGGAACACCGTTGCCTTCTGAAGATTTGTTTGTAGAACAATTCAAAAGTAAAGGCGGTAAATTTCTCTACACAGATGATGCGCAAGAAATACTGGTTTTCCTCAAAAACATCATCAAAGAGAACCATTGGTCTTCTGTCAAGTGTTTTGACAAAGAGCTGTTAGATAAGCTCAATGTGGTCTCTATAGACGTCGATCAAAATGCCTCTGTGTTTTTCACCAAATGTGAACATTTATTGGCCGATGAAGGTAGTATTCTGTTTTCGTCAAACCAAATCAAAGAAGAGCCGTTAAGACAATATCCCAAGTATTTTATTGTTTATGCCACCACAAGCCAACTGATTGCCAATAAGGATCATGCACTTACGAGCATCAAATTCAAATACAGACATAATCTCCCTACTAATATAAGTGCGGTAAAAGATTATAATCCGGGAAAATCAGATCCGGGCTTTTTAAACTATGGCAACACCAATGCAAAAGACTTATATTTGTTGCTCTTTGAAGACCTGTAATCATGAATAATCTGATTAAAAGAGCGATTTCCGGCAGTATATATGTATCTATTTTAATAACCGGAATCCTGTACAATAAATTGACTTTTCTTCTTCTGTTTTTAGTCATAATGAATATTTCGTTATACGAATTCAACAGAATGATTAAACTCAAAAGTGTGTTTCCTTTTATCCTTGGAAACTTATTATTTATTTTTGGGAATACACTTAACTTTAGTAGTTCTGCCAGACCCTTCACCGAATATGCCGGCGTGGCATTGTTTTTAGGTTTTTTTGCTACTTTTATCTCAATACTCTTTCAGAAAAAGGAAGAAGCCGTAGCCGAATTGGGAAAGAAATTTTTAAGTGTTGTCTATATTGCCCTGCCCTTTACATTGATTGTGATGATTCCTTCACTCAACAACCAATTCCAATTTATCAATACAACTATATTAGGGGTATTTATCTTAGTTTGGGTTAATGACTCCTTTGCCTATTTGGTGGGTAGCATGATCGGGAAAAATAAATTATTCTACAGTATCTCTCCCAACAAAACGTGGGAAGGTTTTATAGGCGGAATGGTTTTCACCTTTGGTATGGCTTTTATTTTAGCCCATTATTTTGAAAAGTTAGATTTAATAAATTGGTTAGTTTTGGCGTTTATAGTCAGTACTTTTGGCGTTTTAGGCGATCTTATAGAGTCTATGTTCAAGCGACAAGCAGGACTGAAAGACAGCGGCAATATTATTCCCGGACACGGCGGTATGCTGGATAGAATGGATAGTATGATTTTTTCTGCGCCGTTTATTTTTATATATTTACTATTAATTAACTAATTTATGTTTCACAAAGAAGGGTATAAGATTATTTTAATCACATTGGTTACACTAGCCATAGGTGTGTTAGTAGCGGGAGAATTGATAGTCAACATCTATGTGCAAAAAACTATCCAGGTGGCTTTCTTAATCATGGCTTTACTTGTTTTACAGTTTTTCAGAAACCCCAAAAGATTTACGAAAATAGATCCCAAACATATTATAGCACCTGTAGATGGTAAAGTCGTAGTCATAGAAGAGGTTTACGAACCTGAATATTTTAAAGATCAACGCCTACAGGTTTCTATATTTATGTCCCCTCTCAATGTACATGTCACACGCTACCCTATCAGCGGTACTATTTTATATTCTAAACATCATCACGGCAAATACCTTATAGCCTCACATCCTAAATCCTCTACCCTCAACGAACGTACTACTATTGTTATTGACACTGACAATTTTGGCGCAGTTTTATACCGTCAAATTGCCGGCGCAGTTGCCAGACGTATTGTCAATTATGCCGAAAAAGGTCAAAGTGTTACACAAGGTAAAGATGCCGGATTTATAAAATTCGGGTCTCGTGTCGATGTTTTTCTACCCGTTGGCACACCCCTGAATATCAAGTTGGGTGATAAAGTACGTGGCGGTGAACAAATGATTGCTCATAAAACAAACTGATTTTTTTATCTACTTTACCAAAATCAGTTTTTTGCTTGACAAAGCCTTACAGTTTTCAGAGAGATGGCTTGTACATGGTATGATAAACCATATTAGAGCTTTACTCTTTATTAGGACGGAGGCTTGAAAGCTATTTGCAATAAGTCTTTTACCACCTTAAAACGCATTTTACAAAAACAAGAAACCCGCAATCGCTTTATAATCAAAGCTTTCGCGGGTTTTCTGTGTGGTACCTCCAGGAATCGAACCAGGGACACAAGGATTTTCAGTCCTTTGCTCTACCAACTGAGCTAAGGTACCTTCTCAAAACGAGAGTGCAAATATAAATATTTTTTAAATAAAAAGAGCTTTTGAAACTATTTTTTTCAAAAGCTCTTTAAAAAAATTTATTCTTCAGCACCTGCGCTTTCACTTCCACCTTCAGAATCAGCCGTTTCGCCACCTTCAGCATCTTCGTCTTCATCTTCATCATCTTCAACAACATTTCTAGCTGTTTTGATTTGACAAACAACCATAGTGTCAGGGTGGTTAAATTTAAAGTCTTCTGTCTCTATATCTTCCACAGTAACTTTATGGCCAATTTTCATTTTAGAAATATCTACATTGATAAAATCGGGTAGATCTTTTGGTAATGCTGTGATAGACAAACGTCTGTTCGTGAATTTCATAATTCCACCATTTCTTACTCCAATAGAATTACCTTCTAATCTTACAGGAATACTCATAGTTACTGTTTTATCATCATGTAACTGATAGAAATCTATATGCAAGATTTTATCGGTCACAGGATGAAATTGAACATCTTGCATAATAGCTTTAAAAGTTCCTTCACCTTCTATTTCTAATACTACCGTATGAACATCCGGTGTGTAAATAAGAGGTTTAAAACTCAACTCATCAGCTGAAAAATGAACAGGTTCTTTCCCTCCGTATAATACGCAAGGGATCTGATCAGCATTACGTAGTGCTTTACTGTACTTCTTGCCTACGCTTTCTCTTTTGGATCCTTTGATTGTAATCGATTTCATTAAAAAAAGTATAAATTAAATTTTACATTAAAAATTGCCAACTTGTGGACTCATTGTTTTGTACATTATGCATCACCTTGGCAAATAAAGGAGCGCAAGATACAACTTTTATTTTATCCAGCTCCTGTTTTAGTGGTATTGTATCAGAGACGACTAATTCTGTCAATGCTGAGTTTTGAATTCTTTCATAAGCATCGCCGGATAGTATCGCGTGAGTAGTCATAGCCCGCACACTCACAGCCCCTTTTGCCATCATCATATCGGCTGCTTTGGTCAAGGTACCCGCTGTATCTACCATATCATCTACCAGAATGACATTCTTACCCTTGACATCGCCAATCAGTGACATCTCACCGATTACATTGGCCCGTTCTCTCTGTTTATAACAGATAACCATACCACAATTCAAAAATTTTGAATAGGCAAACGCCCGTTTTGACCCACCCATATCCGGTGAGGCAATCATCAAATTATCTAAATTCAACTGCTGGATATAAGGAATAAAGAATGTGGATGCATAGAGGTGATCCACCGGTTTTTCAAAAAATCCCTGAATCTGATCTGCATGCAAATCCATGGTCATGATACGAGTCGCACCTGCACCTTGTAAAAGGTTGGCAACCATTTTGGCTCCAATAGCCACTCTGGGTCTGTCTTTTCTGTCCTGACGCGCCCAACCAAAATAAGGCATAACAGCCGTAATATGTCTGGCAGATGCTCTTTTGGCTGCATCGAGCATCAATAATAATTCCATCAAATTATCAGACGGAGGTATAGTCGAGCCTACGATAAAGACACGTCGCCCTCTGACTGATTCATCAAATGCCGGCTGAAATTCACCATCGCTAAATCGCTGAAGATTAACTTTTCCAAGTGTTGTTCCAAATTCATTTGCAATCTTTTGGGCTAATTCTTTTGATTGTGAACAAGCAAAAATTTTAGGTGGTAATTTGTTAGGCATGACGTGGTAATTTTAATGATTGCAAAAGTAAACAATATATCCTTTCTATTCAAAAATATTTTATTACTTTTGTGCCCTACTTAGAAATGCCTTGGTGGCGGAATTGGTAGACGCGCTGGATTCAAAATCCAGTTCTGGCAACAGAGTGTGGGTTCGATTCCCACCCAAGGTACAAAAAAGCCGAGATTTAAAATCTCGGCTTTTTTTATTTGATGTTTATACAATCACTTTCATGATAATTTAAAACAGAAGAATATACTCATATCATCACGGCATAGATGACAAACAAGCACAAATCTAATCTTTATCAATATGTTTTTCTTTGATTTCTTTAGATAATCTATCCGCCTCTTCTACTAATAACGCACCTAATTCGGCTAATTTGGACATTGAAGAACTCAAATACTCATATTTTGGTTTGAGTTTATTCGTGTTTTTTTCGTAAAAAAAATCTATCCCTTTATCATAGTCTGCTGTTATATATCTATCATAAAACTCATTAAACCCTTTTATGTGCTCCAAAAAAATCTGGTGACCTGAATTAAACTTGGTTACAGCTTTAAAAATTTCAATATCTATATCTTTCAATTGACCACTATTAATTAAAGACTTAATGACAGGAATATTCCACGAATCAGCATAGATATATGAATGTGCGGGAAATTGTTTCATTGCAATGGCACTATCTATCTTAACATCATTATGTTTAAAGGCATTGACAAAACCATCCTTATTATCGGTTTTTCCGGCTTCATATAATGACTGTAAATCTTCAAAGATAGCTATATAAATCTCTCTTTTTTTCTTTGCCTCATTCTTTTTATCTTTATACTGAGTTAACGCAAATGCCAAAAACACACCTACAAACACAACTATAAAATCAAAAAGATACTTATATATCCTTGGATTAATTATTTTGTTTTTACCGACCATGATTTTGTTTTTTTATCTGAAAGAATTATAGTCTAAATTCTAATTTTAGGACAAGTAAAAATAATAAATATTTATCATAAAATATACCGGACTTATCACACCTCTCTTATCAACAAAAAACCGTAAACAGATACCAACTCAGTTCACGGTTTTTACATATTTTGCTGTGAATAGCTCACAAATATTAATTCATTATACAGTCAAATAATATCTATTGTTTGTTGCTTACTTCTGTATTAAAATTCAGCCTACCACACTACACATTAAACCTAAAGTGCATGACATCACCATCCTGCACGACATATTCCTTACCCTCTACGCCGAGTTTACCGGCTTCCCGTACTTTGGCTTCACTGCCATAGGTCACATAATCATCATATTTGATAACCTCTGCGCGGATAAATCCTTTTTCAAAATCAGTATGGATAACACCGGCAGCCTGTGGGGCTTTATCACCCACATGAATAGTCCAGGCACGGACTTCTTTTTCACCTGCCGTAAAGTAAGTTTGTAGATTGAGTAGTTTATAAGCCGAACGGATCAAACGTGAAACACCTGGTTCTGCCAAACCTAATTCTTCTAAGAACAATTGTTTCTCGTCGTAATCTTCCAATTCTGCAATATCAGCCTCTGTAGCCACCGCAAGCACCAGCACTTCCGCTTCTTCATTTTTGACAGCTTCCTGAACAGCTTCCACATAAGCATTACCTGTTTTTGCAGAACTTTCGTCGACATTGCACACGTAGAGAATAGGCTTGTCTGTAAGGAGTTGTAAAGGTTTTACAAACTCCTTTTTTTCATCAGTAGCCAATGCTATCGCACGTACAGACTGCCCACTTTCAAGTCCAGCTTTGACCTTTTCTAATGTGGTCAATTCTTTTAACGCTGTCTTATCACCGGTTTTAGCGGCACGTTTAACCTTATCAAGTTTTTTATCGACGGTTTCCAGGTCTTTAATCTGCAATTCTATATCTATAGTCTCCTTGTCTCGCACCGGATCAATAGTCGTATCAACATGGGTAATATTGTCATTATCAAAACAGCGCAGGACATGAATAATAGCATCGGTTTCACGGATGTTACCAAGGAATTGATTACCCAATCCTTCGCCCTTACTCGCCCCTCTTACCAAACCTGCTATATCAACAATCTCTACAGTAGCCGGTTGTACCCGTTGCGGATTGACCAGTTCTGACAATTTTGTCAAACGTTCATCCGGAACGTTGATTACACCTATATTGGGTTCTATGGTACAAAACGGGTAGTTTGCCGATTGTGCCTTAGCATTTGACAAACAATTAAATAATGTTGATTTTCCTACATTGGGTAAGCCTACAATTCCTGCTTTCATTATTTTTAGATATTAGATTTAGACGTAAGATGTCTGCTATGAGACATCAGATTTAAAAGCGCACAAAGTTAAAAGAATAAAATTGATTTAAAGTTTAAGTAATTCCGGATCAATTAGCGTATCAAAAATGCCACTGTATCCACTCCATCCGCGTAATCCCAAAGCTCAGGTTTTTGAGCTTTTCCCGGCGGGATGGCTCCATCAATGGATGCTGTTGAGACAACACACTGTATTTGGTCTGTATCAGCCTTCAACCGGGTTTTAAGTAACGCTAAAGACTTGTAATATTCATAATACAAGACCGCAATGGGACTGGCATAACCTGCATCTTCTTTAAACAACACAAATCCATTTTCCAAAACCGAGACACCTCCCATCAGATAGACCGCTCTGTTATAATCGTAGTTGTTCTTATACTTGTTATGACCAATGATGTCTTGCTGTGGATATATGGCTTTAAACAACTTATTTAAATTATAGCCATCCGGCACAAAAATTTTGGAAACTGAACGACAACCCAAGCCGTAATAACGGAAAATATCTTCTCCCAATTGTTCTAACGCTTCCTCTGTTTCATCACCGGTCACAACGGCTACAGCATTACGGTTTCTACGGATAATATGCGGATACTTATCAAAATACGACTGAAAATATCTGGCAGTATTATTACTTCCCGTTGCAATAACAGCATCAAAATCTTTTAATTGGTGTTCAGTAAACCTCATGTATTCCTCTATTTCAGGTCGGATTTTCTTTAGAATTTCAGCCATTGCCGGCAATAAAAAACGGTCATTAGAGGATTGCTTGACCAAAACTTTATGTCCCGTAATCAATACAGAAACAAAATCATGCATACCTACCAACGGAATATTACCCGCTGTCACCATTCCAATGGTTTTAGGCTTAACCCGTGACAAATCATAAGGTTCTAACCATTGTTTAAGATTGTCTTCGGTCAACAGATTACCCCAAGCCTCTATAGCAAACAAGATATTTTCCCTACTGAACCAAGGATTGTGTATTTCTGCTTGTGTTACAGCCGTTGCCAGTAATTCATTATTGACACCCTCTGTAGATAATATAGTACCCAATTGCACCAAAAGGTCAATTCTATCCTGTAAGTTTAAAGCCATAGAATAATTCAGATTACTTTTTAAAAGTGTAAAAATCTAAAAAGAAATTGGTTTTTCCAATCTTTTCAGGTGTTTATTTTTATCGCTTTTGACGACTTATCAGGGCAGGCAAAGCCAAAACAATTTCAATCCATTTCTGAAACGCAGGGAACGTTAAAATCACTACTTTTGTGGTATGAATACACCTTTGGCAGAACGAATGCGTCCTCAAACACTGGCTGATTATATAGGACAGAAACAATTGGTCGGCGAGAGTGGTTTTTTAAGAACCGCTATTGACCAACAAGTGATTCCCTCGTTGATATTCTGGGGTCCTCCCGGCACCGGAAAAACAACTTTGGCTCAAATCATAGCCCATGACAGCCAACGACCATTTTTTTCCTTGAGTGCCATCAACAGCGGCGTCAAGGATGTGCGTGACGTCATAGAAAAGGCTAAGGACAGGAACAATCTTTTTACCACCCATAAAAATCCTATCCTCTTTATCGATGAAATACACCGTTTCAGCAAATCTCAACAAGACTCGTTGCTGGGTGCGGTGGAAAAAGGTTGGATAACGCTCATTGGTGCGACAACTGAAAATCCCGGCTTTGAAGTTATACCGGCGTTATTATCCCGTTGTCAGGTGTACGTCTTGGAATCCTTTGGGGTTGATGAACTCAGACAATTATTGACCAATGCCATTGACAATGATCCAGTATTACAAAAGCGCCAAATAGACCTGCAAGAAACTGATGCCTTATTCAGGCTGTCCGGCGGTGATGCCCGTAAATTACTGAACATCTTTGAATTGGTTGTACAATCTGAAGCAGATCCGGTCATTGTGACCAACAAAAAAGTAATCGCTAAGGTTCAAGCCAACCCCGTACGTTATGATAAAACCGGCGAACAACACTATGATATTATTTCTGCTTTTATTAAGTCCATCAGAGGCAGTGACCCTAATGCCGCTGTTTACTGGTTGGCCAGAATGATAGAAGGCGGCGAAGATGTCAAGTTTATTGCCAGACGCATGGTTATTCTCGCCTCTGAGGATATAGGTAATGCCAACCCCAATGCACTGCTTTTGGCTCAAAGCACTTTTGATGCCGTTAACACCATCGGCTATCCCGAAGCCCGTATTATTTTAAGTCAATGCGCAATATATCTGGCGACTTCAGCCAAAAGCAATTCGAGTTATATGGCCATCAATCAGGCATTGGCATTGGTCAGAGAAACCGGTGATCTACCCGTTCCGCTCCACTTGAGAAATGCGCCTACAAAATTGATGAAAGATTTGAATTATGGGAAAGATTACCAATACGCCCATGATTATGAAGACAATTTCGTCCATCAGGAATTTTTACCCGATGACATCTCAGGACATGTGTTTTATAAACCCGGACAAAATGCTAAAGAAACACAACTCAAGCAATCACTGCATAAAAAATGGAAAGGCAAATACGGGTATTAATATTCGTGTCATCAAAAGTCTTTGTGTAAACTGAAGTAACGTAACAAAACACTTATTCTACAGAGTTTACCATTCAGCACAAACACCTATTTCATCAAACAACACTACTAATATCTGTTGTCATCCATCACTATACTCAGTCCAAACTGTACCGATGCGGTATTGGCTTTAGTCAAATCAAATAAACCAATAATATTATTGGCTCCGGCGAAAAAATTGACATGCCATACATTCACACCTACAGCCAGACCCAAATTGGTAAAACTAAATCTATCTGCCGCGTAAGTCAGTCTCAACAAGGCTTTGTCATTAAAGTTTCTTTCATAAAACAATGAAGCATAGGGCAATACATATTCATTCCGCTTTTCGAGATGCACCAACCCACCGATAGAATGCTTTAAACTCCTGCTTCTTTGGCTTTCCCCGTGATAATCACATTCAAAATTATAACGTTCACCAAAAGAATATTGCCCGAATATATTAAGTTTTATCGGACGCCAAGAAATATATGAATCAAAAGTTTTACCTAATTCTACTTTTTCCTTAAAATCCCCCTTAAACTGCACCCAATAATCTTCTGCCCCGGTTGTTTCAGTGCTTATATACATACCTTCTGTTGTGTAACTACCTTTGAACACATAGTTTGTCACGCCTTTGTTATGATATAGAAATCCAAAATCAATGAGACTCGCAGATAAGTACCAATGATAATCAATCTGTTTTGAATAGCCTAAATCTATACCTACACCTTTATTACCAGTGAATGTGATTCTTTTGAGCAATTGACCATAATCAAAATATTCAAAATCAAAGTTTGTAATTCCTGAGGTATTTAATTCAGAATCAAATTCTGACAAAACATGCCGGTATATATTTTCCGCCCCTTCTATGGTTGTTATCATCCCCAGATTGTTTCGGGTTTGGGCATTAAATCCCGACAAATAAAGTTTAAACCTCAGCCCTATACTTTCTTCATGGTCAACATTCTTACGAATGCCAAAATGATAGACTCCCAACATTTCAGCCAAAGCACTATAGCCGTCTATTCTGTACTTTCTGTTAATCTGCGTGTTTCCTTCATAAAACATTCTGGACATGTCTTCTGGAAAGGTGGAAAAAGCATTGAATTCCTGATAATAACCGGCAGAGAGATAATAACCTTTTTTATATCTTTTCCCTATATTAATAATTTCATTGGTCTGAGTAGCGAGAAACCGATCCTTAGCCGACATCTTATAAACTGCCGTTTTCAATTTATCCGCAAAAGGCACTCCATTATCCGCAAAAAGATCTTGTACAACAACTCCTGAAGTACCCGCCATAACCTTATTGGTCAATACAGGTATGCTAATGTGCCAATCTCTGTACGTATGATAAGAAGGATTGTGTAAACTCGCTTGTGGCGTATAAGCAAAATCGTACAAGTTAACCGGATTTTGCGCCTGTGATGTTATCCATTGTAAGGTAAACAACACTATTATTAGTACTCTTGATATCCTCATTCCTTCCTGTATCTTAATTGTATCAATATTTTACATCAAAACTTAAAGTCGAGTTTACCCCTAAACTCTTATTCCCTCCAATTGTAAAATCATCAACCAATGCTGTAAACTTAACAACGACCATAGATGTCTGTTTAAAATCTTCAAGCGGTATAATAAACTCAAAATGTTTTATAGTTGATCCCGATATGGAATTATGTGCCGGGATTGCCAATGCATGCGTATACAACACATTATCAGCCGAGTTTTTAAACTCAAACTCTATGTTAAAAGCATCCAAAAAAGAGTTCTCACTATCTAAAGATAAGGTTACATCAGAATAAACTCTACCGATAATATCGGGATTTAACTTAAGTGAAAACTCTTTTAATATATATAAAGATTGCGTACCATTATTTTCAAAATCATCCGCGTAAAAATCACTATAAATAAAAGAAAAGGTGTAAGGTGCTATAACCTCAAAGCTATCAGCTTGATTGAAATCAACATCATTCCAACATGAGGTTGATATCAGACCAATAATTAAAAACAGTAATATCCGTTTCATATTTTTTATGTTTTAAAGTTTTTCACCACTTTCTTGTGTATGGTTTTCTACATTTATATTAGCCTTTCATCACAAAAAACTACTTCTAAGTCTTGCATACAACTACTCATCACAAGTATTAGATCAAATAAATAAACTTCTTCTATTCTTTTTCTCATTTCATATGAAACACACTCATACCATAGTTCTAAACACCTCAATGAGCGCAATAAATCTTAAGCTTTGTTTTACAAACGGTTTTATCGGGGTAATATTTTACGAACCCCATTATATTCAAGCCTGAAACGGCTTTTCTAAGTTAATAAATTTCAGTTATTCATCCAAACTAAATCCACAAACACAGTAAAACGCGTAAAGCTTTGTAAAAACATACAAACTTAAGCATTAATAATTTAATATCATTGTAAATTAGACAGCAATTATAATGCGAAAATGCATTCTAAAAAGTATATCCTTTCCTCATGTAAAATATACTATAATTTATGCCATAACCGCATAAACATCAGATAAAGCTGTGATAGATCTGTCATGCAGTTTCTGACCTGTTTTTTTATGATCAAACCAAACCGCTTTGATACCTACAGCTTCAGCACCTAAAACATCAACCTCATAATTATCACCTACCATAAGACTTTCTTCAGGTCTGGCATTGGCTTTTTCTAAGGCGTGATGAAATACAATAGGATTAGGTTTTTTAAGCCCGGTACTTTCCGGAGTTATAATCTGATCAAAGTAGTCGATAATCCCGGAATAAGTCAACTTTTTATAAGAAACCTCATTAAATCCATTGGTAATAACATGTAGGGTATGACTTAGTTTTAATTCATCCAAGAGCTCTTTAGCACCCTCTATCAGATGACTGAAATGTGGCAGAATTTCCATATAGTGTACTGAGATTCCTTCAATCCTTTCAGCCGGTAAATCATAATTCAATTCATAAAAAGCATCCTGAAAACGCTTAATTTTAAGTGCCTCTTTTGTAATCTCACCCTTCGTGTACATCGACCAATAAACTTCATTTATAGGATTGTACACATCATGAAATTGATCAAAATCACAATTGATATCAAATGCAGACAAGGTTTGCGTCATGGCTAAAGCCGAATTCTTGTCAAAGTCCCACAAAGTATGGTCTAAATCAAAAAAAATATGTTTAAAATTCATGCGCCAAAAATATAAAATTATTCACGGGAAAACACACTAAAGCACAAAACAGATAAGTCAATACACTTTACAAGTTCTTTGGCGCTGAGTTTCAGTGCTAAGTTCTTAGTGTGACAACAAGACAAAACACACCGTTAAACACTTAATAATTGAGGACTAAACTACCTAATGAGGTGTTCATTTGAGATAGTGTTATAAAAACTGAGATGAACCAATATTTAAGACTGTTATCATGTTTATTGGACAGCTCCTAACGTTTAGAAATTAAGTTTTTGTTTCATTTTTTGAAACCAGGAGGTTTGTTCTTCTAACGCATAACTTTTGGTATAATAATCGTAACCATAGCCGTAACCATTTCTTTTATTAAATTTAAAATCATTCAATATATAATTGATCTTTTCAACTTCCTTGCGCTCATATTTTCTTTCGATAATACGTAAAAGACCTTTGTCTGTATAGCCTTGTCTAATAATATAGAGAACAATATCTGAAAACTTAAATAATTCCTGGGCATCGGACACTATACCGATAGGCGGGGCATCTATGATGATAATATCATAACGTTCTTTAAGATGCTCCATTAGTTCTGCAGTAGATTGACTCAAAAGCAGTTCAGAAGGATTGGGCGGTATAGATCCTGACAATAATACGTCGAGATTCTTATATTCAGTATGTTTAACAACTTCATCCAGATGGTTAGCACCAATGAGGTAATCAACCAGCCCTATATCATTGGTCATTCCAAACTCTTTATGTAGTTTGGGTTTACGTAAATCTGCTCCTACAATAATTGTTTTCTTATTGCTTAGAGCAAATACACCGGCAAGATTAAGCGCCGTCACTGTTTTACCTTCGCCACTGATAGAAGATGTCAAAAGAATAACATGAGATAGCTGATGTCTGTCCAACAAAAAACGAATATTGGAACGTAAAGCCCTGTAAGATTCTGAATTCACAGACTTGGGATTATCGTAAAGCACAAAATTAGAATTCCCGCTTAAAGAACCTATCACACTGATTATAGGTATTTTGTAATAATTTTCTACTTCTTCAACCGTATTTATTTTAGTATTGAATTGTTCTTTAATGAGAATAACGATGAATGGTATTATCAAAGCCAATAAAAGCCCTATCATGAGGTTAAACTTGGTTTGTGGTTTGTAAGGTTTTTGATCAGTGTCCTTCGCATTATCTATAACAGTAATATCAGACACATTTGATGCTATAACTGTTCCCGCTTCATAACTCTTTTGCTTAAGATAGTTATAGTTCTGTTCGGCAACCGTGTATCGTCGTTGATAATTGAGTAGTTTCTGTTCCTTTTCAGGAAGTTTTCTGAGCTGAGACTGTGAACCACCCAGACGTTTCCTGTGTTTATTAATCTGAACTTTTGTTTCTGCCTTGAGATTGGCTAAGTTTTCCAACAATGAATTCCGTTCCACTTCTATGTCTCTGTTCAATTGTTTGACCGCCGGATAATCTTCTGTAACAGTCTGCAACAGATTCTCTTTTGTTTTATATTTGGCAATCAACACCCCTACACTTTGATTGATATTAGGGTCCGCAATATCCACTACAGATGGTATGGGAATCGATTTTTCACTGACGCTTGTGCTGGATTTGATATAATTCTCTAAACGATTATAATACTCCAGACGGTCTTGAAGTTGCTTATTATTAGCGTCCAGACTCACCATGTCTTCAAAAATAGCCGAACCTTCTGTAGATAAGTTGTAAATTTTTTGTTGAGATTTAAAGTTCCCTAAATCCTTTTCTATGTTTTTCAGGTCACTGGACATCGCCTTAAACAAGGTATCTATATAAGCCTTAGTTTTAACAGCATATTCTATTTTTGAACGCACTTGATCTTCAGAAAGCACCTGCACAGTGCTATTGAGGTAGTTCACCAGTTTATTCTTATTAGGGCCATCTAAAGTCAACGAAATCAAAGAGGTTCCATTTTTTTGTGACTCGACTTTAATCTCCTGATATTTGGAAACAGTACTATTAAAATCATTAAATCTTATAAAATAGCTTTCATTGGGGTCTGGTGTACCATTAAAAGTTAGCTGTAAACTAAGTACATCTGTTTCAATTAGTTTATCCAATGAAAAATCACGATTAAACGTTTCAGAAGACAACACATAATTTTTCGATGTCAAAGTCGCATAATTATACAAATCCACTTTTTTTTCGGGAACCTCATAACTGATATTTACAGTATTTTCATCCAGAAAAGTAAGTTTTATCAATGTGTTTGTCAATTGAAAAAAATCATTATTGAAACCCAGTTGAAAAGGCACTTGCCCGTAAACGTCATCCAAACGGTAATCACCTTGTTTGAGATAATCAATATAGAATTGCCCCTTACTCACCACTTTTTCATTGTGAGATCTGGATCTTAAAATAGCTTTGACAGTCTCAACACGGTCGCTGACACCACTCCAATTAAAATCTGTGGTAAAAACCGGACTCTGCTCCTCTTTAACCGTAATAAGCGATTTCAAGGAATAAACTCTCAAACTTGAAACATTGACATAGAGCGCAAGTAAAAAGGCAACTATCAAACTTGCTAAAAACCATTTCCAATAGGATAAAGCTTTTCTCAACAACGATTTGGTATCAGTCATTGAAAAATTGGAAGTCTCGTATGAATTAGTGGGCGCTTTCATCTATAATTCATTTATTAATAATATTCTACTTAAATTTTGCAAAAGACACTGAAACCATAAACAAACTGTAATTGAGATCCAGGAAAATTAAAACAAGTACACCATCTCATTGAATATTGATTTTGGGTTTCATCTGTTAATTCTGTTTATACTACTTATATCTTTTAACAAGTAAAATCAAATTAGCTTTATCTAAAAACTACCAACCAGATCAATTCTATTTAAGGTTTTTGATAAGCAATATAGTAGATGTCAACAGAGACAATACGGACACTACAGAAGTGATTGTCTTCAACCCATTTGTACCGGTCCCCAGAGTCTTTTGCCGTATCGGCGGTACATATATAACATCATTAGGCTGAATATAATAATGCTCTGAATTGAAAACATCCATTGCTGTCAAATCTACAACAAAACGCTTTGTCCCACGTTTTGTCTTCCTCAATATCTCTACCTTTTTCCTGTTACCTGTCAATTGGATGTCGCCAGCATTGGCTATGGCCTCAATAATACTGACAGAATTCTGATAGAGAAAGATAGTTCCTGTACGCGACACTTCACCTAAGACAGTATATTTAAAACCAGCTAATTTTACATCGACATAAATACCTGATGTATCTCTGAAATAAGTCTTCAGTCCCTCTTTAATATGGGCTGTCACTTCATCAGTTGTAAAACCTAAAATATTGATTTTTCCCAGAAGAGGTATGTTAACAAAACCATTTTTATCTACAGTGTATCCATTGTAATAATCATAGACATTATTGTTGTTGTAATTTGTGATTCTTTCAGCATTTGAACGCTGAAAGACCCCTAACAACGCACTGTTATCTGACTTAAAGTCTATACGAATGATATCATCCACCTTCAATCTGTAAGGTTCATTAGTAACCTGATTTATTTGTTGTGAGATAGGTTTTTCACCCTGAAAATAAACAATATCTTTGTGCGCAACACAAGAACTGATAAAAGGCACTAGCAACAAGAATCTAATAAGTATTTTTAACATTTTATGAGAGATTGATATGCAAATATACTTTTTTAGTTGAAAAAAATAAACCTTTCACACTTATTTTTAGCAAAAATTTTATTTAACAAGGTCTATGTCCCATACCATTACAGCATACATTAATTATTGGATTAACAAACGTACAAAATACAGCATCCACTCTCCTTTTGTTTATAAATTGATAACATCAGGGCTACAACAACCAGTTGACAAAAACAAATTAATAAAATTCAAACGCTACAGAAGGAATTTAGTAAATTCCAAAGACGTTATAAGTGTAGAAAATTTGGATACCGATTCTCAAGTTTTAAATACCACTCCAAAACCTGTCAAGAAAATTACCGGCATTAACGGGAATTCTCAAGCTAAAGCAAAGCTTATTTTCAATCTTTCTGACTATTTCAAATTCAATAGTATTTTAGTACTTGGAAGCTCATTGGGTATTAACACATTGATTTTTAAAACTGCCTTACCCCAAGCTAGGATCACAACTATAGAAAGTTGTAAAAACACATTGGCTTTTACCCGGAAAAAACTGAAAAAAGCAAACATCAACAATATTGAGTTTATACACGGTACTGTTGACGAACACCTCCTCCCCTTACTTGACACACAAACCTTTGATGTTATTTACACAAGTAAACAACATACGGAAACTGAAACATTAAACTATTTTAATACAATAAAACCATTGGTACAAAACGATACTTTACTTATCTTTGACGATATACACCGATCACAAGACATGACAAAAATTTGGAATAAAATCATATCAGACTCTTGTGTGAGTGTCAGTATAGATTTATTTTATTTGGGACTAGTATTTTTTAAAAAAGAATTGAGTAAACAACACTTTAGATTATAAACACATGAAAATTTACACTAAAACAGGTGACACAGGAGAAACCTCTCTATTTGGAGGAACACGGGTCTTAAAGTCACACGAAAGAGTTGAAGCCTACGGTAATATAGACGAATTAAATGCCTTTATTGGCCTCGTAAGGGACAGCATTACAGAAGAATCTGTCAGAGCACTTTTACTAGCTATTCAAAGCGATCTTTTTGTACTTGGTGGTCACATTGCAACACCTCCTGAAAAACGAACTTTAAAATCCGGAAAAAACCGACTGAGTATCAGAGAAATTGAAGTGCATGACATTGACAAAATGGAACAAGCCATCGATAAGATGAATGAAACTTTGGAACCTATGACCCACTTTATACTTCCCGGCGGTCACCCGGTCGTGTCATATTGTCATATAGCCAGAACAGTTTGTCGCAGAGCTGAACGAAGTTGTGTAAAACTCCACGAAATATCTGATGTGGACCCCATATTTATTCAGTATTTGAACCGTTTATCCGACTACTTATTTGTTTTGGCACGAAAATTGGCAAAAGATAAACACGTGGATGAAGTAAAATGGAATGAATAGAGACATTTTAATAAAACTCAACCACCTGAATATCAAACAATAATAAAACACAAACATCAACATTCTTTAAATTATCAGAAAAAATCATTGATAAAACTTGACTTTTTGCTCAAAAAATTTACATTTGCAAAAAATTAAAAAAATAATCTTACGCCTATGTATTGGACATTAGAATTAGCATCTTATCTCGCAGATGCCCCATGGCCGGCAACCAAAGATGAATTGATAGATTATGCCATCAGAACAGGAGCGCCTCTTGAGGTCGCTGAAAACTTACAGGATATTGAGGATGATGAGGATGAGGTTTATGAATCAATTCTGGAAATCTGGCCGGATTATCCTACTTCTGAAGACTATCTTTGGAACGAGGATGAATACTAAACATAAAAACATACCAAAAAAAGTCTCTGATGAGGCTTTTTTTTTACTTACTAACCTTCTAAAAAAATTAATAAAGTAGGTTTTACGGCGTAAAAATATCATCGCAGAAGAAGCTTACACCCTACCTTTTCCATCGGTATCGTTAAGCATTTCAACTATTTATTTTGATTCAACGCATCAACACAGCTTAAAAAGTAAAAAAAATCATGTACTTTTGAGCGGAATTTGCCATACAACCAACAACAAACTATCTAATCAGGTTTTAAACCTTATAAAACGATATATAAAACAAGCATATGCCCATTTTAGATAAAATCATAAAAGTCTTTGTAGGAGACAAGAAAAAACAAGACTTAAAAAAACTACAACCCTTTGTCAATAAAATCTTGAGTCATCAGGAAGCTATCGCTCAATTATCCAATGATGAGTTGAGAGCAAAAACGACTGCTTTCAAAGCCCAGATTAAAGAAGGGACAGAGACATTTAACAAAGAGATTGAGCAGTTAAACAGCCAATTAGAAGAAGCTGATGTCATAAGAAAAGAAGAGATTTATTCAGAAATAGATGCGCTCAATGACAAGATTTATGAAACTACGGAAAAAATCTTAGAAGACATCCTTCCTGAAGCTTTTGCCGTGATGAAAGAAACGGCTAAGCGTTTCACTAATCCGGATGGTATTTATGTCACCGCGAATGCTTTTGACCGGGAATTATCAGCTCAAAAAACGTATTTAACACTGGAAGACAATCAGGCACACTGGAGTCATACCTGGGACGCTATGGGTAAAGACATCGAATGGGATATGGTACACTATGATGTGCAGCTCATAGGTGGTGCTGTACTTCATCAGGGTAAAATTGCTGAAATGATGACCGGTGAAGGTAAAACTTTGGTAGCGACCTTACCGATTTACCTCAACGCCCTTGCAGGAAAAGGCGTTCATGTCGTGACAGTCAATGATTATCTGGCCAAAAGGGATGCCGCATGGAATGCGCCCTTATTTGAGTTCCACGGATTAACCGTAGATTGTATTGACCACCACAGACCTAATTCAGAATCCCGCAGACAAGCCTATCTATCAGACATCACTTACGGGACAAACAACGAATTTGGTTTCGATTACCTAAGGGATAATATGGCACACTCTGTCAATGATTTGGTACAACGTCCGCATCATTACGCCATTGTCGATGAGGTCGACTCTGTATTGATTGACGATGCCAGAACGCCATTGATTATCTCGGGACAAGTGCCTCAGGGTGACCGGCATGAATTTAATGAGTTAAAACCCCGTATAGAAAGTCTGGTCAGTGCACAAAACAGGTATTTAACCTCTGTTTTGGCAGATGCAAAAAAACTCATCAAAGAGGGTAAAACAGAAGAAGGCGGTTTTTTACTCTTGCGGGTGTTCAGAGGATTACCAAAAAATAAAGCCTTGATAAAATTCCTCAGTCAAGAAGGAGTCAAGCAACTTTTACAGAAAACAGAAGGGTTCTATATGCAGGACAACAACAGGGAAATGCCTAAAGTGGACAAAGAACTCTGGTTTGTCATTGACGAAAAAAACAACTCTATAGAGCTGACAGACAAAGGTATAGAAACCTTATCAGACCATAGCGAAGACAAAGACTTCTTTGTCTTACCCGACATCAGCACAGAGATAGGACGCATCAACAAAGACTATCATCAGAACGAGGAAGAAAAACTTAAAGCTAAAGAAGAGCTTTACCGGGAGTTTTCCATCAA
>PDWI01003547.1_pt1 | contig 21916 bp, 14 predicted proteins | sample 1430891 | NCBI WGS metagenome assembly PDWI01 (sample SAMN01162508, study PRJNA174530) | Oral metagenome, whole genome shotgun sequencing project. | biome: Marine environment; feature: Marine mammal; material: Swab sample of the gingival sulcus; isolation source: swab sample of gingival sulcus... | reverse complement strand
TGTAATTGATTGTTAGTCAGTGGTTTGTAAAGAAATCCTTTTGGTTGTGCAATGTTTTTATTATTAGCAATATAATTGTTCATTGCTCATTCCTAATTGCTAATTGCACGAAGTGTTTTAATGAATTAAATGAAAAATTTTTATAAAAATTTGGTAATTATGATAAAAATGTGTATTTTTACGGCATTATTTATGCTAGTTGTGTTTTATTTAGTTTTTAGCAACTATCTGCAAACCAATGCACTGCTGTTTACATTACGCAAGTTACCCCTAAATTTTAAAGCGTTTATATTAACGGTTAGTTGTTAATTAAAACGTGGTGAACTGTTTTTGACTAAATTATAAAAAATATACAAAATGGAAGAAGTATTTACAACGGATATAGTTATAGAGATAATTGTATCTATTCTGGCGACTTTGGTGATTGCTTATGTTTTAATGAAATTGGTTTTTAAAAAGACCATAATGTTTACGGTTATTTTTCTTTCCATATTGTTTACGATATTTGCATCGCATTTATCGTTTGTAAATGGATTATACAGAGGCGATATTGTCATACCTGTCATTATAATTGATGTTACTCTCGGTGTAATTGTATTTTCATACATTAACCGTTCGATACGAAAAGTTTTAGAAAGAAATATTAAAATTGTAGAAGCCGTAGCGTCCGGAAATCTTACGGTGGAAATAGAAAAATCGAATGAAGATAATGAACTTGGAAGACTAAGCAATGCTGTTTTGAACTTAGTGGAGTATCAGCAAAAAATAATAAACGAAATAAATACAAATTCAGATTATATTTTGTCGGAAAGTAAGCGTATAAACAAGTATTCTAACAGATTGTCGGAAAGCTCGAATGTGCAAGCGTCATCTACGCAAGAATTAAGTTCAACTATGGAGGATATGGTTGATAAAATTACTCAAAACACCAATAATGCCGAAGAAACCGACAAAATATCGTCGTTGGCTCAAGAAAGTGTGTTAGATGCTAGGGTTAAGTCAGATAACGTAATTGAATCTAACAGGGCTATTACCGAAAAAATAGGAATTATAAATAATATTGCGTCTCAAACAAATATTTTGGCACTAAATGCAGCGGTAGAAGCAGCCAGAGCCGGCGAGCATGGCAAAGGCTTTGCCGTAGTGGCAGCCGAAGTGCGTAAACTTGCCGAACTTAGTAAAAAATCGGCAGACGAAATAATTAGTTTGGCTAAACAAACGCAGCTTTATACCAAACAAGCCGGCGAAAGCACATCTAAGGTAATTCCACAAATAGAAAAAACTGCATTATTGGTAAAAGAAATTGCTAAAGCAGGACAAGAGCAAAGTTTGGGCGCAAACAAAATAAGTGATTCAGTTAATCAACTAAATGATTTAGCGCAAGAAAATGCAGCGGCGTCAGAAGAATTAGCAACCACATCTACCGAAATGATTAAAAGGTCGGAAAAATTAAAAGAAGTTATATCGTTTTTTAAAATCAATTAAGAATTAAGAATTAAAAATTAATAATTGAAATGCTTTTTTTTGATTATCAGCAATATAAGTGTTAATTGCTCATTCCTCATTGCTAATTGTTTAAGTCTTTGAAATAATAATCTTTTGTCATTTCTATGTATTCGCGGCTGTATTTGTTGGTTGCACTGTTGCGAATATTCATTGTTTGCTCTATCGCGCAATTGTTTTTTGCATTATCGGCATTTTTAGGCGAAAATTCAATAAGTATTCTATTCGGTTTTTTGAGTTCGTTGCCTTTTGCAGCAAGCATTTGAACGGTTTGCAAGTTATATTTGGCAGCTTCGGATAATAATTCGTATTTTCGCTCGTAGGGATAAATAAGGTAGAAACTGCCTTGCGGAGAAATTAAATTAGCAACAGCTTGAAAAAGAGCGTTTATTGTTAAATTATCATCGTGTCTGGCAATTGTGCGCTGTGCATTTTCTGCCGCTGTTGATTTATGAAAATACGGCGGATTGCATACAATTAAATCGAATTTTGACTTTGCATGCTTTGCAAACTCTTGAATATCAAGATTTACCGGCTCAATATTATTCCAAATGCTATTTTCTACATTTTCGCAGGCTTGTTCGTAGGCATTTCTGTCTATTTCTACCGCCGTTATTTTCGCATCTGATTTTTGTGCCAACATCAACGCCAGCAAACCTGTTCCCGTGCCAATATCCAAAATATTTTGCGCATTTCGGCATTTTATCCACGCACCCAACAACACGCTATCAACGCCCACTTTCATGGCAGTTTTATCCTGAAAAACAGTAAATTGTTTAAATTTAAAATAATTATTCGACATAGAAGGTTTTGCAATTTGCAATGAGCAATGAAGAATTAACAATTAAGGGTTTACGAACGAACTAGTCCGTTAGGACGGCATAACAATAGACCACAATGCAGCAACGCGGAATTGTGGTCTATTGATACGGCACAACAGTAGCCCACGATGTCAATCGTTGGAAAATAAATTTAATTTACAACAAAAATATCATTGCTAATCTTAGGAAAATCATCAATTACTTTCGCCTCATCATATAAACATTTTATCGCTGCTCTTCCTTTTTCACCCAAACTTAGCGAGTAATCATTTACGTATAAATCAATATGTTTGTGCATTACTTCTTCGTTCATTTCTTGTGCATATTGCTTTATAAATCCCAGCGAAGATGCAGGATTTGCATACGCATATTCAAGGCTTTTACGTAGTAATTTGTTAATTGTTTGTTGTGTTTCCTCCGATAATTTTCGGTTTACCACAATTCCGCCAAGAGGAATAGGCATTTGGGTTTTGCTTTCCCAAAATTCGCCTAAATCAATAATTTTTCGCAATCCTTTTTGCTGATATGTAAATCTGTTTTCGTGAATTATTAAACCCGCGTCCATTTCGCCCGAAAGCACAACCTCTTCTATATCAGAAAATAAGTATTCTTTTTTGTTGGCTAATTTGGGATAAGCAATTGACAATAACAGATTTGCCGTTGTCATTTTGCCCGGAATTGCCACCGAAATATCATTTACTTCGTCGGGGTAAATTTTATGCTTGCTTATCAACAAAGGTCCATTATTATTGCCCAAAGCACTTCCGGCATCTAACAATTTGTAGGTTTGCGACACATAAGCATAGGCATGATAACTCAATTTCGTAATGTCAATTTCGCCTTTCGTTGCCAATTGATTCAATTCCTCAACATCGGCTAAAATTAGGTTAAATTCCATGCCTTCGGTGTCGATTTTATTATGCACCAAAGCATCAAAAATGAAAGTATCGTTTGGGCATGTCGAAAAACCCAAAGTTAATTTTTTTGTCATATTTATTTGATGTTATTTTTATGCTGTTGGCTTTTAGCTTTTAGCCTTTGGCTATTGGCTTTTGTGAAAAACAAAGTTTTTTTTACAAAAAAGCTAACAGCTAACAGCAAAAGGCTAACGGCTAAAAAACAAATTTACTTTAAACTGCGTAAAAGAATATTTTTATCCAATTTGAAAACTTTTTCGGGAGTTACACCCACATATTGCGCTCCCACCATGCCGATTGGTGCAACTCCATTGCTAATAGTGGGTTCGCACAAAACATAATTATTATAAGGAGCAGGCAAATAGTAGCCTTTGGGTCGTGCCGTTTTAAATTTTACGGCAGTTGTTGCGTGGTCTTTATACAAAACTCCCACAACTTCGCAATCGGTGAGTGTGGCAACCAAATATGTAAATAGTGCTGCATGGTCTTCGCAATCGCAATGAGAGTAACACAAAACTTCTTCGGGCGCAAGTGGTTGTTCTGGATAGCCAAAGTTCTCAATATCATACTTATACGGGAAACCTTGTTGCACAAAAGCCAACAAAAATTTCACTTTTTCAAGCTCCGATTTTCCTTGCAACATTGGTTCAAATTTTTGCTTAATATAGTTGAAAGTTTGTTTGCTCATAGGAATATAAAAATATTGCTCATGCTCTAAAATTGGCATATCTTTCAGCATTTCTACATAATTGACGTTATATTTTAGCTCAAAATCTTTGTTGATATTGGGCATATCGCGTTGCATTTCTGAAAAATTAGAACCTATCGTTGGTGCTTGGGCAAAATTGAAATCAATAATTTTGTCGCTTTCCAACGGATTATCTACATAAGTTCTGAATTTATGCGGCAATTTATTCGTTTCTTTTTTGTCAGATGGCAATATGTAGTATCTTTTGCTATTCATTTCAAAATATGGCAATCCGAACATGGTGGTTTCCGAGGGGATAATTAGATATAATTTGTTGTCCTCGGTGTATGCCAATTTGCAATCGTATTTGTTGGTGTTCATAACCAACCAAGTAAATAGATTGGCTTTGTTTTGGTTTTTTAATATTGCTAATGCCGATTTATAAGACAATTTCATAAATGCGTAGTCGTTGAGTTTCATAACACACGCATATTCAACCAATTGAGTTACAATATTATCAATATCTTTGCTCTTCTTGTCAGTTAAATATTGATATGAACTTAATATGCTTTTATTCGATACTTCCGACAAATTGAAATCAATATCATTATAATATAGTTTGAAATTTGCACCATAGAAATTAATATTTGTATTGTTTGAACTGTGGGCAACAATTTCTCTTAATTTCTTTTTAAAATCGTCTGTTCTTCGCGCGCTAAAATCATCTACCGGCAATTTGATTTTCGGCTTTGGTTTCACTACTATTGGTTTGGGTGCTACGGGTTTAGGCTCTTCCGGAATTTCTTCGGGAATTATCTCCGGCGGCTTCACAGGCTTTGGTTTGTCGTAGCTTTTCAACGGTTTCATTGCGTTAAACTCTTTCCAAATTGCATCTTTAAATGCGTTGTATTCATCGTTTATATCCTGAGTGAATTTTTGAAATTCCATAAACATACTGTCGGCTATTTGTGCCGATATATTGGTATATGAGAAAACAAATATGCCAATAATTAATACTATTTTTTTCATATTTTGATAATTTTATAATGTGATAATTTATTTAAGGTTTAATGTTTTCAGACTACAAAGTTTTTTGCGACTTTTGGAAGTCTTGTTGTTCGTTTATAATATATTGTAAATAAGGTGATTATGTTTTTTTAGGTGCAAATATGTTTTAACGTTCTTATCCGGTTAAATCTGCACTGCCAACATACATACATCATCTCTGATTGGTGCATTGCCAACATGATTTGCAAAATGGCTATCAATAATTTTAGTTTGGGTGTCGATATCCGAATTACTAATCTGTTGTAGTAGTTCTGCAAAACGCTTAGAGCCAAATTTCTCTAAATTTTCCGATAGTTGTTCTGTAATTCCATCGCTGCTCAAATATAGCAAATCGCCTTTGTCCAATATTATTGTGTGGTCTTTAAAGTTTTCTTTATTTCTAATTGATTTAATACCACCAATGGTTTTTCTTGTGCCTTTTAATCTGTGTACTTTATTTTTGGCTTTCGTAAAATAATACAGCGGACGTTTAGCTCCGGCAAATACAACTTTAAATTTATCTGATTTATCATCTATTTTTTGAACTGCACACAAGCACACGTCCATACTGTCGTCGTTTACTGTGGATTTTTGTCTAAGCATAATTTGAATTTCGTTGTTCATGCTTTCCAAAATTAAGCTCGGTTGCAATATCTGTTTTTCATTAACAATCTCATCTAACACACTGCTTCCTATTAGCGACATAAAAGCTCCCGGCACACCATGTCCGGTACAATCAACAACCGCATAAAATACTATCGGCGATGCAGATTTATCGGTTTGCAAAATTGAACTCCAATAAAAATCGCCCGACACAAGCTCTAATGGTTTGTAAATTAAAGAAGCTTTATGCACCCTGTTCAAGAAAGGCATTGGTGGCAAAATTGCATTTTGTATGGTCTTAGCATAAGTTATGCTCGAATTTATATTCTGATTTTTTGAATCAATAAGATTTTTTTGAAGCACAATTTCGGTTTGCTGCTCAATTAATTTCTCATTTTGTTGCATTATGAGCTGCTCGGTTTCTCTTAGTTTACTTATATCGGTAGATACCGAAATTAGATTAGAAATAGAATTTCGCCTGTTTAGAATGGGCGAAAGTGTAGTTTGAACATATATTTCATGTCCGTCGGCGTGTTTTTCAATTCTATGAAATTTTACGGATATTTTCTCTTCTATGCTTTTTTTTATCAATTTTATAGTATTCGTATCGGTGTCTCTTGTGATAATATTTTTACTATATTCTGTAACTAATTCTTCAAAAGAATATCCGTAAAGTTTGGAGTAACCTGCATTAATCCACTGGAAATCGCCAACTGAGTTCATTATTGCAATTGCATTTTCGGTTTTTTTAGCAACCAACGACAATTTTTCTAATTCGCGGTTTGATGCTTCTAATTCTTTCTTTTGTTCTAATACTCTCTCGTGTTGATTTTTAATTTTACTTTCAGTTTCTTTTATGTGAGTAATGTCTGTTTCAATTGTTATGAGTTTAATTATCTCGCCCCCTTGGTCGGTTATTGGCGTAAGGCTTGTTTGCACCCAAACTGTGTCTCCTGCACGTGTCGTATTTTTCGATTCATAAACCTGTGTTTCCTTAGTAGCAATACATTCGTCATAAATTTCTTTAATATCACTTCTATTGGAAGCAACCAATAAATTTTGGTCTAATTCATTGATTAGTAGCTGTAAGGTATATCCATATATTTTGGTAAAACCTACATTTACCCACTCAAAATTACCGTGAATATCCATAATGGTAACAGCATTTGCAGTTTTAGATGCAACTATTGATAATCGCCCCAATTCTTTGTTTAGCATGCTCGTATGCTTATGCTGATGAGAGATTTCTTCTTTTTGTGAATTTATTTCTTTATTAGTTTGCTGTAATTGGTAATTGGCACGTTGTTTTAATACATAACTTCTCCATATACTGATTGCCATAATTGTGGAAATAACAAACAAAACACCAAATACCCACAGAATGTTTTTTTGCAAATTTAATAATAATTCTTGTTGTTCGATTTCACCTTCTTTATTTTCAATTTCTTTTTTCTTATTTTGAATTATTAGGTTTTGTTCTTCTATTTTTTTACGTCTATTTTGTAATTCGTTTTGTGATGCTTTCACTTGTCCCGACCGCTTCTCAAGAATCTTAGTATTGGTATTAAGCAACGAAATTTGATTATTAATTTCCTTTTTTACCGATAAAAGTTGTTCCTCGCGCGCACTTATGTCATTTTTCATTTGGTTTATTTTTGCGAGGTGTTCTTCATTTATTTTTTTCTGTTTTTCATTTTTCTTACGAGCTTCAATATTATCTTTTCGTAAATATGATATATTATCGGTCATTTCCGAAAGTTCTTTCGATACTTTATTGTACTTCTGTTTATTTTCTTCCGACTCTCTTTTTATTTTTATAAATAATTTCTTTAAATCTTCCTTTTTTCCACCATGAATATAAATATTTCTACTTGCAGAAAGTCCATGTTTTTTAAAATTCGCTATGTTTATTTCATACTTTTTTCGGTTTTTCTGCAAATCCAGAAAATTTATCATATAATCATTAGAACCTTTTAATTGGTCTGTTATAAGAAGAGTGTGTTCATGTAAACTTTCGCTGATGATTTTTATTCGGTGGTTCAAAGACGGTCCCACGTAAATGGCATGGGTGAAATCAATATTTTTTACATCTTTAAATTGCACAACACGCAATTTTAACCCATGAATGCGTTTGGTTCTTGATAATTGCAGTAAATGATTAAATAACGTGTCTGATGGGGCTAACAATCCTATTGTGTATTCAGTGAATTTGTCTTCGTCGGGCCATATACAGTTGGGCAAAAAACTATTTACAATCCAAATAGCTTTTTGCTTTTCAACTCCTTGGGCAACAGCTTCTTGATTGTTAGCCAAAATGTTGAAAATTATGATTATGTATATTAATATGCGTTTTTTCATATTGTTTTTTATAAAAGAAAACCAAACAACTCAAAATCTTAATAAAATATATTAAAATTCCCGTCGGTCTCTCATCAATATTTCAGATATTAATGAAATTATTTATCACCTTAAAACAGGCTTTATTTTACCTTTCTTCAAGTTTCATGCCTCTTTTTGTATATGGTTATCTCACAATTTTGTTTATGCCACAATTTTGTTTATGCCACAATTTCGCTTAGACCACAATTCCGCGTTGCTTCATTGTGGTTTATTATTGTGCCGTTCATTTGTCCCACAATTCCGTTTGCACTGCATTGTGGTCTATTATTATGCCGTCCCTTGCGGGACTTTGTTGTGCGCAAACTATAATTCGATTAGCAATTAGCGTGCGTAAGCCAATTGTTCACTGTTCATTGCCCATTGTTCATTGATTCGCCTTATTCCACAATTCCGCGTTGCTGCATTGTGGTTTATTATTGTGTCGTCCCTTGCGGGACTTTGTTGTGCGTAAACTATAATTCGATTCGCAATTGTCGTGCGTAAGCCAATTGTTCATTGCTCATTGTTCATTGTTCATTGCACAAACGTGATTAAATATTTTTTCGCGTTCATTATATTCAAACCACACAATGCTGTCGTCTCGCTTAAACCACGATAATTGACGTTTGGCGTAACGTCGCGTGTTGCGCTTTATTAATTCTATGGCTTTGTCTAAATCATATTCATTGTCTAAATATGCGAAAATTTCTTTATAACCTACTGTATTTAAGCTGTTTAAATCTTTGTATTTATATAACTGCCTAACTTCATCTACCAAACCCGCTTCAATCATTTTATCAACACGTTTTTCTATTCTGTCGTATATTTTTTGTCGGTCGGCAGTTAAACCTATTTTTATAACATTAAAATTACGTTGTTTTTTTATTGCTTTTCTAAATGAAGTATAAGTTTTGCCTGTCATCAAACAAATTTCTAAACCTTTTAAAATACGCTTAGGATTTTTTAAATCTACAACATCGTAATATTCAGGGTCAAGTTTTTTTAGGAAAAATCTAATACTTTCAATACCTTCCGTTTGATATTTGTTTTCCAATTCAGCCCTAATATCAGGGTCGATAGTTGGCAAATCGTCAATGCCGTTGCAAACTGCATCAATGTACATGCCCGAACCTCCAAGCATTATCACATTGTCTTTGCTTTTAAACAATGTTTCGAGCAACTCAATGGCTTCAAACTCAAAACTACTTGCATTATAGTAATCTTCTACTGATAAATTACCGATGAAATGATGCTTTACCGCTTGCAATTCTTCAATACTTGGAGTAGCTGTTCCTATTTTAAGTTCCTTGTAAAACTGTCGCGAATCGGCTGAAATTATGTCAGTTTCTAATTTTTGAGCCAAATAAATGCCTAAATCTGTTTTGCCAATTCCGGTAGGACCTACAACTACAATTAAATTTTTCATAAAAAAATCACTGTTTACTAAATATTTGTCGTAAAATTAGACGCGCTGAATAATGATGTTACTATACACCACACTTTCTTATAATTGTGTTCATATTCAAAACTTCGTTAAATTGCTATATAATATTTTGATTATCAGTAATATTACTGTTGATTGCTAATTGCGCATTGCTAATTGAACGAAGTGTTGATAAAATACGAAATGTTTAATAAATTTTAGGTGGCAATTAAGCTGAAACCGAGTAAAACAAACAAAATCAACAATGCAAAGGTATAAAATAAATTCAATAAAATGTGTTTTGTTGCAAAAATTCGTAGGAAGTGATAATAATCACATTGTAAGAAAGTAAAAGGAATGACCTTGCACGACATTTTTTATATTTTTACTTTCTGTTGGCAGTTAGCTTTCGCTTTTTGGCTTTTGGCAATTCCATATTAATCGGCAAAACCATAATTTCCCCAAAAACAGGAATCAGAAAATAAATTAAGTTCTAAAATAAACCGTTAATCAAAGCAAATACTTCGTTGTATTTTTGTAATTGGCTGACAATTAATATCCTGTAAAAAAAAACAGAATTTTTGTTGTACAATGTTTTGATTATCAGTAATATAATTGCTAATTACTCATTGCTAATTGTTAATTGAGCGAAGTATTAATCAAAGGCATAAAGTATCTTTTTCCATCTTTTGTGCGACCACATCCAGCCGTAAGGTTTGCGGCGTATCGAGGCTTCTAATTCCGATGCGTATAACTGTGTTAATTCATTTTCTTTCAGTAGATTAGCATTGTCCGTTAGCTTTTTGAAGTCCATTGTATAATAGCCGCGTTTTACGCGCTCAATTGACAAATAATAAACGGGAACTTTCAATTGTTTCGAGAAATTTTCGGGTCCGTGTAGGAAAGGTGTTGTGTTGCCAAAAAAATCAACTTTCTTTTCCTTTTCTTTGTCGGTAGGATATTGGTCGGCAACCAAAAAATAAGCCACCGGACGCGGTTTTCGCACCACAAAATAGCGCATACTTCGGTAAATCGACAACATATCGGCACCAAAACGCCCGCGACTTTTCTTCACAAATTCCTCAACAAACGGGTTGGAAATAGGCTTGTATAGCACCGCCGATTGGTGTTTTAATACGTTGCTAATGGCTGCATTTCCCCATTCCCAATTGCCCAAATGACCGGTGAGAATGAAAATATCTTTATTTTGATTAAAATCGGATAATGTAAGTTGCTGATTACTACTTCCAAAACGCTTCAACAGTTCCTTTTTGCTCAAAGTATAGCCTTTTATACTTTCCAATAAAATATCGCACAAACTTTTATAAAAATCTTTGCGAATTTTATTTATTTCGGCATCGGTTTTGTTCGGAAAACAATATTTTAAATTGGTGTTAATCACCGACTTGCGATAGCTGACAACATATCGCATAAAGAAATATAAAATATCAGAAAAGAAATATAAAACGGTAAACGGTAATATTCTGAAAAAATTTACCATTAATAAAAAGAAATAATAGGAAAGTCTTTTTAAAATCATTTTTCTAATTTTATTTGCGGTGGAACAAATTGCGAAGCATCGCCACCATGCCTGATAATATCGCGCACAATTGTGGAGCTAATAGGCGAATGTTCGGGTTTGGTGAGCATAAAAATTGTGTCGATATTGTTATTCAACATTCTATTCATCTGACCTATTGCACGTTCGTATTCAAAATCGGCAGCCGTGCGCAAGCCTCTGAGAATGAAGTTTGCACCTATTTTTATACAATAATCGGCGGTTAAACCTTCGTATTTATCTACAAATATTTTATCATCGTTTGCAAACACCTCTTCAATCCATTTTATACGTTTTTCCAAAGGAAAAAAACCGTTTTTTGCCGAATTGTAGCCTATTGCAACAATAATTTTATCGAATAAAGGCATCGCACGCCTTACAATTTCCTCGTGTCCGATGGTAAATGGGTCGAATGAACCCGGAAATATAGCTATTTTTGTCATAATTTTAAAGTTTATTTATTTGCAAGCTGAAATATAAGCTCAACCATTTAAGATGGTATTTTAACGCTCCAAAAATATTAAGAATGATTTTCTTTAACAAATTTTGAAAATAATATTAATTAATGTAGGTTTATAAATATTTGATAATTAATTTATTATGTGTTAATTTTAAGTTGAAATGTTTTAAAACATCTGATATAAAGCAATAAATTTGTATAAATATTTTTTTGCAAATAAAAATAATATACCTAAGTTTGCAAACTTTTGTAATGATTGTGGAGGGATTTGATTGATTGCAACCACCTTTAAAAAAATGCTAAAGCAATGCTTGCCGTATTAAAAAATTTTCCACAATTTCGTATTTTCCAAAACTTCGTTTAGTCTTTATAATAGATTGATTATCAGATTTATAATTGTTAATTATTCATTGTTAATTGCATTTAGCGAAGTGTTGAACAAAGAATCAAACAAATTTAAACAATTTTTAATATTTCAAAATAAACAAATTATGTCATATTTATTTACATCAGAATCTGTTTCTGAGGGACATCCTGATAAAGTAGCCGACCAGATTTCAGATGCTTTATTAGATGAATTTTTGCGCCAAGACCCCGAATCGAAAGTGGCTTGCGAAACATTGGTAACAACCGGATTAACCGTATTGAGCGGCGAGGTAAAAACTAATGCTTATGTTGATGTTCAACAAGTTGCACGAGAGGTTATCAATAAAATTGGCTACACAAAAGCCGAATATAAATTCGATGGCGATTCTTGTGGAGTTATTTCAGCCATTCATGAACAATCGTCCGATATTAATCAAGGAGTAGAGCGCGAAGTGAAAGAAGAGCAAGGCGCAGGCGATCAAGGAATGATGTTTGGCTATGCCATTAATCAAACTGATAATTATATGCCAATTCCTTTGTATTTGTCTCATTTACTGCTTGTTGAGCTTGCAAAAATAAGGCGCGAAAATAAGGAAATGTTATATTTGCGTCCCGATTCTAAATCGCAAGTTACGGTGGAATATGCCGATAATGGAACGCCTCTAAAAATCGACACCATTGTAGTTTCTACGCAGCACGATGATTTTGCACAGCCAAAAGACAATTCGCAGGCAGCTCGAAAAGAAGCCGATGAGGAAATGTTGGCTACAATATATAAAGATGTGAAAGAAATTTTAATACCAAGAGTTTTGCAACTTTTACCTGAAAAATTGAAAGCTCTATTTCACGATAATATTCGCTATTTGGTAAATCCAACCGGAAAATTTGTGATTGGTGGTCCTCATGGCGATACCGGTTTGACCGGCAGAAAAATTATAGTGGACACCTACGGAGGAAAGGGCGCACACGGCGGAGGTGCATTTTCGGGCAAAGACTCATCAAAAGTTGATCGCTCGGCTGCTTATGCTACTCGTCATATTGCTAAAAACCTTGTGGCTGCCGGAGTTGCCGATGAGGCATTGGTGCAAGTAGCCTACGCAATTGGTGTGGCAGAACCTGTTGGTTTATACGTAAATACGAATGGGACAGCCAAAGTGGATAAATCAGATGCTGAAATTGCTGCAATAGTAAACGAAATATTCGACATGCGACCTGCCAAAATTGTAGAGCGTTTTGGTTTGAAAAATCCCGTATTTTTGGCAACAGCCGCCTACGGACACATGGGACGCGAACCTTATACCGAAAAAGTATTAATCGGCGATGCCAACAATAAACAGGAAAAGGAAGTTGAGTTTTTTGCATGGGAAAAACTTGATTATGTGGACAAAATCAAAGCCGAATTTAATATTTGAATTACGAATTAGGAATTACGAGATTACGAATTACGAGATTACTAGATAATGCCTTGATAAATATAGAGTTATAAGACTTAGTTTGTGTTTTGTTAGGTTTTGATTATCAGGTATTTATAGTGATTTAACGGATTATTTCTTAACCAATATTTAGACTTCTTAGATTTCTAAAATCTTTGAGGTCTATTTTATTTTTGTGAAATTGAGAATTTTACTTCGCCGTTTGTAATTCATCATTCGTAACTCGTAATTGACCAAAAATTAATTTATAAAAAAAATAAATACCAACAAAAAGCTAATAATCAATATATTATACAAGCATAAATTTGCAATATTATATTCATCGACAAAAATAAATTTGAACTTACAAATCTAAATTCATTATTTTTGCAGGTCTGAAAATAAGAAATAAAATTAGCAAATAATAAAAATATAGGTACTATTTTTGATAAAAACACATTAATATAACGTGAATTAAGAGTTAAAAAGTAAAAGTTAAAAAGTTAAAAATTCTTCTCTTTTGGAGGTGGTTCTTTTTGACTTACTTTCTAAATTTTAACTCCTAATTCAAACAAAAAGCTAATATATTTATTAAATATTTCATTATTAGCAATATAAAATAATGAATTGAGGGTTAAAAATTAAAAAAGAGAAAGACTGTAAGTTGTGCTAAATCTTTATATTTCTTATTTTTATTAAAAAAAACGAATAAAAGTCATTCTTAATTTTAACTTTCATTTCAAAAGCAGTTTTATTCACCAAAGTATTCATAACAAAATAGAATGGGAAAGAATTTAGTAATTGTAGAGTCGCCGGCAAAGGCAAAAACCATCGAGAAATTTTTAGGAAAAGATTTCGTAGTAAAATCCAGCAACGGGCATATTCGTGATTTATCGAAAAAAGATTACGGCATCAAAATAGATGATAATTATGCACCCGTTTACGAAGTAAGTCCTGAAAAAAAGAAGGTTGTAAAAGACTTAAAATCAGAAGTTAAGAAAGCCGAAATGGTTTGGTTGGCATCCGATGAAGACCGCGAGGGAGAAGCCATTGCTTGGCATTTGTTTGAAACTTTGTCGTTGAAAAACGATAACACAAAACGCATTGTTTTTCACGAAATTACTAAAAATGCAATACTTCATGCAGTTGAAAATCCCAGAGGTATTGACTACAATTTGGTGTCGGCACAACAAGCTCGCCGAGTGTTAGATAGAATGGTTGGTTTTGAACTTTCGCCCGTTTTGTGGAAAAAGGTGAAGCCGGCATTGTCGGCGGGCAGAGTGCAGTCGGTTACGGTGCGATTAATCGTAGAACGCGAGCGCGAAATTAACGCTTTCACACCCGAATCAGCGTTTAAAATCACGGCTCTGTTTACTTTTACCGACAAAAATGGAAAAGTTGTGAAATTGGCTGCCGATTATCAAAATAAATTGAAATCGGAAGAAAACGTTAAGAAGTTTTTTGAAAATTGCAAAAATGCAGAATATAAGGTTGCCGATGTTCAGAAAAAACCATTCAAACGAAGCCCAACCGCACCATTTACAACTTCAACTTTGCAGCAAGAAGCATCGCGAAAATTAGGCTTTTCGGTGTCGCAAACCATGTCGGTGGCACAAAAACTATACGAATCGGGGCAAATAACATATATGCGTACCGATTCTGTAAACCTTTCGGAATCAGCTATTAAGGCAGCCAAAGAACATATCGTATCTACTTATGGCGAAAAATATTTGAAAACTCGCAGATATAAATCAAAAGCCAAAGGCGCGCAGGAAGCACACGAGGCAATTCGCCCAACATATATCGACAAAGCCGATGCAACCGGAACATATCAAGAAAGGCGTTTGTATCAGCTAATTCGCAAACGCACAATTGCATCGCAAATGGCTGATGCTCAATTAGAACGCACCAATATAAGTATTGATTGTTCTACTTGCGAAAAAAACTTTGTGGCAAGCGGCGAACAAATTAAATTCGATGGTTTTTTGAAAGTATATTTCGAGTCGGTAGATGACGAAACAAAAATAGGAGAGAGCAAAATTTTACCCGAAATACCCAAAGGAAGTGTCATGAATTTAGGTAAAATAGATGCAATTCAGCGTTTCACCAAGCATCCGGCGCGATACACAGAGGCAAGTTTGGTGAAAAAGTTGGAAGAACTCGGCATTGGTCGTCCTTCAACCTATGCGCCTACTATTTCTACCGTGCAAAAACGTGCTTACGTAGTAAAAGAAGACCGAGATGGCAAGGAACGAAGTTTTTTGCATTATGTGCTTGAAAATAAAGAAATTACAAGATTAGAAAAAAAAGAAAAAGTTGGCTCTGAAAAAGCAAAATTATTCCCTACTGATATTGGAATAGTTGTAAATGATTTTTTAGTTAAGCATTTTGAAGATATACTTGATTATAATTTTACGGCAGAAGTTGAGCAGAAATTCGACCAAATAGCAGTTGGCGATTTGCAATGGTCGAGCATGATTGACACTTTCTACAAGCCTTTTCACAAAAAAGTAGATGAAACCTTAGAAATTTCGGGTCGCGACAGTGGCGAAAAAATATTGGGCAACGACCCCGAAACAGGTAAAATTGTGCTTGCGCGCATTGGCAGATTTGGACCTATTGTGCAATTGGGAAGACCAGATGAAGACGATAAACCCATTTTTGCAAGCCTTGCTCCCGGACAGTTGATAGAAACAATTACTCTTGATGAAGCTCTATATTTATTGCATAACAATCAGGAGGGCAATAAGTTAGGCATAGACCCTGCAAGTGGCAAACCTGTGTTTGCACGAGTTGGTCGTTATGGTCCGATGGTGCAAATTGGCAGTTCGAGCGACGAAGAAAAACCCCGATTTGCAAGCCTTATGCCCGGACAAGACATTACTAAAATTGATTTGCAAGCAGCTTTGAAATTGTTTGAATTTCCGCGCAATCTTGGCGAATTTGAGGGCAAAACTGTGGCAATAGGTGTGGGTCGATTTGGTCCTTATGTTCGACATAATTCAAAATTTACATCTTTGAAAAAAACGGATAATCCATTGTCGATAACATTGGAGCGTGCGGTAGAACTAATTGTTGCAAAACGCGAAGCTGATGCTAAAAAACTTATCAAAAAATTTGATGAAGAGCCGGATATTTTAGTAGTTGAAGACCGCTGGGGAAAACCTTGCGTGAAGTACAAGAGCAAATACCTTCGTTTAGATAAAAATATCGACCCAAAAGCTCTAACTCTCGAAGATTGTCAAAAAATTGTAGATACAGAAATTAAGCCCAAGCTAAAAACAAAAGCTAAAGCAAAATCTAAAACCAAAGCAAAGTCAAAGGCAAAACCAAAGGCTAAAACTAAGAAATAGTTGTAAAAAATGAACATTGTCGATTATTTTACACCGGTAGAAAAAGAAGAACTGAAAATTGATAAAATTTATTTAGAAAATACAGAAAGTCTTTATCACATTGATACATACAGAAACCAATATATAAACATTTCTGAATATGATATTGCGATATTAGGCGTTGAGGAAGACAGGCGCACCCGCAATATTGGGGCAAAATTAGCTCCCGATGAGGTTCGTAAAGAATTATATCAATTAGTAAATAATACCCGACTAAAAATAATTGATTTAGGCAATTTAAAAATAGGTAAATCCGTTACAGATACGTACGTTGGTTTATCCGATGTTGTTTTCGAGCTTGTAAGAGCCAAAGTTTTGCCCATAATAATAGGAGGAAGTCAAGATTTGACCTTTTCCATGTATTTTGCAATTGCAGGGCTACACAAATATTTGAATTTAGTAACTATTGATGCAAAAATTGACCTAAATCAAGAGACAACCGACTATAATGCCGACGAATATTTAGGACGCATAATTTTAAGCAGAGCAAAAAAAATATTCAATTACGTAAATTTGGGGCATCAAGCCTATTTTTGTGCGCCAAGCAAATTGCAGTTGCTTAATAAAATGAAATTTGAAGCCATGCGTTTGGGCGCAATTAGGAATGATATTACTGATTGTGAGCCAATTGTGCGCGATGCTCACATTCTTAGCATAGACATGGGCGCGGTGCGACAATCAGACGCTCCGGGACATATCGAAGCTGCCCCCAATGGCTTGTATAGCGAAGAACTTTGTCAAATAGCAAGATACGCAGGCATCAGCGACAATATACAATGCTTTGGTTTATTTGAGGTAAACCCCAAATACGACATAAAAAATCAAACAGCGGCATTGGCAGCTCAAACAATATGGTATTTTATAGATGGTGTAGCCGACCGCCAAAACGACTATCCCTCGGAAAACGATAAGCGATACACCAAGCATATTGTAAAAGTTGACAAAACCGAAGAAGACATAATTTTTTATCAAAATAATAATAACAAACGTTGGTGGATAGAAGTGCCGCACCCCACCGCCAAAAAACAAAATGTTATTGTTGCTTGTAAAGAATCGGATTATACTGCGGCAACAAAACACGAAATACCTGAAATTTGGTTCAATACAGTTCAAAAAATATTAGAAAAACAAAAATGATAGTTCTTCCGATTTTGAATTTGTATTTTTTTTGCCAAAATTAAAAACAGATTAAACACAGAATTGCGATTTGAGCAGCAAAATTCTCAATTCTCAATTCACAATTCTTAATTATATGAAATATAAGACTACGTTTTGGTTATTCTTAATGGCGTTGATGCCGGCTTATTCATTTGCACAACAAACGCCGTTAGTAAATCATGTATTTTTCAATAAAGTGCATCAAAATCCTGCATTTGCGGGTTTGCAAAGCGAAATTTGTGCAAATATTATAAACCGACAACAATGGATAGGAATGGAAGGTGCGCCAAAATCTACCATTTTAACCATTAATTCGCCGTTCAGCCTATTTGGCTCAAGCAGTGGGATAGGCATAAGCCTTATGGACGACCGAATAGGTTATGAAAAAACATTTGCCGGAAAATTAGACTATTCCTATATACATAATTTGAGTGCCGGACGATTAAGTTTTGGTTTAAAACTTGGCATTTTTAGCAAATCATTTGAAGGCTCGTGGAAAACTCCTGATGGGATAGGAGTGCCCGGCGACCCGGCTTTGCCACAAGAAAAAGCACAAGATTTAATATTCGATTTAGGTTTCGGAGCAGTATATACATTACATAATTTCTATATCGGATTGTCAGGAATGCACTTAACCGAGCCACAATTCAAATTTTCTAATGAAAATAAAGTATCATATTTGCGCCGACATTATTTTTTAATGACCGGTTATAAATTAGATATGGCAACTACACCGGTAGAATTATTGCCAAATTTATTAGTACAATTTGACAAGGCTTCGCCACAATTTGTAATAAGTATTAATGCAATATACAATAAAAAGTTTTGGGGCGGCGTTACATATAGAACAATGAGTGAAATTTCAGCAAATTTAGGAATAGAACTATTTAATGGCATAAAAATTGGGTATTCTTATGGTGTGAGTTTATCAAAGATGATTAGCACTAACGAAGGAAGTCATGAAATTATGATAGGATATTGTTTTAACCTTGAATTTGGAGGAATTCCTCAAAAATATAGAAGTGTTAGGTTTTTATAAAACAATAAAAGATTAATAACAGCGTTTAGCTATGAAATCAAGTTTGGATATTATGAGAAAGATTATTTATTTTATTTTGTTTGTTGCAGTTTTAGCTGGTTGCAGGGGAAACGATCCGCATGGAGAGCTATATGGAGTTCCCGACCGTAAGGAGTTTTTTGAAAAAGATGCGTATGGAATGACTTTTATTCCAATGGGTTCGTACACAATGGGACCAAATGGCGAGGATATTACATTTGCAATGACAGCACGTGCAAAAACTGTGTCTATCGACCCATTTTGGATGGACATAACTGAAATTACCAATAATGAATATCGCCAATTTGTATTTTGGGTGAGAGATTCTATTGCAAGAAGATTATTGGTAAAAGCAGGTCTTGAAGAATACAAAGCCGAAATGGAAGACGACATAGAGGTAGAAGGTTATAACCATGACGACCCTGAAACTTGTTTCTTAAATTGGGAAAAGAAATTAGAATGGGGTGGAAGTAAAAAAGAAGGAAATCAACAAGAAGTACAAGATGCTTTAAAAGAATTGTACTATCCTGTTCAAGAGCGTTTCTATAGAAGAAAAGAAATTGATACACGTAAGTTGATATATGAATATCAGTGGGTAGATTTAAAGCAGGCTGCTTTACATGGTAACAGATACGAATATAACGACGACTTCACAGAAGGAAAATACACCGGAACAGTAATAAATGAGAAGGGCGTGCCCGAACCGCTAAAAGACCGTTCATCATTTATAATGTCAGCAAGAATAAATGTGTATCCCGACACATTGGTTTGGATGGCAGATTACACTTATTCGTACAACGAGCCTTATGCGAAGAACTATTTTTGGCATCCGGCATTCGACAATTACCCCGTTGTAGGAGTAAACTGGAAGCAAGCAAACGCATTTTGTATATGGAGAACCGAATTACTAAGAAATTATCTTACACAAGAACATCAAATTCCACCGGATAAATACAGATTGCCAACCGAAGCCGAATGGGAATATGCCGCACGAGGAGGATTAGCACTATCAATGTATCCTTGGGGAGGACCTTACACAAGAAACTTTTCAGGATGTTTTATTGCCAACTTCAAACCTCTTAGAGGTAATTATGGAGATGATGGAGCAAACGAAACAATTGAAGTTGCGCTATTTTCGCCTAATGAATGGGGATTGTATGATATGGCTGGTAACGTAGCAGAGTGGACATCAAATGCTTATGATGAATCCGGATATACTTTTACACACGATTTGAACCCTGACTTTGTGTATAATGCTAAGAAAGGCGACCCAAATGCTTTAAAACGAAAAGTAATAAGAGGAGGCTCTTGGAAAGACATCGGATTTTACTTGCAAGTAGGTGTAAGAACCTATGAATATCAAGATACAGCCAAGTCATATATTGGTTTCAGATGCGTAAGATCTTTCCTTGGCAGAAATGGTGCTAGCCAATATGATTTCAGCAAATATAATTAATAAGAATTAAGAATGAAAAATGAAAAATTAAGAATTGAAAATTATAGTGTTGATTATCAGAACTATCATTCTTAATTTTTCATTCTTCATTTTTCATTTAACGGAATATTGGGAAATAAGACATAGTATTATCTGAGAATATCTCACTCTTTTTTAATTTTTTACTCTTAATTTTCAACTCATAATTCAACATAATTAGTAAAGTGATATATAAAACGAACATAGAGGCACAATTATTGATGTCTCTATGTTCGTTATGCAAAGTATTGTAGAAATATTTTTTGTATAAATTAAATTTTAAAATAATTGTTCTGACATTAAATTGTGTTAATACCACTATATTTAGTGTCTTTTGCTTGAAAATAAAAAGACACTAAACAAAAATATAGGTGTTGAAAAAAACATAATATTTTAATCATAGTAATGTGAAAAGAACAAAATAATAAAAAAAATATATAAAAATAAAAAACATTAAACAACTATAAATAAGTATTTTATGTCAAATTTTTAATATTTCTTTGAAAAATAAAATTGTATAAATAAAAAATAAATACTAATTTAGCCTTTTTAAAATCAATTCATTTATTAATTAAAACAAAAAATTATTATGGGACTTGCTCAAATAACACAATCAAAAGGTTGGAAGAATTTCATGGCAAAGCTTTACGGAATCGGAGCTTCTGTGGTTATCGTTGGTGCTTTATTTAAGATTATGCACTTTCCCGGTGCGGGTATTATGCTTATGGCTGGACTGGGAACAGAGGCTATAATCTTTTTCTTTTCTGCATTTGAACCATTGCACGAAGAGTTGGATTGGACGAGAGTTTATCCACAGTTGAAAACGCATGAAGGCGAAGAGGGTGAAGAAGAAGATTTCGTTCCTCAAGGTGTTTCAACAACTCCAACACATCAAGCATCAAGTGGTGCTGCGCTAAGTAAATTCGACCAAATGCTTGAAAAAGCCGGTGGCGAAGATTTATTCGAAAAAGTTGGTTCAGGATTAGAAAACTTGAACAAACGAGTTAGCGAACTTGGTTCTATCGCTGATGCAGCCGTAGCTACAAACGATTTTACTAAAAATGTAAATCAAGCATCAGAAAAAGTACAAGAATTCCAAACTTCAGCCGAATCATTAAATCATTCAGCCGAAACTTTAGCCGATGCTTTCGGTAAAAATGCTAATGCCGTAACAGAAAAAAGCAACAATTTCGTTGCAGCTTACGACAGATTGGCAGAAAGCATGGATATTGATTTCTCTACTTTGAAAGTAGGAAACACAGAGTATAGCGAAAAAATGGGTGCATTAAACAAAAACTTAGAAGCACTTAACGCAATATTCGAATTACAAGTAAACGAAGCTGATTTAGACAAAATGATGGAAGATTTGAACGGTTCGGTAGAACATTCAAGAAAATATCATACAGAAATCAAAAAATTAGGAAAACGCTTAGAATCATTAAACAACGTTTATGGCAATATGCTTACAGCAATGAACGTAAAAATAGACTAATTATCATATTTAATCATTAAAAATTCTGAAATATTATGGCACATGGAAAAGAAACGCCGAGGCAGAAGATGATTGGTATGATGTACTTAGTTCTTACTGCGTTATTGGCTTTAAACGTGGCAGCTGAAGTACTAAATGCTTTTAGTATAATAGACGACAGTTTGCG